>Ga0065704_10070892_pt1 | contig 14935 bp, 11 predicted proteins | sample SwiRhicommuniRL2_FD_59091 | JGI IMG/M metagenome (GOLD analysis project Ga0065704, IMG submission 59091) | Switchgrass rhizosphere bacterial communities from Rose Lake, Michigan, USA - RL2 v2 (version 2) | ecosystem: Host-associated > Plants > Roots > Rhizosphere > Soil | place: East Lansing, MI
CCGTGGATAAAATATTCGAAGCCGTACAGGACAAGGATACTTCCAACGAACTGTCTAAAGCTATGAAAGAAGCGGAGAACTCCGGCGTAGACCTGAAAGGCGATGTGTATGTCGCACTGGTTCCCGGTGAAAAAGGCAAGAGTTATGCCACCGTTGTTGCAAAGCTGGATGATGCAACTAAGTTCGAGGCTTTCCTGAAAGAGAAATCCAAGAAAGAAGTTAAAGCAGGAACAGACTTTAAATACATCGTTGATAAAGAAGGGCTGGTAGGTTTCAGCAAAGAATCCATTATCGGCGTATTTGTAATAGATGCCAATAAGTTTGAATTTACCGGAGATGTGGGCGTAGCGAATGCTACCGGCACTGAAGCAGACGAAAAAGCATGGGTAGAAGTACTGAACGGTCTCTTTCACCTGAAAGCAGATGAATCTGTAGGTACTATCGAATCCTTCAAAGAAGTACAAAAAGAAAAAGGAGATGTTTTCTTCTGGATGAGCAGCGAGCAGATCTATGCTTTCAATCCGGGAACACCGTCTGGCATGGCCGCATTGGTTACTACCAATATCAAGAAACTCACTGCCGGTTCATACCAGACTGCCGCAGCACATTTCGAAAACGGTAAGATCAGGGTGAACAGCCTTGCTTATGCCGGCAAAGAGATCCAGGATATCATGAAGAAATATCCAATGGAGAAAGTGAACATCAGCGCACTGGAAAGCTATCCTTCTGAAAATGTACTGGGCTTTGCCCTGATGAACTTTGACCTGCGCATGTTGGGTGATATCATCAAACTGATGGGCATGGACGGTTTTGCTAACATGGGCCTGGCAGAAATGGGCTTTACCATAGATGATCTCCTGAAAGCTTTCACCGGTGAAATTGCCCTGATAGGTTCTGATTTCAGCGTAGTGAGCAAACCTTCTGAATGGGATAGCACATACAAAATAACCAAACCAGATGCTAAATGGGTGTTCAGCATGAAAGTAGGTGATAAGGCTGCTTTTGAAAAAGTAATGAGCGCTCCGATGGTTGCCCAGATGTTCACCAAACAAGGCACAGAATATGTACCTAACCAGCCGCTTGGCGAAGTTGCAGTATCCATCAACGATAAACGCATCCTGGCTGCTTCTGATAATGGCCTGATGACCACTTATGCAGAAGGTAAATCCAAAGTGAAACTGGATGCAGGTATACTGGATAAAGCAAAAGGTAATGTAATGAGCATGTACCTGAGCATAGAAAAACTGGTGAACAACATTCCTGCTGAAGAAATGAAACTGCCAGACAGCGTACTGAACGATGTGAAAGGTTTGCTGAAAGACTTTACCGTAGCTACTGAACCCAGCAATGGTAAATCCCAGCGTTCAACCCTGGAGCTGAACTTCAAAAATGAAAATCAAAATACCCTGGTACAGATCGTTAACTTCTCTAAGAAAATGTTCGCTTACTACAGCGCACATAAGAAAGAGCAGGAAGCGGCCTGGGGTAATGGTGATGCTGTAGTAGTTGATTCCGCAGCAGTAGCTGTAGACTCCGCGGTAGCTGCACCGGCAACTAATTAATAAAGGAAGTATTATCCTTGTTTAAAAAGCTGCTCCATAACGGGGCAGCTTTTTATTTATCGTTATATTTATTCTTTCAAACAGAAAGGACATGCAGATCCAGCTATCTGCGGTTGTGCCCGTTCCGCTGCGTGATAAAGTATTGCAGCAGCAGTCGGACATCTGGAACCGCGACATTACATTTTCGCCCGCGCAATTCATTAAGATCAAGGCTCCTTCCGGTACCGGCAAAACTACGCTGGTACACTATCTGTATAATATCAGGTACGACTATACCGGAACCATCCGCATCAACGATAAAGCCTGGCCCTCTTATTCCAAAGACCAGCTGGCCGTTATGCGCCAACAACAGATCAGCGTAATATTCCAGGACCTTCGCCTGTTTGATCAGCTGACCGCATTAGAGAATATAGAACTAAAAAGAGTGATGCAGCCGGAACCTTACTACCCGGCTGAAAAGATAAAGGAAATGGCAGATCGCCTGGGCGTAAGCCATGTACTCAACCAAAGCGGCGCAACTTTATCCTATGGGGAAAGACAGCGGATTGCCATTATCCGGGCACTCATGCAGCCTTTCGAATGGCTGATGATGGACGAACCATTCAGCCACCTGGATGAAGACAACACTGTTAAAGCCGCCAAACTGATCGCAGAAGAATGCAGCGCCCGCAAAGCCGGCTTCGTTCTTACAGACCTCGATCATGATCAACATTTCGACTATCACGTGACCTATCATTTATAACATGCAGTTTTATCAGATACTCAAAAAGATCATTCGCACAGGAGTTGGCAAGGGGCGTTTCTGGATGGCCGCTATTGGACTGGGAATAGCCATGCTGCTGATCCTTGTAGCCCTGCAGGTGCATCAGAACTTCAATGAGCTATTGCACAGCGAAAAGAATGAGAACGAAACGGCGGACTTCCTGGTGATCAATAAAAAGATCACCAACGATATGATGGGCAGGCCGGAAATGAGCACCTTTACTCCGGAAGAAATTAAAGACCTGGCCGCGCAACCTTTCGTGAACGGCTTCGGCATTGTTACTGCAGCGGATTTTAGTGTGAAACTGGAAATGGATAAACTGGGCATCACCTCAGAACTCTTCTTTGAAGCAGTGCCGGATAGTTTTATTGATGTGAAATCTACAGACTGGAAATGGACGGAGGGCCAGCAGGAAATCCCCGTGATCATACCCAGCAGTTTCCTGGATATGTTCAACTTTGGATTTGCGATGGGTAACGGCATGCCGCAGTTCTCTGAAGAAACCATCAAAACATTATCCCCCACCGTTGTGATTAGCCAGGGCATGCGCAGCGGCCGTTTTGCAGCCAGGATCGTAGGATTCTCAGATCGTATTTCCACGGTGCTGGTACCCCTGTCTTTAATGGAATGGGGCAATGTGGCATTCGGATCTGGTAAATCCAAGGCCCCTTCAAGGGTGATCATCAAATCCAAAGACCCCAGCGACCCTGTTCTCAGTAAATACCTGGATACACATAATTATTCCACCAACAGGGAAAAAACCCGGTTCAGTAAAACCCGCGTTATTGTACAAACCATTGTAAGCGTAGTAGGGTTCTTTGGATTGGTATTGCTGATCTTTGCTTTGCTGGTGTTCAGCATGTTCATCCAGTTGGTCATAGAATCCTGCCGGAAGGAGATCAGGCTGTTAATTACATTGGGCACCGCACCCCGCCAGTTGCAGCGATACCTGCTGAAACAGTTTGTACCGTTGTATATTGTGATAGGATTACTGGCTTTAGCCCTCGTTGCAGGATTGCAATGGTGGGTTTCCGGAATCCTGGCCAAACACAAAATGTTTGTATCCGCAGTACCGGGTATTGCAGCGGTTGTAGCTACGGGAGTTATTTTGTTGCTGGTATATATCGTAAACCTGAGATCAGTAAAAAAACATATCGCCGGAATGTAAATCGTTTATTTATGAAAAAAGCCCTGTTCCTGGTTGTTTCTCTTGCATGCATGAGCACTGCCTTTGCGCAGAAAACAATCCTGCATTGCGGTACCCTTATAGACGGTGTATCTAACAAACCCCGTCAGCAAATGTCTGTGATCATTGAAGGCAAAAAGATACTTGAGGTAAAACCTGGTTATGTAACACCCGGCTCAGGGGATAAAGTGATAGACCTCAAAACGCAAACCGTTATGCCAGGCTGGATGGATATGCACGTACATTTAGAGTCGGAAACCAGCAAAACCGCGTATTCGGATAAATTCACACAGAACCCTGCGGACCTTGCTTACCTCAGTGTACGGTATGCAGAACGTACTTTGCTTACCGGTTTTACAACAGTTAGAGACCTCGGCGGCTCCGGTGTGAACATTGCACTCCGCAATGCCATCAACAAAGGCCTGATCATTGGCCCGCGTGTTTTCACGGCTGGTAAATCCATTGCCACTACCGGTGGCCATGCAGACCCAACCAACGGATTCCGCAAAGACCTGATGGGAGATCCCGGACCAGAAGCCGGTGTTGTAAATGGCCCTGACGAATGCCGTAAAGCAGTAAGGCAGGCTTATAAAAACGGATCGGACCTTATTAAGATCACGGCAACCGGTGGTGTATTGAGTGTGGCAAAAGACGGCAGCAGCCCTCAGTTCACAGAAGAGGAACTGCAGGCTATTGTTAGCACGGCAAAGGACTACAACATGAAAGTAGCTGCCCATGCACATGGCACCGAAGGAATTAAAAGAGCCATCCGCGCTGGCGTAAATTCAATAGAGCATGGCACTAAAATGGACGATGAGGGGATGGCGCTGGCTATTAAACACGGCACCTGGTATGTGCCCACCATCACTGCAGGCCGCTCTGTTGCTGACTCCGCAAAGATCCCCGGTTATTACCCTGATATCGTAAAACCCAAAGCAGAATCTATCGGGCCATTGATCCAGCAAACTTTCGCCAAAGCCTGGAAGAAAGGTGTAAAGATCGCTTTTGGTACAGATGCAGGTGTATATATGCATGGCCGCAACTGGCTTGAATTCACTTATATGGTTGAGGCCGGAATGCCGGCCATGGATGCCATTAAATCCGCAACCATCAAAGCGGCAGAATTATTAGGAATGGAAGACCAACTGGGAAGTGTAGAAGCAGGAAAGATAGCAGACTTCACTGCCGTTAACGGAGATCCGTTGAAAGACATCCAGGCGATGGGGCAGGTGAGCTTTGTGATGAAAGACGGCTTGATTTTTAAGCAGGGAACCAGTAACTTGTCCACTGTTCAAAAATAAGAGTTATGCCTTCAACAAGAAAATTTGTGCACGTTGTAAACTTCTATCTTAAACCTGAATTGTCTGCCGCAGATGTCAGGGCATTTGAAGAAGGAGTTAGCACGCTGGGAAAAATAGAGAGCCTGCTGGTGTTCAATGTAGGCAAACCCGCAAACACAGACCGTCCGGTAATAGACAGGAGTTACAGCTATTGCCTGCTCACCGTTTTTAACGATGAAGCTGGCCATGATATTTACCAGGAACACCCGGTGCATCTGAAATTCATTGAGAACTGTAATCACCTCTGGGAGAAAGTAGTGATCTTTGATTCGGAAACCATCCAGCTATAAAATTGAAACGGGACCTTTAAGGTCCCGTTTTTTATACTTCCTCATCGTAAGGAATAACAAAAGTCTGTTTAACCCTGTGTGAGATCCTTAAATAGGGGATCCATATAACGGCAACAAGCGCAGTCTGGATAATATCTTTCAGATTATCTGTGAAGGTATGCAGATTGAAAAGGGCATCTGCCAAAAGATAATCTGCTAGTACGAACAGTATATTGAATGCCAGCAAAAAGACCATGGTACGGGGAAAAAGGTCTCTCCTCCTGAAATACAGGAATGGCATTAAGCAGGAAAGCACAAGCAGGAACACATTGCCAACTACTTCCAGCAATAAGAACAACTGCATCAGGGAGAGATTTTTATCCGGATAGGCCGCGCTCAGTCCGGCCCATACTGAATTCCGGAATGTTTCCATTTGGAACAGGCCTATTATAACGAGCACTGGTCTGATCACCACCCCAATCCCCAACAGTGCTAACCAGCCACCTATTGCCCATGCTTCATCAGCAGTATGTAATAGAGGCACAGAGCGTTTATAATATTTTGTGGCGAGGTAAATGAAAAAGGCCCCGCTGGCCACTGCCACAAATAATACCAGCCAGTTGATCCCGGAAGGCCCTGTAGTATTGCCATTTGCTGCCCTGGAAGGATCATAACTAAAAACATACCCTGTGGAATTCACCAGTTCGTCCATGTCTTTGATGTATTGTTTCATCCCATCAGTGGGAATATGATCACTCTTGGCCTGGAAATCATATTTCAGGGAAACGATCTTATTGTTCAATACCGGCGTGAATGTAAACGTGTAATACTTACTCTCTAAGGTGTAAGGTTTTGCATCCAGCGTCCATGGTTCCGGGAATTTTAAGGAGATGGTATACTTCAGATCATTCGGGAAAAGCAATGTTACCGGCGTTTGCCGGCTTTCATTCACGATGATCAGTTTATCCTTGAGGATGTGTGCGCTGCTGGTGAAAGATAGTCTGTTATTATTGGCGCTGTCTATCTTCCATGGCTCTTCAATCCTGTACTTTTCTTCTACTTTGATCTTGTTTTCTTCTGTAAGATCAGTGATAAGGATGGAATCAAGCAAATCCACTTTTCCATAGATCTTCTTATAGAAATCCTCATAACTGGTTTTCAGGTTCTTCATACTGGTGTTTGCCACCATGGAACGAAGATTGTCCGCATACAAACCGGTATATTCTGTATGCACTGTAAGCCTGGCGGAATCATTGTCAAAGTCTGCCAGTGTAATATCTTCGTTCACTACCAGTTTGCCAAAGTCTTTCAGTGGAATATCCGTTAAAGAGGTGGAGCCATCCCCTAATACCAATGCCTTCCTAAAATCAGGGTTGTAGCGGTTTTTCAGACTTCCGCGCTGTAAAGAAAAAGTGGCGTCCACCCAATACGTTTGATCATTCAGGAGCACTTTGGCAATAACGTGATTGAAGCGGCCGGGACTAGGTTGCTCTTCTTCGATCTTTCCTTTAAGATTGGTATTCACATAAGCCATATAGGCCGTAATCCCATTCGCACGAAGGAGTGCACACAGCAACAGGGATTTATCTTTACAATCACCAAATCTTTGCCTGCAAACCTTTTCCGGCATATTTGGGCGATGGGAATATTCCCCCATTTCTATGCCCATATAACGGATATCGTCCTGCACAAAACGAATGGCTTCCAGTAAATATTTTTCCTTATCATCTCCCGCCAGTTTTTTGATCTGTGCAATACGGGATTGTAATTCCGTACCGGCTAAAGGAACATCATTCACTTTTGCCGCCCAGTCAACCACTTCTTTCCAACTGTTATATTCACTGATCTCATAATGTGGGTAACCTGTAAACCAGGACGGCTGGTAGTCTTCCGGGTCCAGGATATGCACGTTATTTCCCAGGTTCCATTCATACAGCTCCATGCCGTTCATGGATCGCTTTGTTGGTTCCGGTGCATTGTTGAAGGCTTTGAAATATAACTTCCGGGCAGGACTTACGATCAGTGCCTTGTAAAAATTGGTAACGGGTTCGTAGGAAGTGAGATAGAGTATTTCTGAAAACTTATTGGCAAAGATGGGATTCTCCCCGGCAACAGAATATGCATATTCTATCTGATCGCCTTTCCGCACATCTTCTACCAGGTAAAAAGCATTGTAGGTGCCGCTGTATATATGCAGGGATAGTTCTTCCTCTTTCTGAATGATCTTGAATTTACCCGGACTGAGACGGTTAATAACTGCTCCGTTCCTGCGGATCAGCACTTCGTGGAACAGCAGCTTCTCGTATTCCGGGTTGTAGGAAACATTGATCTGTGAACCATTCTGTATGCCGGTTTCAGAAACAATATCACGGACGATATGGCGGTAGATGGTTTTTTGTTCAACGTGATATTGTTCTTCAAACAGCAGCTGGTAATACCCATCGCTGACGTCTTTTGTGTTTGTGGTCAAAGAGGTGTCCGGCTTATAGGGAACAAGCCAGCCTGGCTTTGGAGCCGTGGAAAAGTTCTTCCCCTGCGCCCATCCCAGCGCAGGCAAGAGTAGCAGTAATAACAGGAAAGAATAGCGGTACATGGGAATAAATATTTGGAAATTCTCTGCGGGCTAGTATTCTACCGTCATCGCATATACGGCAAAAGTAGCAAGCCAGTGTTCTCCTGCATAATCGCCGCTGGCAACATGCGGTAGCGCAGCCTGTAAATGTTTGGTAGCAAGGTTCCGTATGGCGGCACTATTCTGGCCGGCATGTTTGGCAATTCCGTAAAGGCACCAGGCGCGACTCAGGTTTAAACCATCAAGGTGTACCAGTTTTCCGTCTGTTCTATCGTTTACGGTAGCAATATGAAAGAGTTGAATATCTTCTTGAAATAAGCCGGGAAGGAAGGCCTGCACCCACTTCTGGTAATCTGCGGCAGGGAGTATCCGCCACATGAGGTCTGCTTCTTCCAGGCAGGGAGAGAGAAAATCATATCCGCCGGGCTCCCAGCTGGCAGGGCAATCACGGTCGTTTCCATAGAAGCGCATCGCAGCTTCTTTGATGGAAGCCTGAAGATTGGTAGCATTGGTTACCACCGCATAATCCCAGGCCAGTCTTAAACCGAAAGCGAGATTGGTATGCTCGCCCACACGGATGGGATAAGCGATCTTTTTCAGGAAATCGCGGTAGGCGTTATTGAATAAACCTGCCAGGGGTGCAATATTACGGCTCAGTTGACGGGCCAGCGGATCATCCCAGGTGAGCAGTTCTGTTTGCAGTTGCATTAGCCAGCTCCAGCCGTAGATCCGTTCAAAACCCTTGTTCTCTTTGCTGCGGAAAATGAGTAGTTCCGTATTGATATTTTCCTGCGATAAATTCTCTGCCAGCTTTTTCCTGATCAACGGAGCATTGGGCAGATCAGGGAATGTTTTCAGTAACCGCACCAGCATCCAGTGTCCATGAACACTGCTATGCCAGTCGTAGCAACCATAAAAAGCAGGGTGATAATCCCGTGGTGCTTTAATAAGGGAGGAGTCTGAAAATACAATACCTGTTTTATATGGGAACTCATGCTGCATGCATTTCAGGGGTAATTGCGCAAAATGCACGGCGCCTTCAGTTGTTAATCTCAACTGTCCATCCTTAATGTCATATAAGGGAGATTGTGCGAAAACATTCACGGTACCCAGGAGTCCCAGCAACAGCGTAATTACTTTCATAGTGTATATCTCTACCGGTTCAACAACAATTTAAAATAAAAAGATGGTCTTGTAAGCTTTTTTCTTAAGTCTACCTCATAGAACATGCTGGAGATCACATCTCTTAACTGTTTATTTTTCACCCCCATTTTAAATACCCAATTGAATAGCCGCGGGTATTTCACCAGGCGCTGCAATTTGTAACTAAGGCTGAGTTCCGGCCAAAGCACACGATAAACACGTTCATCGTAGGCAGCCATTGTTTCAGCCGAATAATTATCTGCTTTCAGACAGGCAGCAGCTTGTTGAGCTGCAATAACCCCTGTGCAGATAGCATTGCCGATCCCTTCCCCCGTAAACGGATCTATAATAAAAGCGGCATCCCCAACCAGCATATAGCGGTTGCCGGAAATAACGCGCTTTTTAGAACCTAAGGGAAGGCCGTATCCATCAAGACTGCTGGTCATTTCTGCATCGCGGAAACGTTCTGCAAATATCGGGTCCTGTTTCAGTGTGTCTGTGAGCAGTGTTTTGAGGTTCACTTTCCTGTCCCTCACAGCATCGCTTAACATATCCATCCCTACATTGGCCTCTCCGTTTGGCAATGGGAAGATCCAGAGGTAACCGGGCAGGAGGTTCTTCAGGAAGTGCAGTTCTATAAAGCTGTCGTCATGCATACCCTTTACTCCTTTATAGTATGCGCGGATGCCCGCTGCATAATACTTTGGTTCCATTTTGATCTTCGCCACATCTCTTGTGAAAGAAGAATGTGCGCCATTGGCTATGATCAGGAGTTTAGCTTTCACCTGGAACTGGCCGGAAGCATCAGAAATAAGATAGCCGTCTTCTTCCAGCGTATATTTATCTACTGCTGTGCCTTCAAATAACTGAACGTTGGGGCTGCGTTTCAATTCATCCACCATAAAATTATCAAAGTGAATGCGCTTGCAAACGAAACCAATGGGCGATTCCTGGGCTTTATTATAATTAGGTTTATAAGGAACGTCCATACTCTGGCGGCTGGGGGAAACAAACTTAACGCCCCAGCTGTTCTCTTTTTCCACCAGCTGTTGCAATCTTTCTGCAATGCTTTTATCAATCTTTTCAAGCCAGGATATTACTTTCCCGCTAAGTCCGTCTCCGCAAACCTTATCGCGAGGGAAAACGGCTTTATCAACAACAACGCAGGAAATACCTAACCTGTCTAATTGCAGCGCAGCAGTTGCCCCACCGGGGCCTGCACCTATAATACATACTGAAGTGGTAATCATAAGCTATTATTCCGAATAGAGCGCCAAGATACGTATTCTGGCTCCGCGGAGGAAATATATATCTTTGCCCTAAAACAGTACAATATGTTCGGAGATCTGTTCGGAAAGCTGCAGGAAGCGCAGCAGAAAATGAGTGACAGTAAAGAACGCCTTAAACACATTTCTGTGGAAGGTGAGGCCGGCAACGGAGCTATAAAGGTTATTGTGTCCGGCAACAGGGAAGTGCAAAGCCTGGAAATTGAGCCGGGGCTTTTGGTTGCGGAGCGCAAAGAAGAGTTGGAAGACTTACTGATCACGGCACTGAACCGTGCATTAAAGAATGCAGAGAATGCATGGGAAACAGAAATGAAAGGTGTGGCTGGCGGAATGCTGGGAGGCATGGGGTTACCGGGGATGTAATGCAGGGGATAATTATCAGGCCACCGGCATTATATCAATATTCAGCCTCCGTTGCGTCACTCACTTCAACGGCTGGTCCATTTTTGTACAGTCATAAAAAAAGCCGGACAGGTTATGTCCGGCTTATATATCCTTTTTGTCTTTAGCTACTTAACTTATCCTACCTCTTCAGTCTTCAGCATTTTTTGATACTTCTTCCTTTCTTCTTCGTCGAGGATCGTTTTACGCATACGGATATGATTGGGCGTAACTTCAATACACTCGTCCTGTTGGATGTATTCCATACATTCTTCCAGGGTCATCAATATCTTCGGAGCAATGTTAGCGGCACCATCAGTACCACTTGCACGCATATTCGTCAATTTCTTTCCTTCGTTAGGGTTTACAACCAGGTCACCAGGTTTGTTGGTTTCACCGATGATCATGCCTTTGTAAACTTCTTCTCCCGGATCAACAAAGAATGAACCTCTGTCCTGCAGTTTATCCAAAGAGTAACCGGTAGTAGTACCAGCTTCTTTAGCCACCAGCACACCGTTGTTACGGCCGGGGATAGGTCCTTTCCATGGTTTATATTCATTGAAACGGTGGGCCATTACAGCTTCACCAGCAGTGTTGGTGAGCATTTGCGTACGCAAACCGATCAAACCGCGGGAAGGGATATCGAACTCCAGGTGTTGCATATCACCTTTCGTTTCCATGATCAGCATTTCACCTTTACGGCGGGTAACCAGGTCAATCACTTTAGAAGCAAATTCCTGCGGAACGTCTACCACCAGTGTTTCATATGGTTCGGAGCGTTTACCGTCGATTATTTTCACAATTACCTGAGGCTGACCTACAGTTAACTCATAACCTTCACGGCGCATGGTTTCTACCAGTACACCCAAGTGAAGGATACCACGTCCGTAAACGAGGAAGCTATCTGCAGCATCTGTATCCATTACACGCAGCGCCAGGTTCTTCTCAGTTTCTTTCATCAAACGGTCGCGCAGGTGACGGGAGGTCACAAACTTACCATCTTTACCAAAGAAAGGAGAGTTGTTGATGCTGAACATCATGTTCATGGTAGGCTCATCCACATAAGTGATAGGCAGTGCTTCCGGATTTTCGAAATCAGCTACTGTATCGCCAATACCAAAATCTTCCAGGCCAACCAATGCACAGATATCACCAGGGTAAACTTCAGTTACCTTCTTTTTACCAAGGGCTTCGAAAATGTATAATTCGCGAACGCGGGATTTCTTAATAGTACCATCAGCCTGAACCAGGGAGATAGGCTGGTTTTCCACCAGTTTACCACGGGTTACTTTTCCGATAGCGATACGGCCAAGGAAAGTAGAGTAATCCAGGGAAGTGATCTGCATTTGCAGGGAACCTTCTGCTATCTTAGGTTGTGGAACGTGTTCCAGGATACCATCCAGCAGGGGCAGAATATCTTCACGGGGAGTCAATGAATCGTTGAACCAGCCATTTTTACCTGAACCGTAGTAAGTAGGGAAGTTCAATTGCTCTTCTGTTGCATCCAGGTTGAAGAACAGTTCAAATACTGCGTCATGTACTTCGTCTGGGCGACAGTTAGGTTTATCTACCTTATTGATTACAACGATAGGTTTCAGATTCAGGTTGAGGGCTTTTTGCAGCACAAAACGTGTTTGTGGCATGGGTCCTTCAAATGCATCCACCAGCAGGATCACACCATCTGCCATTTTCAATACACGCTCCACCTCTCCGCCAAAGTCGGCGTGGCCTGGGGTATCGATCACGTTGATCTTCACGTCCTTGTACATTACGGATACGTTCTTAGCTAAGATCGTGATACCGCGTTCCTTTTCCAGGTCGTTGTTATCCATGATCAATTCTCCCGTTTCCTGGTTGGAACGGAATACGTTCGTAGAGTGGAGGATTTTATCCACCAGGGTAGTCTTACCATGGTCTACGTGCGCGATAATGGCGATGTTTCTTAACTGCATGAGAATTAATTATTTAGCTACCCTTAAAGTCTTTTAAAACTTCGTTTTTTCACGGGCAACTCCTAAATGAAGGCGCAAAGGTACAAATAATACGTGGTATTTAGTGTAGGGGCGTCTTAAATAACTGTGAAATAACAGAATGCAGACATTCTGCCCGGGCATCATATTTGCACTACCTGCTTTATACTCATAATCAACAATTTATGCGGATAATTCCCTGTTTAATAGTACTGTTTTTTACAACAGTGAATGTAAAAGCGCAGGAAGTAAAAGCGTATGATGCAACACTGAGCACCTACATCTATCCTTATCCGGTTCACTTCTTTTCCCTTACAAATCAGGGCCAGTGGCTGAAAATGGCTTATATGGACGTTAAGCCATCCAAAGCAAATGGAAAAACGGTAGTATTGCTGCATGGCAAAAACTTCTGTGGCGCCTATTGGGATAGCACGGCTGCGGCCCTTGCCCAAAAAGGGTTTCGGGTGATTATACCAGACCAGGTAGGCTTTGGTAAATCTTCAAAACCTGTATCCCTTCAATATTCGTTTCAATTACTGGCACAGAACACCAAAGCCCTGCTGGATTCGTTGAAGATCTCCAAAGTGGCCGTGCTGGGTCATTCCATGGGAGGCATGCTGGCGGTGAGGTTCACGCTCATGTATCCGGAGATCACAGAAAAACTGGTCCTGGAAAACCCCATCGGGTTAGAAGACTGGAAAACAGCAGTACCCTATCAATCCATAGATCAATGGTATAAAGGAGAGCTGGCGCAGAATTATGAGAAGATCAAAAAGTACCAGCTGGATAATTACTACGCAGGGCAATGGACGCCTGCTTATGATAAATGGGCCCGCCTGCTGGCAGGCTGGACGGTTCATCCGGACTATCCCAAAGTGGCCTGGAATGCAGCACTTACGTACGACATGATCTTTACACAACCCGTGTATTATGAGTTTGAGCAGATCAAAGTGCCTACCTTGCTCATCATCGGGCAGCGGGACAGAACTGCGCTGGGTAAAGCAAATGCGCCTGCTGCAGTAAAGGATACACTGGGGAATTATCCCGTTCTTGGAAGAAGGGCCGCAGGGAGAATCCCTTCCGCTAAACTGGTGGAATTAGAAGGGATAGGGCATTTGCCGCATATTGAAAGTTTTGAGAAGTTCAGGAATGCTTTACTTGAATTCCTCTAAAGTCTGTTGCAATAACTGGAACGCCTGTATGTTACCTGGGTTTTCGAGACCCCTTGCAATGTCCTGCTTTTCACGCGGCGTGAGGTGTAAGCTAAGAGCAGCGGCTTTTTCAGCCTGTTGCGGAACATATTGGAAAATAAGGCGTTTGAATTTCCCGGGGAAATATCCTTCCATATAATTGATCAGGTGGTCCTGGTGAAAATCCTGCATGCTCATCCAATGTGCCTGCATGGAAAACAGCGGTTCAAAGATCAGGTCTCCCAGGTCTTTCTTTTGTTTGATGGGGCTTACATCGTTTTTACGTGTATCCCTGATCTGCATAAAGATCACCCCACTTGTATTTTCATTGATCCATTCGCGGAAAGTGTAGAGGAAACGAAGACTGGTTTCCTGCCCGAAATTGTCCCTGATACCCGCATCCATTACATCCACAATAGGATTGCTGGGCAGGAATACATTGGGCAATACATAAGGGAACGTGGCACTCATGCGAATGGCACTGGTTACCCTGAGTTGATCTGCGTGTTGCTGGTTGAAGAACTGTCCAAAATCAACGCCGTCAATATCACGGATACTGCGGGTGGGATATTGATAATCCGCAGCACAGAGAAAACTCACCGGTTGAGGAGAAATAAAGAGGCGGCGCCCGTCTGCATTGATGGTTGCACACCAGATCATCATGGGGATCTTTGCCGTGAATTCTGCTTCTCGGTAATCGCCCACTGTTTTATTCAATATGTTGTCTGTATTGATGTTCAACTGCATTTCAAATGCATAACCACGGTCTTTTGCGTAACGGTTTTTACCAATGTAGAAATGCCTGAATGGCGTGATGAAATCGTTTACGGCAAAAGAACTGAATACAGAGTTCAACAGGTCGCGCGAGATCCTGTCGCAATAAAGACTGTCATATATATCAGGGCCTTTCAGTTTGCCCGTTTGTTCTCTCAGGTACAATTCCCGAAAATAGGTGGCCCCCATCATCCCTCCGGAGGCTCCTGTCATGAGCATGGTATGTTTGAGGAGCTTTCCATTCGTAAGACTGTCGTACCGCTGCAGTACGTTCATGGTCCATGCAGCAGAACGGCTGCCGCCGCCGCTGGTATTGATTACAATGAATGGAGGTTTGGAGCCGGCAGGGAATTTGGCTTTCCAGTTTTCGAGGATCTGCAGGGTTTGTTTTTTATCTGCCTCACTGCGGGAAGCCGTGAAAAAATCCTGGAGGCTTTGCACACTGTATAGTGGTCGTTTATCTTTCTCAAGATAATCCAATCCGTATGCTTTGTTCCGG
>Ga0065704_10070893_pt1 | contig 14933 bp, 19 predicted proteins | sample SwiRhicommuniRL2_FD_59091 | JGI IMG/M metagenome (GOLD analysis project Ga0065704, IMG submission 59091) | Switchgrass rhizosphere bacterial communities from Rose Lake, Michigan, USA - RL2 v2 (version 2) | ecosystem: Host-associated > Plants > Roots > Rhizosphere > Soil | place: East Lansing, MI
CCGCGGTATCTCGGCGCCGCCACTGGCCCTCATTGAGGGGGAGTGGCGACTGCCCTGATGGTGGTTGCCTCCTATGGCAGACGCGTGACATTGTTGCCGATGGATGGCCGGCGATCGCTGGCCAGACTATCGCGGGGCGGCATGGGGCTAATACGCATTGCAGCGATGCTGATCATTGTGGGCGCCGCGACCAGCGCGAGTGCGCACCGCGGTGGCCTCAATTCTGAAGGCTGCCACAACAACCGAAAGACGGGCGACTACCACTGTCATCGCAGCGGCGGTTCTGCCCCCGCAGCGCCTCTCCAGCAGCGGCAATCCTTCGCAGCCGTTGGCGGCGCCTTCCGAAACTGCACCGAGGCGCGCGCCGCTGGTGCGGCTCCAGTTCGTCGTGGCGATCCGGGCTATGGCCCGCACTTAGATCGGGACGGCGACGGCGTGGGCTGCGAGCCGTATCGCGGACGCTGACCGCATCCATTTAGCGAAAACAGCCCTAGTCTACCAACCGACAAAACCGACGAAACCGCCGGGTCGTCACGCGATCAACATCGCCTCGGCTATCGCTTGGACGAGGACAGCGCGGGGGACCGGAATACTCACCGAAACGTAGCCAGGATTCTGAGCGCGGCGGGTTCCATAGAGTTGCAGCCACTTCCGGCCATGCATTCTCCAGGCCCTCTGAAGGGGCACCACCGGCATCAGGAAGCCGACTTTCGACGGGGCGAACGCATAGCAGATGAAGTCGCAGGCCAGCGGCTTCTGGACCCACCCTGGCACGCGCCGCTCTTCGTCGGACCATTGCTCAAGCAGGATGTCGGGCCAGTCCTGCAACCTGACTTTCTCATCGACGGTGTAGGTCCTGCCTGAGCTGAGCGTCAGCACGCGATCGACACCGCCGCGTTGTGCCCAACCGTCCTGGCGCACCGACACGGCGGATTGCAGGCCGGGGAACGTGCGCCGGTATAGCGGCAGCCACCAGTCCGCGTCCGCGAAGGCTTCGGACGTCGCGAGGCTTTCCTCAAAGCGGTGGACCCGACCACGGGCGGCAACGCCCCGGTCGTTCGACCGAGGCGCGGGCGCTCCTGCCTGCGGGGCAGGAAAGTGAAGAACGGACTGAGCGTTCAGTAGCCGTATTCCTCTTCTCGGCCGTCGTGCTCCACATCGTCGTCATCCAGTTCCAGGTCCGGATCACCGTCGATCCCGTCGAGCCCAGAAATCAATTCGTCCGTTAGCCGTTCAATGGACGTTCGCGGCATCCTCATCGCGGCCCGAAGGAGAAAATCGACGGGACCGGTGCTCACATCACGTCCCCGTTGCGACGCCGTATAAGCAGCTCGGCGATAGCCGGCCCGCCGCCAGCACGATGCATCCGACTCTTGAGACGAGATAGATTCGCGGTGGCAGCGGGGTCGAGCGGTCGAGCTTGGCATAGATGAATACTGCCGCCTGCGAGAAAGTAGATGCCGCCGCCTTCGGTCCAGGCTGTAAGCCAAGCGGCCGCGTCGAATGTGTCGGCGTGCAGCGGGTTTGCGAGGATGGAGACCATGACTCATTTGTCCCCCTTCAGCTGACGGTCGATAGCCATCTGTAGATAGTGTTGTTGGCCCACGGTCATTCGCGTCGATCGGAAAAGCGCGAACGCTTGCCGCGCACTCTCGCGCCCGCAGACGACCCCGGGCGCTAAGGCGTTGGCTACTTTGGCGCGGTCGTCTTCGCTCAGTGTCGTGAGTATTGCTGTGAGCAGCTCCGTTGTGGCGGTCGGGGATATCGCCAGGAGAAGAGCGGCAAGCTCATCCATCGCCCGGTCCATCGGATGTCGATACTCGCCGGGCCAGGGGTTTTCGACACGAAGTCGCCGTCGCTCCTCCGCCGCCGTGCGATTGCAGTTTTGCTTGACCTGGCGCGAAGCGGCCGATGGCAACCGAACGACGTTCGGGGCAGCATCTATAAGCCTGCTGTTGAGACGGACACTCATGGTCGCGCCTCCAGCACTTGCCACCCGTTTGGCGTGGTTGAGCCAAGCATGCGAACGGCGCGCTTGATGTGTCGATCGGAGCGCCAGCGACGCCGCACCGCGAAATACGCTCTAGCCGCTCGAACACATTCTGCAGCATTCTCGTCAGAACCATGCGTAAATGCGCGGGGGAGGCCCCCGCCTTCACTTAGTTCGCCATCCGGCTTGATCAGTATTCTCCCGCCCGACCGTATGAAGTCGCGCAGTGCACACGTTGTCGATCGCGGATCGGCGGGCCGATTGTCGGCGTAGCGCCCCTCGGCGATCAGATTGGTGACAAGGAGTTCGCGACGTTCTGGGTCGCTGTTCAGGTCCTTGGTTAGATAGTGGAGCCACCGGGACCGGTGACGGATTTGAACATCACAAGGCCGGCCGATGCCTATTTGCTCTTCGCCATCGCGCCCGATCGTAAGGCTGACCCACCCGCCTACCGACTTCACCATGGCGGACCAAATCGCGAGATAGCTCGCTGTGTCCTTGATCTGATGCAAAGCGCCGAGCATCATCTCGATGGGGAGTGCCGTTCGCATATCCGGGCCGTCCCAGGGACGGGCGCCAAGGTCCTCGATCGGCTCGTCAGCGGCTGCGACATGCGGAGGAAGCTGTTCCATGATTAGTTCCCCTCCGACGAGGCCGATGGGAGGTAGATGCCGACCACCCGTCCAATGAAGTCGGTTCCGAACGCCCAGTCATAATACGGGCCATCGACATGGCCGCTGGCCAACCGCACCGCCCAACCGTCCTTGCCAGGTCGGCGAATTGCCTGAACGACTTCGCGGCGAATCGCCAACGGGCCAGCGGGACCGCTTCGGCTTTGCCGGTCTTCGCGCTCATGACGGAGCCACGTTTCCCACGTCATGCCGCTGCGCGGATGTTGGCTCTCTCGGACATAGAGAGCGCCAGCAATAACACCTTCTCGATGAAGCGGGAGCTCGTCGTAGATCAGTACCATCCCCCGCAACGCGACAACTCCGCAATCGCGATCATCAGGCACTGCCGTAAAGACCCGGAAGCCCGAAAAGTCGAAGGCAGGTTCAATGGGAATAACTGGCCCGGCAAGCTTCATCACGGCGGTGTCTCGCGCGGACACAATTGTGCTATCGGTTTGCATAAGTCGTCTCCTGTTACAGCAGGTTGCGGCCAAGCCGGGGGCGGAGGGCCTAATCTCCTTCCCCGGCTGACTGATCGTTTTCATATCACTGCGAACGGTGGCGAACAAGCACGAAGTGATCTAGTTCAGATCACATGATCTCCATCGACCAATGTCGCGCTGCCAGAGCGCTGCTCGATTGGTCGGCTCAGCGGCTTGCGCAAAGAGCAGGCGTAGGCGTCGCGACAGTGCGGCGCTATGAGGCTGGCTCAGCTATCGCAGCGGCCTCGATGAACGCGATGGAGAGCGCATTAAAAGAGGCCGGCATCGCCTTCATCAGCGAGGGCGAGGCGTCAGACCACGGCGGCAAAGGCGTGCGGCTTACGTCAGTCTGACTCCGCTATGCGAAGTCCGAGGGTTTGAAGCTGAAGTAGGTCAGGCGAACCTGCCCTTTGTCGTTGATATATCCGTGGGCGTGAGCGGAGCCTGGTCCCAGCCTCACCTCGTTTAGCAGCACGGCAGCTTGTTCAGGCTTCAGCCCGACATAGAGCTGAGCATATTGCTCGTGCAGTTTGCCATGGCCGATCTGGTTGGTTTCGGACAGCGCGTTGAGCGACGAGTAGATTTTAATCGAGCCGCGTTTGGCAGTGCAATTGGGATTGATTTCGCCGGGGCCAGATAGCTCGAATGTCGCCCCGCATTCCCATTCGTCAACGTGGCCAGCGCTGAACTCGACGAACGAGGCGCGCTGGATGTCGAGCCAAATGCCGAAGCTATCGTCGCTGCCCTGATCGATCATCGTAAATGGCCGGGTCCTCGGCGACAGTTGGCGGACCGTCCGATCGCCAACGTAAAGTGTTAACAACGCCAGCCCGAACCCCACCCACCACATTCCGTCCATCGCCCTCTCCCCTCTCGTCATAGTGTACATAGCGAGGTCGAGGCGCGGGGCCGACAATTACATCGCGTTAGGGTTCCGGAGCCCGACGGACCGCGCACCGCCCAGGGCCGGCGCGCTGTACCATCCGGGGAACGTGGCGTGCAGGTGATCGCCTTCGGGCAGCAGCCGGGCCTCGGGCTCGACCCGCTTCACTTCCCGCATCAACCAGCCCATCGACTTGCCCGCCGGCACCACGATGTCGAGCGAGGAGCCGTCCAAGTGCCCGCTGTTGTCGGCTGGGTGGTAGCCGCGGCGGCGCATGTCGGCCTGATACTCCGGCGTGCGGTAGCCCGACGTAAAGCTCGACGCCGACAGCCCTGGGATCGAGGTCAGGTTGCCGATCACATCGCGTTGCTCGGGGCTGCCGAAGTCGGACCACTCATCCTTCACAGGCTGCTGTTCGGGCGAGGCGTCGGTGAAGTCCGACCATTCGTCATCAGACGGCTTGGGCGCGCCTTTGGGGCCGAACATCTCCGAGCGAACCTGGCGGCGGGCAGCATCGACCACCTTCTTGGCGGCGCCTGCCTTGCCTTCGTCGTCGAGCGTCTTCCACTCAGGCGAGGCGATCAGCTCGTCCAGCGCCGCATGTGACTGCTGCCCCGCCCGTTCGGAATACCCATCATATTCCTCGGCGCTGAGTTCGCGGCCACCGACCCGCTTTGACGGATAGCTCGGCGCGTAGTCCAGCGAGAGCAGCGCTTTGTTGACCGGGTCTTCCAACGCCTTGCTCGTCCACATAGGAGTGAGGAAGTCAGGTCCGAGGCCGCCCTCATTACGAATGATGTTCCCCCAGATATCGCGGCGCGGCAGGAGGTCCTCGCGCATGCCAGGGATGCGAGCCTTCAAGGCGTCGCCCACGGTCTCGGTCTCCCGCTGAACCGGATCCATGGTGCGGGCCGTGCCAGCGACGAGGTTCGGCACCAGCAGCGAGCCGACGAGGCGCTGCACCAGGTTGTCGGCACTGCGTTCGGGGTCGTGCAGAGCGCCCACGACGTCGGACACGCCCGACAACCAAGTCTTGTTTGCCAGGTTGCCCATGATCGACGCGACGGCCAGCGTCACTTTGTCGCGGCGCTGACGCTCGCTCATGCCATCGGGCAAGGTGGCAAGGTCAGCAGCGACGCCGATCGTGGTCGAGAACGGATCGAGACGGCGATACGAGTAGTAGGTGTCGCCGATCTTGATCGAATACGGCTTCCAGCCATCGGCGTAGAGCAGCCGCGACTTCTTCGAATCCGAAGGCACCGCACCCGTGATGTTGCCGTCCAGAGCGCCCTGATAGATCGCAGCGCCGAAGCCAGTCCCGACCAGCGCCTTTGCGACAGCGAGATCGCGACGCGCACCACCGGCTCGGAACTCGTTGCGCCATTCCTTCAGGAACGGGGCAGCCGGCGACCGCTCGGTGGCGAACTTGAGCAGGTTGGTCGGCGTGCGGACGAACGGCAGGAAGAACTTGATCGGCAGGTGCCGGTTCGCGAAGTTCGAGATGTCCTGCGCGGCCGGTCCCAGCTTGGCCTGGAACGTGACATAGCGACCGTAGTCCTCGGCGGCATGCAGCAGCTTGTCCGGCGGGTTCGAGATCACCTCGGCGATCCGATCCTTTGCGGCTGCGCCCCTCAGGCCTTCATTGTGCGCCTGACGGGCAGCAAGGCCATTCAGCTCCATGCGGCGGGCGATGCCCTTGAACAGTTCGTCCTCGGCGGTCAGCAGGCGTGTGGGGACGCGGATCACCTCCCCCTTGATGCCTGAGATCGCTTTGTATTCCTGCCCTTCCACTTTGGCCACGAAGTCGGCCGGCTCGCCCGTCTTGAGCGCGCGGGCGAACATGGCGGCACCTTCCTTCGCACCCTGGATCAGCCCGAAGGTGCGCTGGCCAATCTCGGTCCCGGTGATCCGGTCGGCAGCAGCGTTCGGCAGCAACTGGCGGGCGCGGCCCACCACAGCGGCGGCGGCATGTTCGGGGATCTGCGCCAGCGCCGTCAGCGTGTTCGACGTGATGTTGACGGCGTGGGTCTGCGGCCAGGATAGCAGGAAGTTGATGTAGAGCTCGGAAATTTTGTTCCGCCACGTGGGCTTCGCGATCTTCTCGGCTAGCGCGTTGAACTTGCCCGGCTCCATCTCGGCGGCCTCAAGCAGGGTCCCTGCGACTTCGCGCAGGTGGTCCTTGCCGCCGCCACCGCGAACCAGACCGGCGAGCACGTCACCACGCACCGCTCGGCTGTTGGCAGCCATGCGGAACTGCTGGAGTGCGCGGCCCGCCTCGGCCGTCATCCCCGACACCTGCTCCTGGATCGCGACATGGCGCATCCAAGCTTGGCGGAAGTCAGCAAGCACATCGTCGCCGGGCGTTTCGAGTGCCTGGACGCGCTTCGCCATGTTCACCAGCTCGTTGCCCGACTTCGCGAGGATCTGACGCGCGGCCAAGGCTTCTTCCGCGTTGAAGGCCTGCCCCTTGCGCCGGGCCAGCAGCTTATCGGGCGTCATGCCGAGATCGGCGGCCAGTTGCTCGGTTTCCGCCTGTGTCACCCGGCCGCGCGTTGCCGAATCGAAGCCGACCCGCTGTTCGGTAACGGCCAGCGCCCGCCTGATGTCCTGCGGCGTGTCCAGTTTGCCCAGATTGATGTTTCCCGCATAGTCAGGGCCGCCGGCAGGCCATTCCTCGTATGCCTGGGGCGGTGCAAAGGGCTGTGCATCATCACCCGGAACAGAGCGATCGACTACGACCGGGCCGTCCTGCAATTGCTGTTCCAGCGCATAGCGTTCCGCTTGGGTTGCCTGATAGCGCTCAATTTGCGGCATATCTTCGGGCAAGAAGCGGCGATTACGGCCTTCGTGCGTGTCGCGCAAAGCGTCCAGAAATTCGTTTAGCGTGGGCCGCTCGGTCCGCCCCGGGAAATAGCCTGCTTCCCAAGCCTTCAATGCGGCATCGTCAAGGCTCATTCCCTGTTCGCTTACCAGCGGACCAAACCGGGCTTCCTGTCCAACAAAGTCCATGCCTTTGCGCGGCGCATTGGTCAGGCCCATGTGCGACAGTTCACCGCCCTGGTCGGCCAAGCCGCCGCGCAGGCGCAGCCACCCAACCAGATCGGTCGGACCAACCTTTGATACTTCAGCGCCGTTCCAGGCACGTAGAGTTTCGCGGGTAAGTTCTGTGCGCTCGTTGACCGGCTTGGCAGGTACGTATCGACCGGCATCAATGGCCTGTGCTTCCGCTACGCTCGCAACTTCGTTGGAGGGGATGGGCACAACATCGCCGGGCATCACGTCCTGAGCGCGTGCGCTCAAATGCGCTTCCGTCAGCGGCTGGTCGAGCGGCTGGGGCTTGATCGGAGCCACGCTGGCAGGCTGCTGAACATCTCGTGAGAGCGCCGCGCCGGATTCGCCCGACATGGGGCGGGCCGCCGGGGTGCCATAAAGAGCCGCAGCAGCATCAACTGGCGCGGTCGCACCATCAACCGCGAGGCGTTCGAGTGCGTCGCCGGACAGCGGCGCAGAGGCGTCACCAGCAGGCGGCACCAATTCGGGGCCGGCCTTGCTTCGCGCCCACCGCCATCCTTTCGCCAGGTAAGGCGCGGCGGCTTCCAGTGCCTTCCCGCCCAGAACCGTAGTTGCGATGCCTTCACCGGCTCCCACTGTTCCCGAGATCAGGCGTTCCGATGCGGTCCCTTCGCGTCCAGAACCCGATGCAAAGCCATATGCCCCGCCGAACTTGGCGAGGTTGGCAGCAACGTTCTCGCCTTTCAGCGCAGGGATGATCGGCAGGAGGCCGCCGGTCAGTTCGCCCGCGCCCTCTGCATAGGGATGAGCAAGCTTGTCGTACCCGGTAACGCTTTCGTTCTGACTGGCATTGTTGGCCCATATGTCGGCCAATCGCCGGTCGCTGTTCCAGATATTCTCGCGGCCAGGCGTGGCCCCAAGCGTGTCCGCAATCGCCCCGGCTTCTTCCAGCCAGTTGGGCAGGACGCCGTTACCGACGCCGCGAATGTATGCGCCCACTGCCCCGTCCCCTTGGTCTGTGAGGACCTTGGGGGCGTCCTTGTAGTTCATCGTGATCGGCTGCGGGTGTTTGCGCGCGATCTCCCGGCTTTTCTCAAGGTCGGCCGGGTTGAACTGAAACCCGTTGGCCTTGGCAAATGCCAGCACCTGTTCCGCCGGGACCGTTTGGTCGTTCAGCAACCGCAGGTATTCCTGCTCAACCTCTGGACGCATTCCCGCAAATGGCGTCGGGGTGTCCCAGAATTTCGGTACGGTCGCTGCCTCCGGGGCAATCTGTTCTACTGGAATAGGATTGCGCCGATACTCGGCGGGCGATTGAAACCGCGTGTCGTGAATGCCAATGCCGTTCTGCCGCGCCAGACGCTCGGCCTGCATGTATTCGAACCGGCGCTGCGGATCGTCGTTCAAGAAAGTCGGTGCGGCTAAGGCATTCCCGCCGCGCACCATGCCGTTACCGACATCGAGGCCATCGGTGGTAACCGGCGCGACCGTGCGACCGAACGACGAGCTAACTGGCTGGCCGACCACCGATTCCGGCGAGGTCAGGACCGCCAGTGCGTTGCGGCTCTGCTGGCCGATGGGGACAGGCCGCCCTTGGCGATCCCATCCCTGCTGCTTCAGCTCTGGGGCGTCGATTCCCCAGAGTCGTACAGCACCACCCGATTGCAGATCGAGCGTGTCGCCATCGCGAGGACGGATTACAATATCATCGGGCGAGACCGGTGCCGGCGACGGCGCTGCCTGCTTGGCCCGTTGTCGATCGCGGCGACGCTGGGATTTCGAGCGCGGCGCGTCGTCGAAATCCGCCCATGGATCGGCGGGAGCAGCGGCTGCGGCAGCGGGATCGGCGTCCTCGAAGTCGCTCCAGGGATCGGCTTCACCCATCAGCGGATCTTGATCCGGCCGTCAGGCGTCTTGAACTTGGTCCCGGGCGCGAGCTTCCGTGCTTCCTCGGGTGTCTTCACCGTGGGGATGTTCTCGCGACCGCCGCCAGCACCACGAAGGTCCTGCCCTCGCTGGGTCGTGCTGGAACGGATGTCCTGGCCCCGGCGGGCAGTGGCATCCCGCCGAGCGTTGTTGCGGCTGACTTCGCCGCGGCGGGCGCCACGATCCGCGATCAGGCTGTCCGTGTTGCGGTCGGCGCGCGCGTTATCTGCCGCAACGTCGGCGCTGCGCAGGAGATGGCCGAGCCTGTCCTTGACCGGCAGGGCACGCTCCATCAGCGCCGCCACTTCCTCGTCGCCCGGGTAGGTCAGCGGCACGGACTCACCGAGATCGACACCGAGCCGTTCGGCGTAGGGGGCAAGACGGCCAAGTGCGACCTGCCACCCGGCATCGTCGCGGACGCGGGCCAGCTCCTCCACTGCGATGCCGTAGAACGACTGGCTGTCCTTGAGCTGGTCGAGGAAGTTGTCGCGCAGGGTGGACTGAATCTTGAGAGCCTTTTCAGGATCGCGGCGCACCATGCGAAGGAACGCCTGATCGCGGGGCGTCTGGGGTTCACCGAGGAACGACAGGTCGGGACCGTCGTCGGCCGCAGCCGGATCGTTGGCCGTCATGGGATCGCCAGGGCGACCGGTGGTGTCGAACGTGCCACCACCGTAGCCCGAGATCATGCCGGGCATGGGTGGCATCTGACCGGGCATGCCACCTTGCGGCATCAGGGGGTTAAGAGCCCCTCGCGCCGGCATTGTGCTGGGCGCGGCCATGGATAGCGCGCCTTGGCCTAGGCCCGACAGAGCGTTCGGCGCCGACAGCGGAGCGAATGCCTCGTCGAAACCTGCACCATCGCGGGCCGCGGGAAGCGGCCGATCGGCGGAGGGTTGCTGCACATCACCGGGATTGCCGGTCGGGCGGCTCGGTAGCGCCGAACGACGGGGTGCGAGGTAATCGCCAAGGGCCGAGTTGAACTGCCGTTTGTCGTTGTGCTCCGATAGCCGCATGGCCAACTCGGGGTTGTGCTGCATCACGGCGACCAAGGCATTCGGATCGTTCGAATTCTTGGCGTAATTGGCAAGTGCGCCGCGGAAATCCCGTTCCCGCCCCATCTGCTGCCCGCGCTGAAACCCGCTGATGATGGTATCTGCAAGGTTCGGGCCGGAGTTAAGTAGCGACCAGTTGATTTCTGCCATGGCGGAGTTCCTAATGTATCGAGGGCATGAGAAGGGGTTCGGGCAGGCCGTTGTCGGCGGCGACGAGCGAGGCCAGCGCGGTCCAGCCTTGGGGCGAGTGGAGCAGCGCGAGCATGTTGTCGGGGACGCTGGTCAGGCAGTCCCACACCTGGTTGACGCTCATGTCTGAGACGCGGGCCAGCGCGTGAGAGAGGGAGCTTGCAGCGACAGCCTGCGCTTCGATGTCGGACACCGGCGGTGGCGGTTCGGCCGCGATCCCGTAGCCGGCAAGGATGCTGCCGAGGATATCGCCGAGGGTCGGCTCGGTCACTGAAGCCCAACCTTCTCGCGGGCGATGGTCCACAGGTATTCCGACACGCTGACGCCCGACGCACGAGCCCGGGCATGGAGCGCAGCCACCAGTCGGTCGCCAGCTCGAAACGCCACCAGATTTCCGTTGTGCGCCTCTCGCATCTATACCTCCGTTTGTATAACAGAGGTATCATAATACCGCAGTGATTTCAACGAAAACGACGGTTTTCAGCCATTCTTCGCCGTCTTGCGCCGCGCTTCGCCCTGCTTCATATTCGAGCGATGAGCACGGCCCGGGCAATTATTTTTTCTGCGCTGCTGATCGCCATCTCGATCGGCGGGGCTGCTTGGTATTCGGCGACGCAGCGCTCCCACGACGCGCGCGCCGACCGCTATCAGCTTGCCAACACCGGTAGCGGATCGACCGTCCGGCTGGATCGCCAGACCGGGGACATGATCACCTGCCGAGATGGTGCCTGCACCCCTGTGGTGAAGGGCGGGAAGATCGCCAAGGACGAGTGGTCCGAGTTCCGCTCAGCGGACCAACCCAAGAACTAGGCACATGGCGCGAGATGATCTTGAAGTCGTCACGCGGCAAGATGCTGCTCGCCGGCAGATTACTACAGCAATCGAGCTCATCCTTGGCGGCGGTGACGCCGTGTCGGCCAATGTCCTGACCTGGGCCGCCACTGAAATGCTAAGGGGAGTGGCCGAACATAGGGGCGTCGAGACGTTCCACGCCACCTTGGAGAGTCGGATCAAGCCGGAGTTCCTGAGGCAGTGGCGCGACATTCTGAAGTCGCATTACAACTACGCCAAGCACGCTGACCGCGATCCCGAGCGGGTCGTCGAAGACTTTTCGCCCGAGGCCACGACGTGGGCGCTGTTCGGCGCGGGAATCGATTACGCCACGCTCTACGGCAAGCGGACGTGGCCCATGCTCGTATATCATATCTGGTTCTTATGCCGGCATCCCGAGATCACGGTCGATGAAGGTCGGACGCTTGCAGAGAAGATGGCGCCGGGCCTGGAATATCCCAAGGATCGCCCGCTCCGTGCAGCAGTCGCGGCAGCGATGGAGATGATCACGACCGGTCGGAAGCACCCCGAAGTGTTGGATGCCCTCGGGCCAGGCTGGCTGGCCACCATCGAGCCCGAATAGCGAGACACCTTACACGGGCGGCACGTAGCCGGCTCTCGTCTTGCACCAGGCCAGCAGCTCCCTGATCGCATGCAGCCGCTGGTTGATCGGGCGGCGCTGGGACCGCGGCACGGTCAGCTTCTGGGCTTCAAGTTCGGCGATCTGGTCCTCGCAGGCACGGGCCATCCCGTTCGGTCCCTGCGGATAGTCATCGACCTTAGCCATCAATCGCCGCCAGCAGCTTGCGGGCAGCACGACGAACCGCGGATGCCTCGTTCGTGTGGCCGCCGTGCTTCCAGTTTCCGTTGCGCTCGCCGCGCGGCGCGCCTGGGTTCGATCCACCATGGATGCGGCACCTATGCCGACCGCGCACGGCGGGGCAGCGGCACGACCCGCCCGCCCTCGTCTTCGCCTGGCACAGCGTCGCGGTCGTCAGTAATCTCCGGACGCCGGGTGTCTGTCCGTCCTTGGGATTGCTCGTCATTTTTCTTGGCCCCCCTATGGTCGTGGTAGTGCACCGACTGGTGCAGCTCCTTCTTGACGGTGATGGTCTGACGGGTGGAGCGTCGCTTGCCCTTCAGGGCCTGCATCGCCTCGATCTGCATGACGTAGGTTCGAGCGAGCTTCCCCGCGAGAACCGCATCGCGCTCCATGATCATGCCACCGTGATTGAGCGCCTGTTTCGACACCCGCATGGTCATCAGGTGGACGGCGACCATCTGGGCAGCGAGAGCAGCCTGCGCGACGTTGTCCGGCTTCATGTCAGCCACCATGGCCAGCGCCGCGTTCATCTCGCGCTCGTTAGGCTTCCACGTGCCATTCGGCTCGTCCCATGACTGGCTGCACAGGCGCTTCAGGTCTTGGGTGAACGTGCGGACGATCGACCAGGACCGCGTGCCGAAGGCGTCAGCTATTTGCAGCTCCCACAGATCTAGGTCGGCATGCGGCGACGTGATCAGGTATCGCCCCTTGCCTTCCTCACCCTGGTATTCCCACATGATGCCCGGCGACGATGGGCGCTTGTTCATCCGAGCCTTCGCCTTGACGCCTTCCGCTTTCAGGGCGGCGGTGGGCTCGGGCTGGACACGCGGGCGGCGACGGCGGCGCTTCGGCTTCGCCCCCACGTCCTCGGTCTTGGGGTCGATGTCGTCACCAAAAGAGAGGCGTGCCATCGGGCTTCTCCATCGAGTACCATGCAATGATTGTCTTCTCGAACCGGCGGTTTCGGTGGTCGGTCCAGTCCTTCTTGTTCAGCCGGATCGCGCGCACGAGCCGATCCGGGTTGTCCTCGAAGACGACGTAGCCAACCATCGTCTCGCCCGGGTCTTCCTCGGCCGGATGCGGCATCAGGTTGTAGGTGCCGAGCACCGGCGCGGTGACGTTATAGGATTTCATTTCAGTTCCGGCCCTTCGTTGTCGTTTGCGATCGGCGCGAACGCTGCCCAGAGTGCTAGAGCGGCCATGGCGTGCTCGCGTCGCACGCTCGGGTTCATCGCCATCAAGGCGTCAGCAGCTAGGCTGTAATCGCCACCAGCTTGGTCCAGACACTGCTGCGCCAGATATTCACCGGTGTGGTGAGGGTGCGGATTCATCGCGACAACTCCCACAGCAGCGTAATGCCTGACGACACGAGCCCATCCCCAGCGCTGGCGCACGTCCAGTCCGCGATGCCCCAGTGTGACCAGGTCGCCTTTGGTCCGGCCATCTTGAGGTTGCGCGCACCACGAAGCCGCGCGACCAAGCCGCCAAGCTTGTTGTCCCAGGGCAGCAGGCCGAACAGATCGAGGGCCGACCACCCGTCGCGGACAGCCTGCGACGCGAAGTTCTCATAGATCCACCAGCTATCGTCGCGCAGGTCCTGCCAGCGGGCGCCATCGACTGCCCGGGGCGGCGCGTAGGGATCGAGCACGCGGAGATGGCCGTGCCAATGCCGAAGGGTCGCTCGGGCCTGCGCATCCGAAATGGGCCTAGGCGGTGCACTGACGAAACTGACGGAACTAGGTTTTGTCGGTTCTGTCAGTGTGTCGAATACCCCCGTTTCAGAGATTCGTGTCTTCAGACGATCAAGGTAGCTCATCGCGACAGCCCCTTCGGATTGGCGGTGTAGATCGTGGTGGGGCGTCCGCCCGAGGTCGTGGTCGGCACGTCGAACGACCTGACCCAGTGGTGGTCATCGAGCAGATCGAGGGCGGCTTTCACCTTGGTGATGTCGTCGCCCATCGGTGACCAGTTGCGGCGCTGGATGTCTCTGGCCGAGAACCGGGGTTCCAGCTTTCCGCTTCGCAGCCCGCGCAGGATCGCTTGGGCGCCGTCCACCGCACCGGCCGCGCCGGCACCGAATATCCGGTGGGCATGGCTTTCCAGGAAATCGGCCCAGGCAAGCGCCGACAGAACCGACAGTTCCCCCACGGGCCCAGTCTGCGCGCTGGCAAGGTGGTGGATCAGCGCCAGCGACGGCACCATCTTCCGATACTTCGCGAGGTGGCTTTCGAGCGCAGGATGCAGTTCATCCGATCGCAGCCGGGCTTCATGGGCCTTGCGCCAGTCGCGGAAGATTTCTTGGCCGGCGTCGTCGAACCGAAGGAACGGGTTGCTTTTTTCGAAGGCGTCGATCTGGGCACCGACGTGTTCGGGTCCGATGCGGTCGAGGTAGTCGAAGGCGTCGAACGCGCGCTTGCGGTGATCGGGGTGCGGCTCCCTGTCATGCTCGGTCCAGTTCCGGGGCATGTCCGGCCAGACCGTCATGCTGAAGCGTTGGAGCAGACCGTCATCCGTAGCGCCGCCGCCGACCACGCCGCGGACATAGCCCTGAAGCAGCGCTGGCTGGGTCGAGCCGAGCAGGCTGATCGTGACTGAGGGCACATAGAGATTGGTCCCCCGCCCGATGCGATCGAAGACGTAGGAATCCGAGCCGTTCCACCCGGTCAGGTAGAAACCGCGTGCCTCGGAATTGTCCTCGCGGTCGAGCGCCCGCAGCAGCGACATCAGCTCGTCCCGGTGGACCAGCAGGCCATTCGTATTCTGCCGCAGCAGCTCGCCGAGAGCCTGGTAGGAGCTGTCGTTCGCCTTGTAGCGGCGGGCTGTGGGCTCATCCCCGGCCGTGCTGCGCAAATCCGAGACGTCAGCGCTGGGATCTGCCTTTAGCCGCTTTTTCTTCTCCTGTTTCAGTGCGTCGCGCCGCAGATCGCGCTCGTCCTCCTCTTCGTCCCAGGCTGTCTTCAGCGTCTGAAACTCGTCATTGGCCTGCGCTTCCAAGCGGGACAGCGGCTTGAGCGCCGCCTTCACGGCCGGCGACTTCATCACGCCTGGCCGCCCGACGATGCAGCCCCAAA
>Ga0065704_10001875_pt1 | contig 14932 bp, 11 predicted proteins | sample SwiRhicommuniRL2_FD_59091 | JGI IMG/M metagenome (GOLD analysis project Ga0065704, IMG submission 59091) | Switchgrass rhizosphere bacterial communities from Rose Lake, Michigan, USA - RL2 v2 (version 2) | ecosystem: Host-associated > Plants > Roots > Rhizosphere > Soil | place: East Lansing, MI
TAGCCACGGCAATTGTGCGCGCCTTGATTGCACCCGCAGCTTCAATGTCGTGCGGCGTGTCGCCGATGACGAACATCTGTTCTTCGGTCACTGGACCGTTTCGCCGCGCGAGCTCGAGCGCACGCGTCGCGATTGAAGCGCGGAGACCCTGATCTTCGGCGAACGCGCCGTCAGGAAAATACTTGAACAGGTCGTAGTGGGTCAGCTTGGCGCGAGCACCGCGGCGCGTATTGCCGGTCAGCAAATACGATCGAACATTTTGCCGCGGGCGCAGCGCCTCGAGAATCTCCCGCACGTTCGGGAGCACGTGTCCCTGCTTCAGTGGCAGCATCGATGGCAGCAAGTCCTCGTAGCGTCTCACCATTCGTTCCAGCAGCCCGTCTCCAGGCTGCACGCCAAGCAATTCGAACGTCCGCGCGGCAATCTGAAAGTCCGTCAACCCGGGCACCCGAATCGAAGATAGCTGAAAGTCTTTCCCAGTTGTTTCCCGTACGGCTGCTTCCCACGCGGGAACACCCGCCTTTCCGGTGGTGAGTAGAGTACCGTCGATGTCCCAAAACAGAATGGTCACGCGATTTGGGGGACGGAGTGTGCGACCGCGCGACGGAATTGCTCGACGAGCCCTGGTACGTCGAGATGGTGATATGCCAGCACCTCGTCATTGGTCCCGCATTCCGGCAGTTCGGTCACGCCGATGCGCGACACTCGCACTGCAGGACTGAGTCCGAGCTCGGCGATTGCAGCCGCAAGCATCTCGCCCTGGCCGCCGTGGACGTAGTGGTTGTCGAGCGTAATCACGGTGCGGCACTCGCCAATCGTCTGCTGCAGCCATCCTGCATCGACGCGATTGAGGAATGGCAAGTTGATGATGCGAATACTCACGCCAGTAGTGTGCTGAATTTCTTCGGCGGCATGCCACGCGTTGGACAGCAGCCATGGGCCGTAGCCAAACACGACCGCATCCGCCCCGGCACGTACCGTCCAGCCCTTGCCGAGCTGCACGCGGACGTTTGACGGATAAGCAAACGGCAACGGCCATTTGACCGACACCAGCCGGAGATACCCGCTTTCGCTTGCCTGATTGACGAGATAGTCCAGAAGCGCATGCACCTCTGACTCGGCTGATGGCTCTGCCAGAAGAAGATTGGGAACCGCGCTTAGCGCGCTTATATCGCGCACCGACTGGTGAGAGTGGCCGGGTCCGCCAGGGAGAACGCCGGCCAGTGAGCCGACGTAGATCACCTTCGAGCCTTCGCTGCACTGGTTGTAAATCTGTTCGTTGGGACGCGTGGACAGAAAACAGGCGAACGAGTGTGCGATGGGAAGCGCACCACGACGCGCCATCCCGCCGGCCATCGACGCCATGTCCTGTTCCGCGATTCCGCATTCCACAAAGCGCTGCGGATACTTCGCCGCGAATTCAAGCAGGCCGCAGTCCTTAATCAGATCGGCGTCGAGCACGATCAGATTCGGATGCTTCTGCGCCTGCTGCACGAGCGCCTTTCCGTACGCGGCGACCAGATTGTGCGTCTCGCGCGGTTCACGGCGCGGGTTGCGTGTGCGCGTTTCCGTCGTCAGATCGCCGAGACCGAGAGAGGCGAACGCCCTCCGCGCCGCGTCGAGCAACTCNTNTAGCCCGTCAACGTACTGCNGTTCGGGCGGCGCGCCTGAGTGGAAGAGATACANGTCGCCGTCGTTGCTAAGGGCCGCCGGTCCTTCCATGAACGAGACGCCTCGTCCTTTTGTCGTGTCCGCCACAATGACCTTCGGACGATCGGTGATCGCATCCAGCGAACGGAACGTGCGCTGAAGCGCGGCCATGTCGTGGCCGTCGCAGCGCGCGACGTGCCAGCCAAATGCTCGAAACTTGGCTTCGACGTCGCCGAGATCGCTGACCTTGCGCACCCATGTGTCGGATTGAATCTTGTTATGGTCGACGATCGCGACGATCTCGCCGAGTCGCATGTTTACGGCTGAACCGAGCGATTCCCAGAACTGCCCTTCCTGCAGCTCACCGTCGCCGGTCAGAACGAAGATGCGCCGCTCGCGACGTGCGAGCCGATTGGCGAGCGCCATCCCCTTCGCCTTGGAAATCCCCATGCCGAGTGAACCCGTATTGGCCTGGATATACGGCGTCTCGACGTGCGGATGTCCTGGCAGACCACCGATGCGCCGGAGCTGGTGGAGCTTGTCCGCCGGCAGCAAGCCGAGTCCGATCAGGACGGAATAGAGGGCGGGCGCGTCGTGCCCCTTCGACGAAAAGAAGATGTCACATGTGTCGGCGCCCTTGTCGAGATCGCGCAGCTCGTTGAGGAACAACCAGCTCATGATCTCGAGCGAGCTGAAGCTGGTGCCGATGTGTCCCGACCACGCGCCGGCAATCATGTACAACGCGTTGATACGCGCCAGCGCTGCAAACGCAGCGGCCGTCGACATCGGATCGGCATTCGCGCTCACGACTCGCGCGAACTGCGACGCCGGTACGAAACGAAGCTCTAAGCTCTCGCCCTGGTCTGTCTGTAAATCACCCATCGCGTTATCGAATCCCGAATCCTGATCGTGTTACGCCCGAACAGCGCCGAACGGTTCCTGCGCCACAGGCGGCAGGCTCGCGGCGCCGTCGGCAAGCAGACGCTGCGCAATCACCCAGTCATGCGGATCGTTGATATCGAACCCTTCGTACCCTTCCGTGAAGAACGGCATCAGCACGTCGCCGGCAATCGTTCGCTTCTCCAGCACGACACGCGTCCACGCGATCTCGAGTGAGGCGTTCTGTACGTAAACGCGCGGCAATGCCTGATAGGGCGTGCTGTGCCACGGCTGCGTGCGTGGTTCCGGCTGGTCGAGCAGCGGCCGCATGCGATGCCCCTCGACAACCCACATCTTGCCTGGGTGCTGTGCGCACAACTCCACCGCGCGCAGCGAATCGACTCCCGGTTCTGATACGAACAACTGCCAGGCGCGCCGAATCGTGGCGGCGGTGCGAAAGGGACTTGTTGGTCGCAGCAGTGAGAACGCGTCCCATTTGCGGCCGCGCATGTTCAGCTCGCGCAGCGTGTAGTCGACCCACTCGATATCCGGTGAGGTGTCTGTCGCAAAAGCCGACGGGCGCAAGAACGGGACCTCAGCGCCATAATGCCGCGCGATCGCCGCCGTTTCGTCCGAATCCGTGGAAACAATCACGGCATCGAACACACCGCTTTCAACCGCGGGTGCAATCGTGTACGCCAGCATCGGGTGCCCGTTCAACACACGGATGTTCTTGCCGGGGACTCGTTTCGAGCCTTGGCGAGCAGGGATCAGTGCAACGGCCGATGGCATTGACGTTCTGGCGCGCCGGACAGGCGCGCTCTACACGTGATTGGGATTGTGATTGATGTAAACAGTTTTCAGATCCGAGTAGACGTCGAGCGCTTGCGTGCCTGCCTCGCGCCACCCGTTGCCCGACTGCCGCAGACCTCCAAATGGCATGTGCGGCTCGCTGCCATACGTGCCGCCGTTGACGACGGCCACGCCAGCCTGGATGCGTCCGATGAAGGTCATCGCGCGGTGAATGTTCTGTGTGTGGATCGCCGCGGTGAGACCGAACGGTGAGTCGTTCGCGAGCGCGATCGCTTCGTCGAAATCCCGGACACGGTACAGACAGGTAATCGGCCCGAACAGCTCGCTTCGCGTGATCTCGTCATTGGGTCCGACGTGCTCGACGATCGTCGGTGCGACGAAATATCCGTCGCCGTATGCAGATCCAGTCAGCCGGTCACCGCCGGTGAGCACGACCGCGCCGGAGTCTTTCGCGCGCGCGACGGCGGCAAGCATGTTGCGCATCTGTTCTTCGTTGATGACCGGTCCGTAATCGTCCGAATCACCCGTCCCTACCTTCAGTTTCCTGGTCGCCTCGACCAGCATCGTCTTGAAGCGTTCGTAGACACTATCGAACACGATGATGCGGCTGCCCGCAGCGCAGCGCTGTCCCGCATTGCTAAACGCGGAACCGAGCGTCCACGTTACCGCATTGGTCAGATCGGCATCGTCGCAGACGATCAATGGATTCTTGCCGCCCAGTTCGAGGCAGACTTTGGCGAGCCTCCGGCCGGCCGTTTCCGCAATCCAACGTCCGACTTCGCACGAACCGGTGAAGCTGACAATGGCCACGTCGGGATGCTCGACGAGCGGCGCACCGGCCTCTTCGCCGAACCCGTGCAGCGTCGTGTAGACGCCGTCGGGCACGCCGGCTTCGCGCGCCAGGACGCCGAACGCCCATGCAGAGAGGGGCGTATCTTCCGCCGCCTTCAGGATGGCGGCGTTGCCACACAGCAGTGCAGGAAACGCTTTCCAGGCCACATTGGCAATCGGGGTATTCGCGGCAATGATGAGCCCGGCCACACCGAGCGGCTGCCGCGTTACCATCGCCGACTTGTTCGGCACCGCGCTCGTCGTCGTCTGACCATAGAACCGACGCCCTTCACCGGCGACGAAGAAACCCATCTCGATCGCCGCGTCGGTCTCGCCAAGCGCATCTTTTCTCGACTTGCCCGTCTCCATCGCGACGAGCGTCGCAATGTCGTTGCGATGCTCACGCATCAAGAGCGCGATCTGTCTCAGAACGTCGCCGCGCCGGACGACCGTCAGCGCCGCCCACGCAGGCTGCGCGGCCTTCGCTTTCCTCACCGCCAGCTCGACGTCCGCGTGCGTCGAGCGCGCAACTTCACACAGCGGGCGCCCGGTCGCCGGATCCATTTTTGTGAACGACTGCCCACCGTCAGCCATTCGGTCCAGATGACCGATCTGATTCGGAATTCGCGCAGGTATGACCGACAGACTGCCGCTGGCCGGTGTCGCCGGCGAAACGTTCGTGATGGTCATTGACTCCGTGAGAGTTGTGATCGCTCGGGTGACGTGAAGCACGGAAGGTCGCCAAACGATCGGACCGGCATGCGGCCGTTCTCCGCGAGCAGGATGTACGCCTTGTCCTCGTTCAGGATGTACGCCTTGTCCTCGTTAAAGTCAAAGCGGCCGACTTCGTGATAGTGCTGGGTGAGGTGCGCGGCAATTCGCGGATATGTCCGCGCTATCCCGCCGGCGAACTCGTGATCCAAGACTACCAAGGGAACGTCTTCGCGCGACAGCCGCTGAAGAATCTGCGTTGCCTGCCTGTCGCTCGTATAGAAACCTGAAAGTGCGTCATAACCCCCGGCGAAGCCCCTGTTCGTGTAGAAGAACAACTGTTGAATGACTGCGATGGCAAGGATGCGGGACTGCGGAGGGGTGCAGGTCATCAAGTACTCGATCATGCGGTCCGGTTTGAAACCGATACGCTCATAAGGAGCGCCGTATCGCGCTCGGATTTCCGCAACGCGGGCTGTAATTCCCTGCCACCCTCGAGGGGTGCCGGTTTCTCGCAGATTCTCCCCGAACGATCCCGCACCGGCAACTGCGACACCGACCGCGAGAAACAGTGCTCCAAGCGCGGCGCGTGCGCCCCATCGAGCAGACCTGCTGGCCGAGAGCGTCCGAACTACCACCGACATCGAAGCGAGCACCAGCACCAGCGGCGCCACGATGTCCCGAACACGCGTGGCAAGGGGATCTCGCAGCATCTCCGAGCACATAACCAACTCGACGGCAATCGCCATCACGGCGATGGACCGAATGTGCGGCGCGAGGTGCTTCCAGCGGACCGCCACGAGGCACGCGACGGCGACGGGCAGCAGCCACAAGACGTAGTACAGCAAGCCGACGAAAAGCGGCTGCAGGCCATCGCCCGGCAACACCACATACTGCAGTACATGCGCGATCCAGGGACGTCGATCCATCAGCTCGCCGGTACGAAGATCGATTCCTGCGGTCTCCTGCACGGCAGGATCGCGAACGAGCGCGCCCAATGTACGCACATCGGCCCCGCTGGCGTCATACTTGCCCGCCTCGTTTTCGATGTCCCCAATGAGTCGGAGCCCATGGTCGGTCTCCAGACGGTGCCGTGCCTCGTCGGAAAGATCTCGTCGCCACCGAACGTACACGATCGGTTCCTGCGGCTCGGCGAGCTTGACCCAATGCGGACGCGATTCGTCTGTTTCCAAGGGAACAGGCGACCATACGGCGTTTCGTCCTTCGGCTCCGGCCGCGTCCATGTTGGCGGCGACATAGTTGGCCACACCCTCGTACCGCTGCACCCAGATGATGTAAGGGGCCGCGAGGGCCGTCCCGGCGAGTGCAAGGTGCGCGACCGCTCTCGTGCCTGGCACCGTGTTCCGGTGCGCGACAAACACCGCGGCAGCCGCGCCTGCACCGAGCACAATGGCGTGATCGTGGCGAAGCAGACCGCCAAACACGACCGCGGCTGCCAACAGCCACAGTCGGCCGCGCCCCGGTTTCTGCGCGTAAAGCCACGCTGCGCCGAACGCGAGCACGTACGGCAGAACCTTCGGGTAGGCGTTGGTGACGTTGGTGGCGGCCGTCACGATCAACGCGCACGCAATCCCTATCCCAATGGATCCGCTGACGGACGCCGTCACGAGATATGCGACGGCCGACGCCACCGCAAAGGCGCCGCACACCAGCAATAGCTCTGAGTGCAGTCCCGGCCCGAACGTGATCTGAGCCCACGCTGACGCTATCACTCCGAGTGGCGCCTGATATTCCGCATAATCCCTGACGGGCAACGCACCCATCAACACCTGCTGGGCGCGTGAGAGGACCACGAAGTGCTCGTTCGGGAATCGCTCGAACGACAGGTACCGGTACGCGAACGTAAAAGCCGCTACCGCCAGCGCGACGACCGCATCGAGGCTCCGCGCCGTCGACACCTTCACGTCAGCCCGCACTCCCTCCGAGTACGGTCCGCGGCCGCAGCGAATCTCGGCCAGCATCGATCTCACCATCGTCCAACTGCATCGCGTCGATGACGAGCGCGCGGTCGTCCCCGCAGATGACCATCATCTCGCCTGAGGGCCCTTTCACCACTTCGCCTGGTCGTCCGTAGTACGGCGACGCAAACGGGTGCGCCTGCCAGATTGTCAGGCGGCGGACGTCGCACGATGTGAACGCACCGGGATAGGGCTTCGACTGGGCGCGAATCCACCCGTAGATTCGATCCATCGGTTCGTGCCACTGAATACGTCCGTGGTCACGGCTCCGAAGCGTGCCATAAGTCGCCTTCGCGGCGTCCTGAGGCATAGGCTTGACGTTGTGGTCGAGGATCCGTGGGTACATATCGCGAATCATCTGGTCGCAGGCGTCTTCCAAACGACCGAGCACGTCGCCGATGTAATCATCGGGACCGAGTGGTGTTGACGTCTGTGCCCAAATGTCTCCGTCATCCATGCCGCTCGTCAGGGTGTACATCGACAGGCCGACTTCACGTTCGCCGTGCAGCATCGCCCACACGAGCGGCGCGGCCCCGCGGTACCTGGGCAGCAAAGAATTGTGGACGCCGATGAACCCGCGGCGCGCGACGGCGCGGGTGTCCGCACCAATCATTGAGTACCAGCCGCAGACGATCGCGAGTTCCGGTTCAGCGGCGCGAACGGCAGCGTTCAAATCGGCACTGCCACGGGTGACAGTCACGGGAATCCGGTGCTGCTCGCCGAAGCAATGGAGTTCTTGAAAGACGTGCCTGCTATCCGACCTGTCATCGAATGTGATGATGTTGACGATGTCGCTGCTGCCCGTCGCATGCATGGCGGTCAGGCATCGCAGGCCTATCCGCTTGCTGCCGATGAAGGCGACGCGCGGCCGTGAGGCTACCACGCCGTAAATCCTCCATCCACTCGCAGCTCGTGGCCGGTCACGTACGAGGATGCCGTCGAAGCGAGGAAGACCAGCGGACCCGTGAGGTCATCGGCTTCGGCCATACGGCCGAGCGGCACGCGGGAACCGTACTTCTGCTTGAACGCGTCGTCCTGTCCGCCCGCGACCCCTCCGGGTGACAGCGTGTTCACTCGGACGCCGTGTCCGCCCCACAGCGTCGAAAAATACTTCGTCATGTTCACGACCGCTGCCTTCGAAGCTCCGTACGCAGGCGACTTCAGAAACGGGAAGTTGCCTGGAAGATGGTCGTAGAACCGCTGATCGGGGGACACCGAGGCGTACAGCGATCCGATATTGATGATCGAGCCGCGGCCGCGCTGAGCCATTGCGGAGCCGAATACCTGCGTGACCTGAAACGTCCCCATCAGGTTCACTTCAAGCATTCGATGAAACTGGTCGATCGGCAGGTCCTCGATGCGAGATCGTGTGCCGGCCGAATCCGGCGGTTGGTCGACGCCCGCGTTGTTGACGAGGACGCTTGCCGGACCGATACGGGCGTCAACAGCCGCCGCCGCGTCCGTGATCGATCGCCGATCCGTGACGTCGCAGTCGAAGCGTTGGACCTGACGGGGCATACGCTGCTCGAGTGCGCGAAATGCAGAAGAGACGGAAGCCCCAGGCAGCTCCAGGGCGGCCACTTGCGCCCCCGCATCGACGAGCGCCTCGATCCAGATCGGCCCGAGCTTGCCGCAGGCGCCGGTGACGACTGCGATCTGACCGTCAAGGCGAAAGCGATCCCTTGACGCCGCTCCGGACGAATCTGTCACGAACGAGCGAGCTCGACGTCCGGCTTGCTCAGCACCTCGAAGGTGAGGAAATCGTCTGCCATCAGCGGCCGCAACGTCACACGACCGAGAACGTTGTTCAGCTCATAGGGCGGAATGCCGCCCCCTGGCGACTTCATGACGATATCCGCCGGGCCGAGGAGGTGCCCGCTCGGCAAATCGCGCGCGACGACGAGGCTCTTGCCCATTTTGGTGATGGGCGCCTTTTCGCTTTCGTAGATCTTCTTGACGCCATTGCCGAGCGCCTTGTGCGTACGTTCGAGGTCGCGAACCATCTTCCGCAAACCCACAGGCTCCAGCGAGAAGGCGTGATCCGTTCCCTTGCTCGCGCGGTTCAGCGTGAAGTGCTTCTCCACGATTCGCGCGCCCAGTATGTAGGCGGCAACGGGCATCGCGATGCCGTTGTCATGGCTCGAGAAGCCGATCACCGCAGCCGGAAAGCGCTCACGGAACGTGCCGATCACGCGCAGATCGAGTTCCTCGAACGCGGCCGGATAGCCCGCCGTGCACTGCAGGATGGCGATTTGCGGGTTAATCGGCACGATGGTGTCGTACGCGCGCTGCACGTCGTCCATGACGGCGCCGCCGGTGGAGATGACAATTGGTTTGCCGAAGCTCGCGACGCGCCGCAGCAGCGGTGTGCTTTTCAGATCGCCGGACGCAATCTTGTAGGCCGGGACATCCAGATCGTGCAGAAAGTCGGCGCTCGCCAGGTCAAAGGCGGTGGCGAAAAAATCGACACCGAGCTCCGCCGCGAACGTCTGCAGCTCACGGTATTGCTTGAGGCCGAACTCCAGGAACTCGCGATGCTCACCGTAGGTCGACCCGAAGCTGTTCTCGTTGTCGTACGGCTTGTTGTAGGCGGCGTGAGTGTAAAGGCCTCGATTGTCTCGCTTCTGCAGCTTGACCGCGTGCGCTCCGGCCAGCTTCGCCTCGCGGAACAATTCGCGCGCCTTCTCCACGCTGCCCTGGTGGTTGTGCCCGATCTCAGCGATGACATAGCACCTGGAGTGATCGCCGATCTCGTGCTGCCCGATCCTGATGGTTCCTGCCAATGGTTTCTCCCTAGGCTTCGACGACCGGTCGCAGTTGCGCGACCAGTTGGTCCCATCCGTAGTCGGCATGCGCGATGTCCCGCGCGGCACGACCAATCTTCTCCGCCGCGTCACGCTCCGGAAGGCGATCGCAGCGGTTGATGTCAATCACGTTCTTCATGTGCACGAGTCCGTTCGGCGAGTGCTCGTCAAGGTTGGTGATCACCGCGCAGCCGACTTCCATCGCGGCGTTCACCGTCGTGTTGTTCGCGCGCAGCCCCTTTTCGAAGAACGCCGCCAGGAATGTGCAATCGACAAGGTGGTTGAAGACCGCCGTGTCCGACAAATACCCCATGAAGTAGACGCGTCCGTTGAAGATGGACTGCAGCTCCTCGAACCGCACGACAAAGGAATCGTCAAAACTGGTGTTTTCGTGGAGCGCTGTCGAGACGAACACTGAATAGGTCTTGCCGGTCGCCTCGAGCAGTTCGAGCAGCCTCCGGTAGAGCGGAACCCTGATCTTGTGCGCCATACCGAAGGTGAAGACCTTTATTTCCGTATCGTCGAATCGCTGAGGGTTCAGCAGGGTTCCAGGGCAAAACGCCTCGACAATGTCCGGCCGCGCGGGCTGCAGCTGCTCGAACAGCTCGCGATTGCCGCATGAGACGCGCGCGGCGGCGGACAGCATCCGCTTCTCGAGCGCCGTATTGTCGAACGCATGGAGAAACAGCTCGAACTCGCCCGTGTGCCGCTCAATCCAGGTGTCGAGTGCCAGCGCATCCACGGCTGAAAACTCCGACATCTTCAGCGACAGCAACGGCCGGTGGTAGCACGCCAGTTCCGGCGAGCCGATGCGGACGACAGGCAGCTCGAGACGTCGCGCCAGAATCGCGTTGAACTTCGCGATGCCGCACGTCCAAGGATTCAGGTGATAACCGGCTATACAGTCGATCAAACGGACCTCAGGGCCTGGAACTAATTTGGGGGTTGCGGGGAGCGCACAGCCCAGCCGTTCGGACGCGCGCAAGTGGCCATTCTACTGCAGCTTGGCGGCTTCCCGCTGTCCGGCCATCGCCTCGATCAGATATGGCGGACGCCGCCGCGATTCCTCGAGCGCGCGCCACACGTACTCGCCGACGACGCCGACCGCGACCAGCTGGAGCCCGGCGAGGCCAACGATCAAGGAAAGCAGGAGCAGCACGCCTCCACCGAGCTGCGGCAACAACATGGCGGCGAAGATCAACGACACGATGGAGCACGCGAGCAGCGCCAACCCAGCGTAGGTGCAGAGCCGGATCGGAAAATCCGAGAAGGACGTAATCGAATCGACGACAAGCTTGATCTTCCGCGCGAGTGTCCACCCTGATTGTCCCGACAACCGCGGCTGCTTGTCGTACTCGACAAAATCCTGGCGAAAACCGAGCCACGTAATCAGCGCCAGCACGCTGACGTTCCGCTCCGAAAAACGGCGGAACGCGTCGACCACTACGCGATCGAGGAGGAAGAAATCGGCGCCTCGCGCCGGCATCTCCGTCATCCCGACGAGCCGCCGCATCGTCCAGTAATAAAGGGCGGCGAATCCCCGGTGTGACGCTTCCCCAGGCTGGACGCGCCGCGTGGCCCAGACAACCTGCGCGCCCTGGCGCCATCGCGCGACCATGGTCGCGAGTGTCTCGGGAGGATCTTGCAGGTCGGCGGCCATCATCACGGCGGCATCCGCGTCAACCTGATGAAGGCCGCAGGTAATCGCCACGTGCGACCCCGAATTGCGTGAGAGCCTGAAACCGCGTACGCGCGCGTCGCGCAGCGCGAGCGCTTCGATCACTGCGAACGTGTCGTCGCGCGAATGGTCATCGACGACAATCCATTCCCAGTCGCCGCCGACCTCGCGCATGGCCGCGACCAGACGCTCGTAGAGCGCCGGCAGGTTGGCTGCTTCGTTGAACGCCGGCGTCACGATGGAGATCATTTGGCGAGCGATCGAGTCAGAAATCACGAATAATCGTGACTATCGCGTCCACAACTCTGTCTTGATCTTCTTCGGTCAATTGGTGGAATAGCGGCAGGATGACGGTCGTATCCTGCGCTTCTTCGCTCTGGGTGAGGCTGCCCGCGGCGCGCCATGTTCCGGCCGGATACGCGCGTTCACGATGCGCGTTCATCACGCCTCGACGTGTGGCGATCCCTGCGTCAAGCATCCGCTGCATGAACCGGCGCTGATCGATCCAGGCACCGATACGGATCGCGTAGCTCTGCCAGTTGCTTCGAGCCCAGCATGGCTCGCGCGGTACGACGAGCTCGTCAACGGACCCCAGACCCGCGGCATAACGTGCGGCCAGGTCGCGCCGCCGCGCGACAATCGCCGGTAGCCGCTTCAACTGCTCGCGTCCGATCGCCGCCTGGATATCCGTCATCCGGTAGTTGTAGCCGGCAACCGGATACTCCTCGAAGATGACCTGATTGGACGAATGTCGCACGGCGTCAGGGACGCTCATGCCATGCTGCCGCAGCAGACGGAATGCGCGATCGAGATCTGCGCTCCTCGTCGTGAGCATCCCTCCGTCGCCGGTGGACAGCAGCTTGCGCGGGTGAAATGAAAAGCACGCGATGTCGCCGTGCGGCCTGCCGATGCGCTGCCACGCGCCGTCCCATTCGACTTCGCTGCCGATCGCGCATGCGGCATCTTCGATGAGCGGCAGCCGGTGGCGCGTGGCAATGGCGGTCAGTGCACGAAGGTCACACGGCATCCCGATCTGATGCACTGCAAGGATGGCTTTCGTCCGGGGGCCAATTGCCGCTTCGACAAGCCCGGGATCCATGTTCAGGGTGGCCAGATCGATATCGACGAACACCGGGACGGCGCCGCAATAACGGATGGCGTTGGCGGTGGCGACAAATGAGTGGCTGACGGTGATGACTTCGTCACCGGTTCCAACGCCCAGCGCCACAAGGGCGACATGCAGCGCGGTGGTGCAGCTGGAGACCGCGCACGCGTGCGGCGCACCGACGACATCGGCGAACTCCCGCTCGAACGCGGCCACTTCCGGCCCCTGCGTGACCCATCCCGAAAGGATGACGCGGCGCGCGGCCGCGGCTTCCCGCTCGTCCATCCAGGGGCGGGCAAGCGGAATCAGCGTGCTGACCGTCACCGCGTCACCTGATTTGCATCCCAGTTCCGGACGACTTCGTCGCGCAGCAATTGCTCCGGCGATGCTTCCTGCGAGCGATACCACTCGAGCAGTGCCGTCAGACCCTCTTCGAGCCGCACTTTCGGCTCGTAGCCAAGCAGAGTCTTCGCCTGCGACATGTCGGCATACAGCCGCAGCACGTCACCCGGCCGCGCCTCGTCGTGCACGACCTCCGCGCCGGGACGCTCCGTAATCTCCGCGATGGCGCGGGCCAGGTCGTTGACGGAAAGCTCGAATCCGCTCCCGAGATTCAGCGTCCGGCCGACTGCCGTCGCCGTTGTCGCCGCGAGGACGATGCCTCGCGCGGAGTCGCTGACGTACGTGAAGTCGCGCGTCTGTGTTCCATCTCCGAAGATCACCATCGGCTTGCCCGCCAGACAGCGCAGCATGAATTTCGGGATGACTTCGCCGCTGTCGCCTTCGTGATGGCTGCGCGGACCGTACGTGTTGAACGGTCGCACCACGACCGTAGGAAATCCGTAGGTACGGTGATACGCGCGAGCGTACGCCTCGCCCGCCAGCTTCGACCCGCCGTAGACCGTGCTCGGAAACGTCGGATGCTCCTCCGTCATCGGCACTCGTTGCGCGGTGCCGTAGACCTCGGAGCTCGAGACGTACACGAATTTTGGTACGCCTGCCGCACGGCTGGCTTCGAGCAGCCGCAATGTGCCTGTCGCGTTGACGTCATGATTTTCGAGCGGCGAATGAACCGAATGCCGGACACCGAGACAGGCAAGGTGATAAACGACCTCCGCATCCCGAAGGACTGGCGCGTAGGCGCTGACATCACGAATGTCGTACTCGAGCAGCGTGACGCGACCCTCAACATCGGCGAGATTCTCACGCTTGCCGTTGACCAGGTTGTCGATCACGACGACCGACCAACCTGCTGCGGTGAGCTGCCGGACCAGCTCGGACCCGATGAAGCCCGCGCCCCCTGTGACGATGATGGTCGTGCGGCTCACGAGGAATGTTCGACCGACATCGGTTCGAGAATGTCGATCTGATCCAGCAGGGTCAGGTCCATCGGCGTGAAGCGCGCCGCGTCCATCGAGTTGTAGGCGTGCCGCGCCGCATAGAGGTGCGGGGTCAGAAAATGGTCGTCCGCGTACACCGCCAGCGTATCGGTCCCCAGCATCGGCGCAAGCCACGCCAGGCTTCCACAGGTGCCCACGAACCGTGTGGCGCGTCGAATAACTTCCGTCTGCACGGCCAGGTTGTTCTGCGGCGTCAACCAGCCATCGAGCGTCATCAGGCCTTGCACGTCCTTGAACACATAGTCGGCGTGCTCGTCGAGCGAAAGATTCGTATTCAGCGCAACAACGGGGTAACGGCGGCTGATGCGCTCAACGAGCTGACGCAGCTGCTCGCGATGCGCAGGCGTATCCATCAGCGCTCGTCCGGTATAAAACTTCACGGCGACGAACGCGTCCGGAAGCCTCGGCAGATCGACCGCAGCGATCGTCGTCGAAGGCTCGTACTCCGTGTAATCAAGCACCGACTGCAGCGAGTCGTTGCCGAGCCAGAACTGGCGAAGCAGCTGGAACATCGTCGATGGATGTAACAGCGCGGAGGTGAGAATCCCGACGCGGGCACGGGCGCGGCTGAGGAGCTCCTGGTCGAAGTCCGACACCGCGAGTTGTTTTTGATCCGCGTCGCGCTGGCGTGCACGGTTGCGCGACGCGAATTCGTCCGGGCTGAACAGATCGAACTGTTCAACGTACCTCGCGGCAATACCGGCATACCACGCGGACACGCCGCCTCGCGAGACCGCGATGACGCGGTCGGGATCCACGTCGTAATGCCGAGTGAACCAGCGCAGGAATGGAACCCAGTACAGCGCCTCGTAGCCGACTTCAGACAGCCACGGACCGACGATGATCGGATCAGGACTCGTCGCAACAGATCGAAGGGCTCGGCGAATCGAGATGTCGCGCGCGATGACCGGCCATGTGCGATGGCGCAGACGATCCCAGTAACGGGAGGTGCGCACGAACCCTGCATACGCATGCTGCGCCGCGTCACGGCCGCGTTCGCTCCCGAGCTTCACCTGTGCGCGTGCATGTTTGTGCGTCTCGCGGAGATCCTTCTGCCGCCTCAACGTCCAGTGGCGGCTGCG
>Ga0065704_10000697_pt1 | contig 14931 bp, 15 predicted proteins | sample SwiRhicommuniRL2_FD_59091 | JGI IMG/M metagenome (GOLD analysis project Ga0065704, IMG submission 59091) | Switchgrass rhizosphere bacterial communities from Rose Lake, Michigan, USA - RL2 v2 (version 2) | ecosystem: Host-associated > Plants > Roots > Rhizosphere > Soil | place: East Lansing, MI
CGTCGGTAATCTGGGCCAGGACCCGGAAGTACGCTACATGCCGAGTGGTGGCGCAGTTGCCAACATTACGCTGGCTACTTCCGAATCCTGGCGTGATAAAGCGACCGGTGAGATGAAAGAGCAGACTGAATGGCACCGCGTTGTGCTGTTCGGCAAACTGGCAGAAGTAGCTGGTGAATATCTGCGTAAAGGTTCTCAGGTGTATATCGAAGGTCAGCTTCGTACCCGTAAATGGACCGATCAGTCCGGTGCAGAAAAGTACACCACTGAAGTTGTGGTAAACGTCGGCGGCACCATGCAGATGCTGGGTGGCCGTCAGGGCGGTGGCGCACCTGCAGGCGGCGGCCAGCAGCAGCAGGGTAGCTGGGGTCAGCCTCAGCAGCCACAGGGCGGCAATCAGTTCAGCGGCGGCGCGCAGTCTCGTCCGCAGCAGCAGTCTGCTCCAGCACCGTCTAATGAACCACCAATGGATTTCGACGACGATATCCCGTTCTAAGACTCAGACCGTGCTGTCGCCTGGCGGCACGCTGTTTGCACTGGCCTGCTCATCATTTTGCAGGCCAGAGAAGCGCAGCGCCGCCCGGTGATAAAACGCAAAAGCCCCTTTTTGGGGCTTTTTGTTTTTTATCTCTCCAGGGAAAATGGCTAGCGTTCGGGCTGCATATACTCCTGGTGAAAATGCTCTTTACTGATCGGGCGGGAGAAGAGAAAACCCTGTCCGTATTTCACACCGTGGCGCAGCATCGCGGAGACGTGCGTGTAATTTTCCACGCCTTCAATAATGACATCGATATCAATCTCATTGATATAATCCAGCATTAAAAACGTCTTTTCGATATTTCCGGCAGTCAGACAACTTCTGTCGAGCTTAATATAATCTGTTGTCCAGATAGCAAGCCGTGATTTCAATGTCTCCAGGCTGTCAATACCATCCCAGGCGAGCTGAATGCCGGCTTTGCTCAGCTGGTCGAGATTTTGGCAGACAGATTCTTCCGGTTTATCGATGATGTCCGTAATTTCAAAAATAAAGTTTCGCGGTGACAGATTATTTTTCTGCATCATGTCTAACGCGCGCGCCGAAAATTCGGCATCGTTCAACTGTACCTGAGAAATATTCAGGGTAAAAAGCGGATTTTCCCGCAACGCCCGCGGCTGTCTGGCGATAAATTTAAATGCCTGGGCCATGACATAATCACCCATNGGCAAAATTCCGCCCGTCTCTTCCAGCTGGCTGATAAAACAATTCGGNGGCACGATATTGCGCCGATGGGTNCCGCGCACCAGAACNTCACCGCCTATACAGGCGAAGCGCGAAAGATCGAAAATGGGTTGAATAACAAAATCGATACCAGCATCGAGCTTGTTTTTTTCGACACACTGAACAACAAAATGTGTACTTTTTTCCATGCCAGCCTCATCACCATAACGTTACCCGTTCAAAGCGACACACTCTGCGCCAGACTTAAACAGGAAGGGCAACAATGCGGCGCTGCGGTATGAGCCAATGTATTACTGCATTCTAAAGGAAGGATAAATACGGAAAAGCGTTTGAAACGGGAAAGAATAATATTATGGGAAATTTTATTGTTTTACATCTGGAAATGAAATTTCCCATAGAGTGAATAACAATAACGTCATTCGTTNTTTAAATCGTATTCGATAAGTTTCCAGGTGACGGGNTAGCCATTTTGCCAGGGCATCGTGTCACCCTTTATAACATTTACCACATTGGTCACCGCAGGGTTATCNATTCGCCAGTAACCGCTTTGNGGACATGCATTTCCACTGGAGCGTTTTATACCTAAGGGGCTGCGCGAGGATTCTGTTTGCGATCCGTAGGCGGCTACGGTTGCCATGGTCAAATTACTACTGTCAATTTTCATTATTAAGTATCCATAATTTAATCATCCCATTTTTAATATTGCGACAAAATAACAACAAAACTTAACACCTCATTCTCATTAATTATAAATATAGATACCCTGAATGGGTTTATATTGCAAAGTGGGGAGGCATTCGCCACAATAGAGCTATTATTGGATGAAAGTTGAGCAATTATGATCTCTCGCCGCATTCTGTTTTGCCTCATGCTAATGTTGAGCAGCAGCGCCATGGCGGTGAACTGCCAAAGAGCCGTCACGCCGCTGGAAAATACGATTTGTAATAACGACAACTTGCACTGGCTCGACAGCACCCTGTCGGTGGTTTATCAGCAGGCGATTCATCAGGATGGTCTGGCGGCAAACGATAAAGAGTATCTCCACTGGGAAAAACTACTGGAAAAATGCACAACTGCCGTCTGCATTGAACGTGCGTACTACGCCGGGATCAGTGGGATTTCCAACGTTAACCGCGATTTTAAGTGGGAAGGCAAATGGTGGAACATGCTGGCACCCAATATGAGCGGCGGGGTGATCCAGTTCAGTCGCAGTGCCCAGTGGAGCGAGACGCTGGATATTCGTGCCTGGGCGGGGCTAAACAAAGATGAATTCACCGCCGAGGCGCGCAAACTCTACGGGATGCTGGTGGTCGAGAAGGTGGTGGACACCAATAACTGCAAACTGCTGCTGATCCCCAAACACGACGGCTCCCTCCAGGTTTACAGTAACTCCGACTGGGGCTGCCGCATGTCGATGCCAGCCGGGGTATTCCTCGATGGCGCTTATCAGATGGCGGAACACGATCCGCGCCCCAAAGCGACGCTGCTCACCCTCGGGATCTTCCAGGATGCCGCCCTCGACGACAAATTCCGCGCGCTGGTCGGCGACGATTACCAGAACTTCGTCAACAGCGCGAACGTCTATATTTATCAGAATGATATCGACAACATCGGTGCCCGCGTGATCTCCATGTGGGTGCAAGGTGCGGCAAACAAACACACGGCTATTGTGATGTACACGCCAAAAGGGGAAATCTGGGCCGGGCTGATTTCGCCAGCGAAAGGGGGCGGCCTGATGTTTAGCTATTACAGCACCGACGGTAGCGATCAGCGCCATATGCCGCGCACCCTCGCCGGATGGAAACTGCGTTTTTTGGATGATTAACTGGCAGGAAATGCCGGGTAACGCAGCGCTTGCCCGGCTGACAACACCACTCACGCAGTGCCGCCGGGCATTCATCACGGACTACGACAACGTCCCCACAATCGTCAAATCACTGTCATCCGGCACCTCGTTATACGACAGCACATTCAAATTGCTGGCAAACAGACGTCCATAGCGTGAAATCAATGGTCGCAGCTGCGGCGTCACCAGCAGCAGCGGTGGCATCCCTTTCGCTTTCATCTGCTCCTGAATAATCGGCATTGTGTTCTGCAACTGCGTCAGAATGTTCGGGTCGACCGGGAAGCTATCCAGCGCCACTTTTCCACTCTGTTGAGACTGATTTAGCGCGCCCAGCAGCATATTCTCCAGCGCGTTATCAATGGTGTAGGCCGCCAGCTTCTGCCGGTCACCATTGATATTATGAATAATGGCGCGACGCAGGGCGTAACGCACGTCGGAGGTCAGCAGGATCGGATCTTTAGTCACTGCCGAGCTTTCCAGCAGCGTCGAGGCGATGGTGACGATATCTTTCAGCGACACTTGCTCCAGCAGCAGCTGGCGGTAAATCCGCAGCAGCAGACTAAAGTTGAGGGCGTTCGACAGATCCTCCGCCAGCTTCGGCGCCTGTTGCGCCAGACGGGCGTGCAGATGGGTAATATCGTCGTAATTAAACAGTTCCGGCAGATGCTCGCGGGCGACTTTATTCACGTGCGTCGCGACCACGCTGGCGCAGTCCACTACCTGATAACCCAGATTTAATGCATTGGCTTTCTGTTCCGGGTCGATCCAGACGATCGCCATGCCGTACGCCGGATCCGTATCCAGCACGCCGTCGATTTCGCCGTAAAGCTCCGCCCCTGGAATCGCCATCAGTTTTTCAGCGTACACCTCCGCCAGCGCAGTGCGGATGCCGTTGATATGAATCGCATATTGCGCAGGCTTGAGGCGGAAATTCTCCCGGATGCGAATCTCCGGCAGCAGCACGCCACACTGCTCAGACACCACCTGGCGCACCCCGCGAATACGCTGCGACAGCGGGCTGCCCTTTGCCGAGTCAATCAGCGTCACCAGTTTGTACCCCAGATTCAGGCCAATCGGCTCCACCAGCGGAATGCTTTCCCAGTTGATAGCAGGCGCGACATCCTGGCCCAGTGCGTCGGTAATCGCCTCGTAATCCGTCTCTTCTTCGGCGGGTTTAACCACTTTGCTCTGCCGCCAGGCGGCAAACAGCAGTAAACCGGTGAAGCACAGAAACGCGATGTGTGGCATACCGGGGACAATCGCCAGAATAAACATGACGAAGGCGGCGGTGTAAAGCACATGCGGTTTAGCCAGCAGCTGGGTTTTGATCTCATCGCTGACGTCATCGCCGTCGCTGACGCGCGTCACGATAATCGCTGCGGCGGTCGCCAGCAGCAGGGAAGGTATCTGCGCCGCCAGGCCGTCACCGATGGTCAGCAGAACGTACTGCTGGAACGCGTGGCTGGCATCAAGGTCGTATTTGAAGATACCGATACAGATCCCGCCGATGACGTTAATCACCAGCACCATGATCCCGGCGATGGCGTCACCACGGACAAACTTCGAAGCCCCGTCCATCGCGCCGTAGAAGTCGGCCTCTTTCGACACCTCTTTACGCCGATCGCGCGCCTGTTTCTGGTTAATCAGCCCCGCATTCAGGTCGGCGTCGATCGCCATCTGTTTACCGGGCAGGGCATCAAGGGTAAAACGCGCCGACACTTCGGAAATACGCTCTGCCCCCTTGGTGACTACCACAAAGTTGATGATCATCAGGATGATGAATACGACAAAACCGACGACGAAATCGCCGCCGATCACCACCTGTCCGAAGGCCTCGATCACCTTACCGGCTGCACCTTCCCCTTCGTGGCCGTGGAGTAACACCACGCGCGTGGAGGCGACATTCAGGGTCAGTCGCATCAGGGTGGTGATCAGCAGGAGCGTCGGGAACACGGCAAAATCGAGCGGACGCTGCATGTTTACCGCCACCAGCAGGACCGTCACGGCCAGCACGATGTTGAAGGTAAACAAAATATCCAGCATCAGCGGAGACAACGGCAACATCACCATCGCCAGCACGCTGAGCAGTAATATCGGTACGCCGATGCGGCCCTGACGGAGAATGGCAAGCATTTGCTGTGACTTACTGTTCGCCATGGGTTTTTAATACCTCTTTAGGAATGTTGATCTGTTTGTTCAGGCTCGGTTTGGCCTCAAGCTGGCCGGTGCGCCAGGATTTGAGCTGCATGACGTAGGTCAGCACATGCGCAATGGCGCGAAAAAGCTGGGCCGGAATTTGCTGGTTAACGCGCGTGGAGTGGTAAACCGCTCGCGCCAGCGGCGGAAACTCCACCACTTCAATCTGGTGCTGGCTTGCCACTTCACGGATGTAGAGGGCGATATCATCGATCCCTTTCGCCACGATGTACGGGGCTTCTGCTTTGTTCGGATCGTATTTCAGCGCCACCGCGAAATGGGTCGGGTTGGTGATGATCACGTCCGCTTCCGGTACGGTGCGGTTAATCTGCCCCATCGCCATCTGGCGCTGGAGCTGGCGGATACGCCCCTTGATCTGCGGATTCCCGTCGTTATTTTTGTACTCTTCCTTCACCTCTTGCTTGGTCATACGCATCTTTTTGGTGAACATGAATTTGGTCAGCGGCACGTCGAGCAGAGCAAAAATCACAATCACTGAAATGAAGTAGATCAGCACATGGTGAAAAATGCCAAAACCGGCGTGGATCGCCTGGTTGAGGTTCAGGCGCTGCAGATGCAGCAGCGGATTCAGGGAGCTGTGAACCATCGAATACAGCACCGCCAGAATCACCCCGCACTTGAGCATCATCTTGCCCACTTCCACATAATGGCTGGCGGCGAACATGCGCTTTACGCCGCTGATCGGGCTGATTTTTTTGAAGTCGGGTTTTAGCTTTGACAGGGTAAAAATCCAGCCGCCGGGGATCAGGCTCGCCACAATACAGGCCAGTGGAATCGGCGCGAGGGTGGCGATAAAGCGCAGGATCACCGAGACGTTGAGCATCAGAAACTGGCTCAGCGCGCCGCTATCGTCCAGCCGCCCGGCCATCATTCCCACCGAGGTAAAAGATTCCGTAATCAGCTGCTGGTAATAGGGAAAAAAGCTGCTCAGGGTGATAAACGAGGTCAGCAGCCCCACCGCCATGGTCAGGTCTTTCGAGCGCGGCAGATCGCCCTTTTCCCGCGCTTTGCGCAGTTTCTGGGGGGTGGGTTTTTCGCTCTTATCTCCGCCCTGGGCCATCAGTGGCTCCTTACGGCTTCGAGCCTGGCCAGAATTTCATTGGTCAGGTTGAGATAGTGGTCGGGAATATTGGTCATCATCATCGAAATACAGAGCAGGCCGAACAGCATGCTGATGGGAAAGCCGAGCGAGAACAGGTTCAGGGTCGGAGAGATGCGGTTCAGCAGGCCAAACCCCCCTTGCACAATCAGCATCACAAAGGTGGTGGGAAGGGCGATTAATGTCGCCGCAGACATTATCCAGCCCAGGCTTTGTACGATTAATAATAATGTCGGTTTATTAATCGCCTGACCGATGGGCCACCAGACAAAACCTTTAAACAGAATCGTCACCACCAGCAGATGCCCGTCCATAATGAAAAACAGCAGGGCGCAAAAGGTGTAAATAATCTGCGAAATCACGGTGGTCGAGCTGCCGTTGACTGGGTCGTTCATCATCGCCATCCCAAGGCCCATATTCATCGAAAGAATATGTCCGGCGGTTTGCAGGGCGACAAACACCAAATGCATCGCCATGCCAAACAGCATGCCCCACAGCATCTGCTCTCCGATGAGCAGAAGGGTACGCACCGACAGCAGCCCGGTGAGCAGCACTTTTTCCGGCAGCATCGGGGTGATAATCACCGACAGCGCCAGCGCGAGCGCCGCTTTGATGCGTTTGCTAAAGGCGCGGTTATCCAGCACCGGGCAAAAGTGGATAAACGCCAGAATGCGCACAAACGGCAGAACGAGCGCCATCAGCGGGTTAATCAGAGTGTGAATATCAATGCCCATGGCCGTCAGCCCACCAGCGCCGCCGCCTGGTGAAAGAGGTTGACGGTAAAGTCGACTAACTGGGTCAGCATCCATTTGCCGCCAATGATCAACACCGCCAGCGTCACCAGCAGACGCGGCAGAAAGCTCAGGGTCTGTTCGTTAATTTGCGTGGTCGCCTGAAAAATACTGACGCACAGGCCGACGATCAGGCTCGGCACAATCGCCACCGCCGAGATAATCAGCACCAGCTTGATGCCGCTCGCCATGATGTCACCGGCAATATCCATCGTGACCATGGCTATACCCCTTGCACGCTGGAGGTGAGGGTGCCGACAATCAGCGTCCAGCCGTCACAGAGCACAAACAGCATCAGCTTGAACGGCAGCGATACAATCAGCGGCGACAGCATCATCATCCCCATCGCCATCAGAATACTGGCGACAATCAGGTCGATAACCAGGAACGGAATGTAGATCATGAAGCCAATCTGGAAGGCGGTTTTCAGCTCGCTCAGCAGGTAGGCGGGGGTGACCACCGTCAGATCCTGCTCGCGCGGATCGCCCGTCACTTTGGCGATATCCATCATCTGCGCCATCGCTTTATTGCTGGTTTGCGCCAGCATGTAGTTCTTCAGCGGCGTCTCCGCTTTGCCAAACGCCTGTTTCATGGTGATTTCATCATTCTGAAACGGCACGATGGCCTCATCGTAAATCGTCGTCCAGACCGGGCGCATCACCAGCAGCGTCAGGGCCAGCGCGATGCCGGTGAGGATTTTATTCGGCGGGCTTTGCTGCAGCCCGAGCGCCTGGCGCAAAATCGCCAGCACGATGATAAATCGCGTAAAGCAGGTCATCATCAGCACCATCACCGGCAGCAACCCCAGCAGGGTCATCAGGATCAGGATTTCAATTTTGACGTTGTAATCCTGGCCGCCGTCGGTGGTGGCCGAGCTAAAGAGCGTAATATCGCCGTTCGCCGCAAACAGCTGCGGTGAGAAGAGCAGCCCGGCAAACAGCAGCGCGGGCGCCACGGCGCGAAGCAGCGGTTTCATCGCGTCAGTTCACCCAGTTCTTTGCTGTTGAACTCCAGAATGCGCAGGCCGTATTTATCGTTCAACACCACCGCTTCGGCTTTACCGAACAGAATGCCGTTCACTTTGATATCCAGCGCTTCACCGGCCATTTTATCCAGCTCAATCACCGAGTCATGGTTGACGGTCATCAGGTCGGCCAGCGAAATCTCCACCGACGCCACTTCCAGGGTCAGGGTGACCGGAATGCGGCTGAACAGCGCCATTTTGCGCAGGTCGTCGATGCCGCTCGCCGTCTCAGGTTGTTCCTGAATATCCAGACGGATATTGCCTTCAACCGTCTCTTCGCGCGGCATATCGCCGAGGTTGAGATCGCTGAAATCCAGGGACTGGCTCAATTCTTGTTGCAGATCACTCATAAGGCTTCTCGATGGTTCTGTCGTTAAATCCACAGAGGAATAACTTGCTGTGGTCTTCGGCGATGTTGGCGTCAAAAATCTGCTCTTTCCCGATATACACAGGAACGGGATCGTTGATGCTCATAGGGATGATGTCGCCCGGCTTGATTTTGGCCAGTTGGGCGACGGTTAAATTCAGGCTGGCGACTTTGCCGCTCAGTTTTAGCGGCAGGCTGTAAAACAGACGTTCGATCTGCGAACGGTCCGGCGTGGGTTTAGGGCCAGCGTGGCTGTCCGTCAGCGGGTCGCGCAAATTCATCAACATGTGATCGACGTGCTGATTATCAAATAACAGCGTAAAACTGCCGTGCTCATACCCTTCGAGACTAAAAGTGACGCACCACGCCCACTGATTAATAATGGTGGTGTTATCGCTTTTAATTTCGAGGTCCTGGCCAAAGGTCTCTTTATCAATCAGCAAACGGGTGAGATCCAGCCCGATTTTTGTTTTCAGACGATCTTCTGTTTTGGTTACCGGTTGGCTGGTGTCCGGTGAAATATTACCGCTCTCTTTCCCCAGACCATAATAGTCATGAAGAATGTGCAGGAGTAATGAGCGCTCGATGCTAAAGGCAATGGAACCGAGCGGCGTGGAAAAAAGTTGGGTGTTTTTATGCGTCTGGTCAATCGCAAACGTCATCGATTCCAGTGCGACATTTACCCGCAATTTTTTAAGAAAATAAATGCTCAGGCGCGAATCAAAGATATCGAAGCTGTCATTCATTAACTTGGGTAATTTATGCCATGGGCGACCGAGCTTGCTCACATCGAGCTTCACCATGTCGGGAATCGCCTGACGTGGGTAGATTCTGATTCGCTGAGGAGCTGCTTGCATAGTTCTTCCGCATAAAAAGAGTGATAAGCGTAAAGCGTCAGAGATAAAACAAAAAACGCTAATCGGTTCTAAAATAATTTAAGTTTCTTAAAACGGTGCCGCTTTACCTATTCAGGAGGAATTACCTGCCAGAGATAAATCCAGACGCGCACAGTTTATTAAGGACAAGAATTAGACTCTTTTTAGACGATCGGCACAAGATTGTCCGGGTTATTAATTCCTTATTTTACAGGCGCTTATTAAGATTAATAACTTTTGTAACTCTATGATATTTATAGATTAATATTTTAATACCCATTAAAAACAAGACATCTCACCCCGCGCCGATATACTGCGCTTCAGTCATGAATTCCGATGCTTCACTGTATCCGGTGACTTTCGTAACCCATATCGAACTTATGCATTTATAAATATCCGCGCCAGGCGGCGGAATATCTGTGCAGCAGTTTCAGGTTAATGAATTGATTAAATTGTTGGTGAGTTGTTATGAGTATTGTTATTGAACATGAAGCCCAAAATGAAAATGGATTTGTTGCCAGCGCACCAGAAAGCGTCAATGTATTTTCATTAGCGCGTCGCGTGGCTAAATATAATGTATCGGTACTTATTACTGGCGAGACCGGAACAGGAAAAGAGTGTATCTCCCGCTATATTCATGAGAATGCATTAGGTGCCGATGCGCCTTATGTTGGCGTGAACTGTGCGGCCATTCCGGAAAGCATGCTTGAGGCAATTTTATTCGGCTACGAAAAAGGTGCTTTTACCGGAGCGGTCACAGGCGTTGCCGGTAAATTCGAACAGGCGAATGGCGGAACCTTATTGCTCGANGAAATCGGTGATATGCCGTTAGCCCTGCAGGCGAAATTATTGCGCGTNTTNCAGGAGCAGGAAGTCGAGCGTCTCGGCAGCCATAAACGTATTCCTCTGGATATTCGCCTGGTCGCCTCCACCAATAAAGATTTACAGCAGGAAATTGCCGAAGGGCGTTTTCGTCAGGATCTCTTTTACCGTATTTCCGTCGTGCCCATTCATATCACCCCGCTGCGTGAACGCCGTCAGGACATTATTCCTTTAGCGCTGCGTTTTATTGCTAAATATAAAGCCTTCCATAAAGGCAATATTCGTCTGAGCGACGAAGCGCGCCACGCGCTGCTGGCTTACGAATGGCCGGGCAACGTGCGTGAGCTGGAGAACGTTATTCAGCGCGGCATGATTCTGAGCAACGGCGAAGAGATCACGGCGGTGGATTTTGGCCTGCCGGTAATGATTCCCACTGTCGAAATGCCCGACCTCGACGTCATGCCCGCCTACCGCGAGCAACAGAGCGCGGCCAGCGCGATGAGCAACGTGAAGCTTCATGGCCGGATGGCGGAGTTCCAGTACATCCTCGAACTGCTAAAACGTCACAACGGCAACAAATCTAAAACGGCGGCTTTTTTGGGTATCACCCCGCGCGCGCTGCGCTATCGACTGGCGTCAATGCGTGAAGAAGGCATTGATGCCGGTTGCTACTCGTAACGGCATAAGGGACTTAACCAATGGACAAAATTACCGCTATCGGTCTTCACGCCAGCCAACAGGCGATGCTGGACAAAATGCACAATACGGCCGCGATGGCAGCGTCTGGCGCAGTGAATCAGGGGCAGATGATCGCCCCCGGTGCGTCGTTTCCCGACGTGGCGGGCGCAGGCAATCTCTCCTTTTCCCAGGTGCTGAATAACGCGATCGATAACGTCGATGCGGTGCAGCACTCTGCCGGAGCAAAGCAAAAAGCGATTGAAATGGGACAGAGCGACGATCTGGCTGGTGCGATGATCGAATCGCAGAAGGCGAGCGTGGCCTTCTCCGCCATGATGCAGGTTCGCAACAAACTCACCACTGCGCTCGACGAAGTGATGAATACTCCGCTCTAAGGTCTCCTCCGTGCTGAATAAGTTAAAAGAAAAACTCTCCGCTTTACCCTTGCCTGCCGGGCGGCTGAAACCCCAGTGGCTGATTACCGCAGGCGGCTTGCTGCTGGTGGGGGCGATCGTCTTCTCCCTGTGGCGCAGCAATCAGGGCTATGTGGCCCTGTACGGCAGCCAGGAAAATATTCCCGTGGCGCAGGTGGTGGAAGTTCTGGGCGCAGAGGCGATTGCCTACCGCATAAACCCCGACAACGGCCAGATCCTGATCCCGGAAAACAAACTCCCGCGTGCGCGCATGGCGCTGGCGTCGAAAGGGATTACGGCGGTGATGCCGGAAGGCTACGAGCTGATGGACAAAGAGGAGATGCTCGGCAGCAGCCAGTTTGTGCAGAACGTTCGCTACAAACGCAGCCTCGAAGGGGAACTGGCGCGCAGCATTATGGCGCTCGACCCGGTGGAAAGCGCCCGCGTGCATCTCGGCCTGAGCGAATCCAGCTCCTTTGTGATGACCAACAAACCGCAGAGCAGCGCCTCGGTGATGTTGCAACTGCGCTACGGCAAACATCTGGATGAGCAGCAGGTCGCCGCGATTGTCCAGCTGGTCGCCGGCAGCGTGCCGGGCATGCAGGCAAACAGCGTGCGCGTGGTGGATCAGGCGGGCAATCTGCTGTCGGAGAACGGCCAGCAGGGCACCACCAATATGGCCAGCATCCGCCAGGGGCGCGATGTGATTGAGCGTATCAAACACGAAACCACCAGTAATATCGCCGGGCTGCTGACACCGCTGTTTGGTAGCGAAAACTACCGCATCAGCGTGACGCCGTCCGTGGACATGAGCAGCGTCGAAGAGACTCAGGAGCGCCTGGGCAAAGAGCCGCTGGTGAGCGACGAGAATATCTCCCGCGAAAACACCACCAACGAGCTGGCGATGGGTATTCCTGGCTCGCTCAGCAACCGTCCGGTGACGCCACCGGCAGCCGCCACGACACCTGACGCGCAGCAGCAAACCACGCAAACCCAGACCAGCGATCCGCGCTCCCTCACCAACCGCACCCAGGAGCAGCGTAAGTTTGCCTTCGATCGCGATATCCGCCACATCCGTCATCCCGGCTACAAGCTGGAGAAACTCCGCGTGGCGGTGGCCCTGAATCAGGCCACGCCGTCTCTCGCCTCGATGACGCCGGAACAGCTCGCCACGCTGACGCGGCTGGTCGAGGACGCCGCTGGCATCGAAAAAGATCGCGGTGATTCTCTGACCCTCGACCGTCTGACCTTTGTTGATATCACGGGCGACGGCCTGCCGGTGCTGAAATGGTGGCAAGACCCGTCCATTCAATACTGGGGACAAATGGGCGGTATCGGCCTGCTGGCGCTGTTAACCCTGCTGTTTGGCGTGCGTCCTCTGGCTCAGCGCCTGGCGCGCCGCGATACGCCTGCCATCGATGCGATTGAAGCGAAAGGGCTGGACGACGCACCGGAAAATGAGCTGGTCACCACCGAAAACGGCCTGACCGGATTGCCAGGACCGGCATTCAATCAAGATACCGACTTGCCGCCACTCAGTTCTGGCCTTGAAACCAAGGTGGAATACCTGCAAATGCTGGCGGAAAACGAAACCGAACGTATGGCTGAAGTACTGAAACAATGGATCAACAGCAATGAGCGAACACCTAATAAACAAGAGCAGTAAAGGTAGCGTCAAAAGTGGACGCAGCCGCCTGGAGCAGGCCGCCATTCTGTTGCTCAGTGTGGGCGAAGAAGCCGCCGCAAAGCTGATGCAGAAGATGAACCGTGATGAAGTGATTTTACTCAGCGACACCATGGCACGACTGCACGGCGTGAAGGTGGACCACGCGCGCTATGCAATGAACAACTTTTTTGATGATTACCGCGAGCAGAGCGGTATCAACGGCGCCTCGCGCAGTTATCTGCGCAGCATTCTGGAGAAAGCGCTGGGCGGCGAAATCGCCAGCAGCGTGATCAACGGTATCTATGGCGACGAGATCCGCCACCGCATGGCGCGTCTGCAGTGGGTCGACGTGCCGCAACTGGCAGCGCTGATTGAGCAGGAGCACCTCCAGTTACAGGCGGTATTTCTCGCTTTTCTGCCGCCGGACGTGGCCGCCAGCGTGCTTAGCGCCCTGTCGCAGGAGCGTCAGGACGAAATCGTCTGGCGTATCGCGCGTCTTGATGACGTTAACCGCGACGTGATTGACGAACTGGATCGCCTGATCGAACGCGGCGTGGCGGTGCTGTCCGAGCACGGCTCGAAAGTGGTCGGCATCAAACATGCCGCCAATATCGTCAACCGTATTCCGTCCAACCAGCAGCAACTGCTCGATCAGCTGCGCGAACGGGATGCGGGCGTGGTGGAGGAGCTGGAAGAGGAGATGTACGAGTTCTTCATCCTGAGTCGCCAGACGCCAGCCACGCTGCAACGTCTGATGGAGGAGATCTCCATCGAAGAGTGGGCGGTTGCCCTGAAAGGCACCGAGCCGGTACTGCGTCAGACCATTTTCAACGTCATGCCGAAACGCCAGGTTACCCTGCTGCAATCCACCACTACGCGTCTGGGTCCGGTTCCTGTGAGCCGCGTCGATCATGTGCGTAAAGAGATCATGGCCACCGTCCGTCAGTTGGCGGAAGAGGGTGAGATTCAGGTGCAGCTGTTTGCCGAACAGACCATGGAGTAACCATGTTTAAAAAGCACAGCTTACCCTTAAGCGCCCTGACCCCGACCCGACAGGCGGTGATCAAACCGCGCCTGTACAAATTCCCGCCGCTGCGTAAACGCCGCCCGGCACACAGCGTGGCGGAGGATATTCCCGCTGCGGCTGACGGCGCGGCGATACAGGAGCAGCTTCAGCAGGGATTTCAGGACGGCCTGAACCGTGGATTTGCCCAGGGCATGGAAGAGGGCAAAGAAGAGGGATATCAGGAGGGGCTGCGCCTCGGTTTTGACGAAGGCGTGCGGAAAGGGCGATCCGAAGGGAAAACCCAGGCGCGCCAGCAGTTTCTCGACGCGGCTCATCCGCTGGATGAGATCATTCAGTCGATGGAAACCTTTATGGCGAACTACGAACAGCGTCGCCGCGAGGAGTTATTACAGCTTGTGGAGAAAGTGACCCGGCAGGTGATCCGCTGTGAACTGACCCTGCATCCTACGCAGATTTTGACGCTGGTGGAGGAAGCGCTGAGCGCATTGCCCCAGCAACCCGAGCAGATCAACGTCATGCTCAATAGCGAAGAACATCGCCGTATCAGCGAAGCCGAGCCGGAAAAAGTGGCCCAGTGGGGGCTAATGGCGGACCCCGATCTGGCCCCCGGTGAATGCCGCGTGGTGACCAACACCACTGAAATGGACGTGGGCTGCCAGCACCGGCTGGACCAGTGCATGGACGTGCTGAAAGAGACGCTGCTGCCGGAATCCCGCGATGAGTAACACCGATTTCGCGCAGGTTTTGCGCTCCATCGACAACATCAACCTCGCCCGCGTGGCCGGACGCCTGGTGCGCGTGGCGGGCATTTTGCTGGAGTGCGTCGGGTGCCGTCTCGCCGTCGGCCAGCTGTGCCAGGTCGAAAGCGCCGAAGGGGAGTTTATCGA
>Ga0065704_10070894_pt1 | contig 14916 bp, 18 predicted proteins | sample SwiRhicommuniRL2_FD_59091 | JGI IMG/M metagenome (GOLD analysis project Ga0065704, IMG submission 59091) | Switchgrass rhizosphere bacterial communities from Rose Lake, Michigan, USA - RL2 v2 (version 2) | ecosystem: Host-associated > Plants > Roots > Rhizosphere > Soil | place: East Lansing, MI
GAGGCGGTGCCGCAGCCTGGTCGGAGGTCTCACCACCGATATGCTCATTATTGAACGCCAATGGGAAAGCTTTGCGGCACTGGAGGCGGCTTACGAAAAAGTCCTTGCTGATCCCGAGCATCAGGCACTCAGTGAGGCACTGGATCCGATTGTGGAGAGTCAGCAGATCGAGTTCTATCTGCCGCTGACGTAAAAGCCAGATTCATTTAGCGACAAATAAGGAGACAAAACCATGGCTTCATTCGAAATCAACCTCGTCATCAACCGGCCCATCGAAGAAGTATTCGCCTTTATATCCAACCCGGAGAATCAGCCTCGTTGGAGGGCCGCAACGCTGGAAATCACAAGGACTTCATCTGAACCTCTCGATGTAGGCAGTGTTGTCAAAGGCCGCTTCACATTTCTGGGACGTCCCTTCGAGGGAAATCTGGAGATCATCGCGCTGGAGCCTCACCGAAGCTATACAGCCCGGATGGTCGAAGGTCCATTCCCACTGGAGGCGCGCTACACCCTGAAGCCAGCCGGGAGCGGGACCCAGCTCACTCTTGTCATCGAAGGCGAGCCGGGCGGCTTCTTCAAACTGGCTGAACCATTGGTGGTGAGTCTGGCGAAACGGTCATACGAATCGGATCTGCACAACCTGAAAGATATGCTTGAAGCGCAAGCCATACAAGTTGCATAATCTTCATTGAACCTGGGCCCTATAGCTCAAGCCACTGGCCGTTGACGGGATGAAAACTGATGATTGAATCAATCCAGTTGCGGGTTGATTTTTGAGAGGAAATTCAGATATGAAAACCAGATTGATTTTCCCGATTTCTGGACTATGCCTGATTCTTCTGGCACTGTTTCCAGCTTGCAACTCCAGTCCGGCCACGACTGCTGAAAACCTTGCACCAAACCCATCCTTTGAGACGGCACAGAGCGGGTGGCAAGGAAATGGTTCTATGACTTTTACATGGAGTGAGGACGTTGCTCATAGCGGCACACATTCAGTTTGTATCAGCAACCTCCCAGTTGACACTAGTGGAGACTGGATTACCTCCGAATTTATTCCCGTCACTCCGGGAACAACCTATATCTTCAGCGCTTATGCCAGGGGCGATTTTGATCAGGAAGTGTACATTTTGGCTTTTCCTGTTGATGCCGATGGTAACCTTCTGCAAGGTTATTCCACAAACATATCGTTCAACAATACGGATTGGACGTATGCCGAGGTTGCTTTGAAAGTGCCATCTGAGGCTGTTGCAGTCGAGTTGGATTTGGGTACGAACAATGCTTCGGACACTGCAACCACTGGCATGATTTGTTACGACGACGTTTCATTTCGGTGAAGTGGAAGAAGCGCCGACCCCCTCATGAAAAGGATTAGATTCCTAACGAAAGGATGATTCCATGAAACAAAATCTGACGTACATGCACGTTGTATTAGCCTTGGCAATCGCCGTATCGTTCTCAGCGTGTGTTGGCGGGTCATTGTTGGCAACGGCAACACCTGTACCAACTAATACGCGCGAGGCGACTAATACGCCTTTGCCGACAAATACAGTCACACCCAAGCCAACATCCACAGCGCGGCCTACAGCAACGAAAATTCCACCAACACCCACGCCTGCACCTATCGGCGTCTCCATACTTTACGATTCCTTGGAAATCACCGTGTTGGATGTAGTCACTCATGGTCATATAGTTACAGGAGGCTCATATTATTATTATTCGAAGCCAGGTGAGACCTTCATTGATATGGCCGTACGAGTTAGAAACCTAAAACCCGGAAGTCCGATCCGGATACAGTGGAAGTACATCTACATCGTGGAGCCGAAAGGAACATGGTATCCGCTTTACGGTGTTACAAGAAGAATGGACAGTGGTAAGGAGTATGATCCATTTAACATTGCGATCGATTTTGAATTAAATGGAGAAAATGTCGTTGAGTTCGACAATGATACATTCTTAAGATTGATCTATTATGTTGCGGATGATCCCGAGCAAACCTTTCTCTTTGGCATAGAGGATTCACCCCAAATTAGTTTTCAAATAAAGAAGTAGGCTGGCTCGCTTCTATTTGCGCCACTGCTCACCTCCCAACTCAACACTCTTCCATTCCGATTATAAGATGAATTTACAGTTCATATTCAAAAAGGAAATAACTCATGAAAGACAACACCCTCAGCAAACTCGGAGGAAACTGTTCGATCCTCCTGGGAATTTTGTATCTTGTGATTGGCGTTACCTACCTATTATTACCAGCAGACCAGAAGCAAACAAGTGCAGTCGATAAATTCCTGCCCTCGTTTGCGGCAAATCCGACGACACAGACCATCCAATTTTGGGTATTTGCTCTCAGTGGACTGATTGGTATCGCAGTGGTTCTAGCAGTGTCCGAGAGTGTACGATCCGCGAATGAAGGATGGGCCCGCTGGACGAGCAATCTGGCCGTCCTCGGATTCGCGGTCGTGGCAGTCAACAGCTTTCGGAATATCGCCTTCCAGCCTGGAAGGGCAACGGCCTATCTGAATGGCGATGCAGTGACCAGAACTGTGATTGGGTTGAGCGGGCCATTTAGCCTCGACGCACAGGGTTGGATGGGCTTCGGCGCGGTGGGCCTCTGGGTGCTGGTAGTCAGTTTGTTAGCTCTTCGCAATGGCGCCTGGCCCAAATTTCTGACTTATGTAGGCATTGCCACCGCCGTTGCATACTGGTTGATCGTGGTTGGCTCTGTCTTAAATCAGGAGGCGCTCTTTACCATCGCGGCAGGGTTAGGTGGCATCGTCCTTGCGCCAATCTGGTACATCTGGGCAGGGCTGAGATTGCGACAGGCAGATTGAGTTTTTATTGGCGCATGTATTTTATGAAACAATCGTTCCCCATTGATTTCACTTCAGAAAGGAAAACCGCTATGAAATTCCTAGTTACTACAAGGCCCCGTCCGGGAGTGTCCTTGCCCGATGATCATGCTCTCACCGTATTTCAACAGACCTACAACTGGCTCAACACCAATGTGACGGATGGTACGTTCGACTGTGCTTACAACTTCCCGGCTGGCGGCGGCCTGGCAATCGTCAATGCGAATTCACATGAAACACTAACAGAACTTCTGAGCGCCTACCCGCTTCAGCCATGGGTTGAATATGAAATACATCCTCTGTCTGACCTCAAACATGGTTTCGACCTGACCATCAAGGCTCTAGGTGGATAAACAACCGAAGCATATGGCTGTTTAACATCGAGTGCTCATTTGGCGCGCGATGCAAGGCATCTTCTTCGACGCGCCAATTATGCTCTTTCGAGAAGCACTGGAAAAGGATTTCAAGGATGGCCGAGATTGTAAACCTCAATGGCTTCGATATACGTTTCGAAATTCATGGGAAAGGCATTCCTATTGTGTACACGCCCGGCGGTTTCTATCCTCTCGAAAAAGGCCGGTTGATGGCTGAGAGGCTAAAAGCCCTTGGTTACAAAGTGTTGCTTTGGGATCGTCCCAACACAGGTGAGTCAGGTTTGCTTTTCCAGGAGGACAATCTTTTGAAGATATGGGCTGACAAGCTGCGCGAACTCCTCCATTACACCGGACTCGCGCCAGCATTTATTTCGGGTGGTTCGGCTGGCGGTGTTGGGTCACTGTATTTTGCCTATCTTTATCCAGCGGAAGTCAAGGGATTGATCTTTATTGCCCCACCTACAGACGATCAAGAGATATGGGAGGCTATGATGAGGGGGACCTTTCTGGCGCGGGCCGAGGCAGCCAACAAAGGAGGCATGGCTGCTGCTTTCGAGTCTACGGATGAAACGCTGGATCTCTTCAATTGGCCCAACCAGTTCGAGCGGGTCGCACAGAAAAAGCAACAACTCCTATCCATGAATCCCCAGGCATTCGCTGAGACCATGAGAGTGTGGGCGCGTTCATGGATAGCGAGCGGATTTCCATACTTTGCGGGATTGAGTGACGAGCAGCTTTCAACGATCAAAATCCCGATGATCGTCTTTTCGGGCTCTGGAGGGTTTCATCCACAGCATACGGCCGAAGCATTACATGTGCGGCTGCCACATTCGACGCTTGTGATACCGTCCGAGTATTACGGCGAGATATGGGACCAAATCCTCCATGACATGGAAGCGAAAGGAGATGAATATTTTGACGCTGCACTTGCTGGCCGGATAGATGAGTTTGTGCGATCCAGCGTCCAGACATGGTAGGTGGGAAAGGCACGCAGCTGTGGGATTCACCCCGCCAATGTTCTGCACCTGAGCTTTTTCCATATACTGAGTGTGATCTGGCTTCTTGGTGCAATCGGAGGCCTCTTCGCTGGGCTGGTTGCCGGGGTTATTGTGACCCTGCACTTTGTGCGGGAAGTTCGATGTTGATCCATCATAGCGACGCAGGTGACGCAAAGGCAAGCCGTTGGGCCCTTATCGTCAAGTATTATCAGGAGCTGATAATGGGCGATCAAAAAGGTGAGAAATCTAGAACGGCTTATCGAATCCAGAAGAATTCTTTTGTATTGGGGCGCGGCAGAGAATTTGTCCATATGTCCAGCAGCGAGTTTCATAGCATTTTACAAACCTTCCCTAGGTCCCTGAATCGGGATCAGGGATCATGGATAAGGTGAAGTACGCCTTCACCCCGGATTGGAAAATATGATGTGGGGTGGACATAGCAATTGCTTTTATGCCGTGAGCAGCTGTGATTTGCGATTTCTGGCAATTTGCCAGCAGACCAAGCCCAACCCAATGAGCACTGCCATGCTAACCCAAACTGCGACCGGAATCCTTGAACCATAGGCTCCAATTAGCACCGTGATGAAGCTTGCCAGCCCACGTCCCAGGATGTTCGCGATCAAAAAGCAGCGTGATGTAATTTTTCCAAGCCCAGCCACATAGCACATGGCATCATTTGGGAAGAGTGGCAGGACAAGAGTAATTGCAAAGAAGCCAATGCCTTGACCGCCCGCGTTCTTATCCCAACGATCTAATACTGCAGGAGAAATCCACTTCTCAGCGAAGCGGCGCCCGGAATGACGGGCAAGCCAGAAGGCTGCCTGACCGCCTATCACTAGGCTGATCCACGTGATCAGCATTCCACCCGTAAAGCCGTAGATGTACCCGCTGGCGACCATCAATGCCTGACCCGGGATGAAGGCGAAAAAGACTTGCAGGACGAATAGCACGAAGAGGATGGTCGGTCCCCAAAACCCAGATTGTTGAATAGCTTCGGTCACTGCTTGAGGATTACTAAACCAGTGCATCATCGAAGCGAATGGTCCCCGAAGTACCCATACAGCCAGAATGGCAATGACGAGCAAACTAAGATTGAGAATTTTTCTTGTGGACATGGCGATCTCCTTTGGTTGTCCCCACTATCGCATTTTCGAACTGCCAATGCCAGAGAAAAAACTGCCAAAATGTGCCGAATTAAGATAATGGCCGAGATATATGCTCGAGATGCATAGATGAGTAACTTTATCATCTGGTTTGCCTATCAGGGATAAGATTTGTGATGTCACGGGAAATATTCTGCGCGGGCGAGAGAGTGTAACCAAATGGTGACAAAATGGCTTGAATCCGAGGCAAATAAACTGTATAGTATTTACAACAGTACAAAGACGAGAGTTTCGGTCTGTTTTTTTCGATCGTCTTCCAAAATTAGTACTCTTTGGGAATCTGTGTTTTTGTCATCACTATAGGGCTTACCCCCGAATGTCCTGCGCAAGAACAGGAGGTAATGGTTGTAGGATGGGACAAGGAATAATGTAAGCATATCAGTTTATCTATCTAATATTTTCATTAAGTAGGGAGAAAAAACCATGCAAGCAAAACTGAAAACAATTGTCCTCGCGATTATTATGATTTCAACCTTGATGATTAGCCAGCCAGTGTTCGCAGCCACTCCATACTCAGTGGTTGATCTGGGCACATTGGGTGGCTCTTTTAGCTTTGCCCAGGATGTCAACGATCGTGGACAGGTGACAGGCTATAGTTCGAATGCCTCAGGCGAATTCCATGCCTTCCTTTGGGAGAACAGCTCGATGACTGACCTGGGCACATTGGGTGGCTCTTTTAGTTTTGGCGCGGCTCTCAATGCGCGTGGACAGATTGCCGGCTTTAGCATTACTTCCGCAGGCGATCAGCACGCCGTCCTGTGGAACAAAGGTTTAATGTCTGATCTCGGCACCTTAGGTGGGAACTTCAGTTCTGCCTTGGGCATCAACGCGCGTGGGCAGATCGTCGGCTTCAGCACAAATCTATCCAACAACAATCGTGCCTTCCTTTGGGAAAATGGCACGATGAGGGATCTGGGTACACTGGGCGGTGCTTTTAGTCTGGCATCTAACATCAATGCAGGTGGGCAGATTGCAGGTTGGAGTGAAACTGCATTGGGAGAGGTGCATGCCTTCCTCTGGGACAAAGGTGTGATGACTGATCTCGGCACACTGGGTGGTCCCACGAGTATAGGCTCCGGCCTCAACGCGCCAGGCATGCTGGTGGGTGAAAGCGATTTGAATAACGTGGTCCGACACGCGTTCCTGTGGGCCAGGGGCACAATGAGCGATCTCGGCACACTCGGTGGCGTGAATAGCTCTGCGTCCGGTATCAATGCGGCCGGACAGGTCGTAGGTGATAGCGACACTGCCAGTGGCGGCAGGCATGCCTTCGTTTGGGAAGACGGCACGCTGACAGATCTCGGCACTCTTGGTGGATCCAACAGCTTTGCGTTGGCGATCAATGCGAATGGAACGATTGTCGGTTTAAGCAGTAATTCTAGTAGTGAATTCCATGCCACCTTATGGAAAAAAATAGTAAGCTATCCATGATCCTGTGGATGATACGCAAGTCCTAATGATCTGCTCTCCATTGAGAGAGCAGATCATTCCGAGAAACACATCGCGAGTTGGTAATCAATGGCATGCTGTTGTCGTTAAGAAAAGAATGTTGAGTAACCTTGCCAGCCTATAGCAATGAGTGTTGAAGCAGAGCTAGAGCACTAGCCTGGAAAGTTAGTGGTATATATTTTGGGTCTATCATAGAAAAAAAGGAGGTAATTAAAGCAAAATTATTTCTTTCCATTAAATTGATCGGTGATAGTTATGGGGATTAAATTTCCAAGATTACGGCGTAATTGATCCAGGACTGATTGTAACCATAATCATTCGGACGAAAGGGTGATGGAGTGGATGTGTTATGCAACAAGTCGATTCGCAGCTCAGCCTCCTCTGCCATCTTAATCAAGCACTTACCCGTCTAAATTGGAGGTTTGATAATGCGACAATAGGAATATAGATTCATCTAACTCGTAAAGGAGAAGTCAATGAAAACCGTGACCAAATCTTCCCTGATTGTCTGTGTAGTGATTAGCTTGATTTTGACAGCCTGTGGTGCCAGCACCCCAGTGGCCACGCCAACAGCCAGTGTTACGAATACATCTATTCCTCCGACGTTTACACCAACAATCACGTTGACCCCAACGGAAACACCTACACCAACAGCAACACCAAATTTTGCAGCTACGCAACAATATGAAAATTTCTTCCCTATAGTTCAAAAATTGTATGATGACGGCGTTATATCGACTCTAAACGGTAACTATCAAATGATGGGTGACTATTCTGATCAATCTACCGCGGCGGGTACTTTTCGCTGGGATCTCTATGACAATAAAGTTGGGGAATTCATTATTAGGGCTGATATTAAGCTGGAAACTGCTCCTGCTCCAGCCTCCCAATCTGGGTGTGGTTTCGTATTTGGCTTTGGGGCTATCGAGTCTCAAGAATTCACTTTTCTCCAACGCAACGGTTCAGCGATTTATGGTCTTGGAGGAAGAGCTTTCACTACTAAGTATTATGATAAGCTGCAAAACCCTGCTGAGTTTACTATGACAGTCGTGACTTATAAAGATGATATTCGTGTTTTTGTAAATGACAAAGAAGTCATCAAGATGAATTTGGATCTTAATAGAGATAGCAACAAAGGGAAATGGGGGCCAGCCTTATTGTCAGGAAGCACTCAGGAATTTGGCACGCGATGTGACTTCAAAAATATAGAGCTTTGGGAAATAAATGATGGTTAAAGGTTTTTGACCAATAGGTCTCGAAGAGTCTTATCTGAGGTGGATAGGATTCTTTAGAGTTGAAAATTCGATCAAGGCACTCTTGGCGAACTGAACCGACCCATCTTTCAGCAAGCGCATTCGCTCTGGAGGCTGGATATGGCGTGTGAACAATCTCAAACCAATCCGAGGAAAATACCCGATCGAATGAAGAGGTGAGCTTGGTGTCGTTGTCGTGTAGGAGTAACGCCATGTCGCGATTGCTTTCTCTTAGTTCCCATACCAACTGAGGCGCCTGCTGGGTTGCCCACACTGAACTTAGATTCGTGGTGCAATTTGCCAAATGTATGCGTTAGCGGGAATAGCTGAACTGCGGACCTCAAGGCTTTTATCCGTGAGGTCCGCAGTTTTATGCCCACTGATTCACAGCCGACTAGAGACCACAGGAACCCGAACTATGCGCTTTGGAAGGCTGAGCTGACCTTCGGTTAGCATTTCGTTTCTTTACATATTTGGAATGATTGACTTCGCTATCCTAGTATTCAAGTCGCTAGCTCTTTGCGATCGAATCCCATTAAGCCCTTCAGCGTCACGCTTGACCACTAATCTCTGTTCAATCAACTCTTGAAAGATTGATGCACAGGAGTTACCTTCTGTAAACAGGGATTTTCATCTATGAAAGCGCTGCCTTTGTCAAGGGTTGGAATAAATTTGGCATAGCAAAATATCTCCTGGATGAATCACCATCAGGTTCTGCACTGACTCAATTCGGTCCTGCCGGATACATCTATTCGCGGTCCAGCCGCAAGAGTATGTTCAACAAGCGTGTCGCAATCATAAGACGTATCTCAAGGATACAGAAAATCCACGCGCTTACGCTTGCTTGGGCAAGACCTGCGGGCGAGAAGGTTCGCGATAAGGCTCCTTCTTATTCAAGATCCAAAACGTCGCTTCAGCAAGATGACGCGCTACTGCACCCACCGCCACCGCATGACCTTTGCGCAGTCTCACGCGCTCATACAGGTGGGTCACATGCCGGTGTTGCCAGTGAGGCTTCTTGCAATACTGAGCTGGGGCATTGGCTGCTTCTACAAAAGCCCATTTGAGATAATGGTTGGCCTCCTTGGGAGTGTGCCCATAGCGGACCTTGACTCCACTGCTTTTCACAGCCGGTACAGTGTCTGCATAGCTGGCCAGCTGCTCAGCCCTCGAAAAGCGTTCAATGAGACCGATCTCCGTGCCAATCAGAATGGCGAGAATATCACCACACCCGGAATATTTTCAGGAGCTGCATGTCGGGAGTCAGGGCAATACACACTTTCATCCGTTCTTCCATGGCACCAATTTGTCCCTGTACCTTATCCAAAAGTTCCAGTTCTTGTTTCAGGCACTTCTGCGTTTCAGGAGGCAGTTGCTCAATGACTTGGTTTAGTTGGCTGGACCATTTCGGGGCAAAGATATCACTCTCGGGGGGAAGGGAGAGGTTGTACTTGGCCAGGGTAGCATGAATGCGATTCTTTAGAGCCACCCGGATCTTGCAGAGTGCCATCCGCGTCCGGGGCAACTCGCGTTCATCTCGCACTTCGCTCGGTGCAATCCAGACCGTGGGCAGCTTTCCATTCCGCAGTAATGTCGCTAGTCCTCGCGCATCCAGTTTGTCTGTCTTGTTCACATTACCCATCATCGCCTTCGCTTTAGCGGGATGTGCCAGCAAAGGTATACAGACTGCCTGTTCCATCTCATCCACGATCCAATACCAGTTCCCAATACTTTCCAGCGCCACCGGTGTACCTTCTGGAAACTCGCTCAGGAATTCTCGAATGGCACCTGCCTCATGCTCCACGCGCATTTGTTTGCAGCGAGTTTGATCTCCTTCGTATACTGCAAACTGCGAATAATGTTTGTGGGCATCGCATTCGATGATATAACTCATTTAGCTGCTCCTTTCCTGTTCACTATCTGATCCACATCTAGTGTAGCAGGTGGGGCAGCGCTTTCATATAATCATAAGGAAACTGAGGGATCTCTCTTCGGATCTTGTTTTGAAAACATTTGAGTTTCTCTTGCAGATTTTGGCTAAGCAAATTATAGTTAACATCGACAGCGAGATCGTCGAACACGAATTGAACCCATATTTTGGGTGTCTTCGCTCTCTCGCGCAAAATATATCTACCCCCGGAAGCGGGGATGGTAGTTCGGAACATGTCCGCTTAGGGGTACTCTATCAAAAGTTAATGCTCCTTCTCCTCGCTTCCTCTTTCAACTGAAGATCAAAACAGAGAGGCCGTTGGCCTGCATATTATCTCGTCACGCGAGAAGGACCTTTGGAATAAAAGGGAATCAACATTGCAATCCAACCACACAAACAAGCCAGGTCTATCCCAAGCGATTCGCGCTACCTTTGACCACCTTTTTTTTCGCGAAAAAGATCCAGCCTACATCTATCTGATTCTGGGGGTTATCACGCTGATCGGGTTTGTTCTACGGGTAATTGATATTAACCAATCCATTGCCTATGATGAGGCTTATACATTCATCCATTTTGCCTCGCGGGGGTTCAAGCATATCCTGGCGGACTATAGCGCTCCCAACAACCATATCTTTCATACTATTCTCGTGGGCATCGCCTATCGCTTATTCGGCGGCCAGCCCTGGGTACTTAGATTGCCTGCGTTCACGGCTGGCATTTTGATGATACCGGCCATGTATCTGGCTGCCCGCCGATTCTTTTCCAGCAGTCAGTCTCTGACGGCCTCTGCGCTGATTGCAGTGACTCACTCTTTTATTAATTATTCAGTCAACGCGCGTGGCTATACCTTGTTATTTTTGTTCACATTATTGCTGACCAATTTCGCAGCGATACTTGTGATCCGTCAAAGCAAAGCAGCTCTGATCGCTTTCACTCTCACCGCAACACTTGGCTTCTACACCATCCCCATCTTTCTTTATCCGATGGCTGGAATTTGCCTATGGGTATTTGTAACGTACCTGGTAACCTCTGAGCCGTGGCCGACCAAGCTTCATAAGCTGGCAGTATTTCTCGGCATTTGTATCTTGTCAATTTTATTGACCGTCCTCCTATATTCACCCGTAATCATTTTTGGCAGTGGCCTGTCCTCTCTGATTGGGAACGAGATTGTAAAGCCACTGAATTGGTCAACCTTTTTGGAAAACCTTGATCCGCGTATGCTCAAGGCCTGGAATAAATGGATGATGGGCATCAACTCAGCCATCGAAAATCTGTTTTCAGGCGGCTTTTTATTGTCGCTGCTGCTTTATCGAAAGGTTTCCAATCAAAAATTGCCACTGCCGGTCTTTTTGGCATTAGGGGCCGCGATCATCGTCGTGTTGCAACGCGTCACACCTTTACCGAGAATATGGCTTTATTTGGAAGTATTCTATTTGATGTTTGCAGGTGCCGGATTGGTCTGGCTGGCGGAGTTGTTATTAAGTAGATTTGCACGCCCGCCACTTGCCGAAAAAATGATTTCAGTGGCTGTTTTGTTAATCTTCATCGGCGTATTTACAAACTCACTGATTGCTCGGCGACAAAATCCGGTCTATCAGGATCTGGACATTTTGCCAGAAGCTTACGCAGCTAACTATTTGGCAGATCATCTAACACCGGCAGATATCATTGTGGCAACGGGCCCCGTTGATATCCAAACAGCTTATTATTTAAGTCTTCATGATATTCCCTTTGAACGTTTTTATCAAAGAGACCATCCTGTAAAAATCCAGAATGCACTGGTCATGGTACGGCAAAATTCGAAATACAAAACGCCAGAAAGTGTTGTGGATTTCTTCAAATTGGATCAAGCGTTGGATTTGAGTCAGTCAGAACTGGTCTACGAGTACGCAAGTGTGCAGGTCTATTCGATCCCGGCAAGGTAAGTGTATCAATGATTGCAAGGTGGAATTTGTTTTCGATTATAGAGTACCGCATCATCTGCTTAACTTGACAATTAAATTCAAAACATAAGTCCACATAAAAAGTTCACTTACACACGTTCCACATGCGTGAGACAAGCGGTAGAATCTCCCTGTGTCCATTCGGTTCTCGAGAGTTATTTTCACTGTTTTGATTCTCTTGTATACTGGCTGCAGTTCCAAGTTGAGGGAAGAAACAATATTAACTCCTACTCCTTTCGTAATTACTTTGACTGCGACTGCCACTCAGATTTCTGCACCTTCAGAGACAGAAACTCCGGTTCCCGCGCAGCCGAGGACTGCGCAAAATCCCATGGAAGGGATGACCGCCACCCAGATCAATGTGCGCGCCGATCCGTCCACCGCCAGCAATGTTCTGGGAATCATCCCTGCCAATACAAAGGTGGAAATCACCGGAAAGGATCCAGGTGAAAACTGGTGGCAGATCAATTACCCCCAGGGAGTCGCTGGCAAAGGCTGGGTCACTGCACAATACATTACAACGACAGCCAAGCCGGAGGTTCCAATCATTGGTGGCGATGAGACAAATCCAAACCATGGAAACTTTGCCATTATCCAGCAGCAGATCAACGTCCGCAGTGGCCCAGGGACAAATTTCAATTCACTTGGCACGTTGAATCCACAGGATGTCGTCAGCCTCACCGGTAAAGATTCAAACGGGGCCTGGCTGCAGATCGATTTCCCAGCGGGGCCGGAAGGCAAAGGCTGGGTCAACGCGGCTTTTGTCCAGGCGCAGGGAGCGGAAAATTTGCCCATCATCACGGAAACAGGCATGATCGTTGGAACAGGAACGCCGACCGGTATTCCGCCCACGCCTACACCGACCCTTATTCCTGCCTGGGAAGATCACGATTCCCCTGGCAGCCCAATTGCAAGTGTGCTGCTCGAATCAACAGGTACGCAGACGTTTATCTATAATGGAGATCTCTCCTCCCCTCAGGGAGATTCAGAAGATTGGATTGCGTTCAAGCCGTATGGCTCATTTGTTTTTGCAAGCCTGGCGTGCAAAGGGAGTGGTTCACTCAAAGTTGAAATCACAGAGAATAATTTGCCTTTGAACCTGGAATTGGCCTGCGGCGATCAAATGAAGCCAGTCCGTGTAAAAGCTAGTTTCAATTATTTGATGCATTTGCGGGCCCAGACATCCGCTGGAAATCTTCAATATACAAATTACATCCTTACGATCAAAACGAGACCCGAATGAAACCGTATTCCTCTGAACTACCCGCTGACCGTCCAGACGTTCAGCGCTCCAAACACATTTATGGCATCTGGTTCGGCGCTGTCGTTGGCCTTACCTTTTCCATCTTTGCATGGGGCGTGGACGCTTATCGACTCACCCAAATCAACGGACTGTATCCCTGGCTGAAATTCCTGGTTGGCGTATTGCCCTGTATGATCGTTGGCGGATTCACCGGCTGGCTTTCTGCCAGAGTCGGGAAACCGCTATTCGCACTGTTTTTCTGGGCGGTCGCAGCCTCAGTTTTTGCGTGGTTCACTGTCAGCCTGCCTATGCAGATTACCCCACGGGTAGTAGGTCTACTAGAACCTGCTCTGAAGGATTTGCTTCATTACACCTATTATGAACAGTTCTCGTTCCGGTTTGGAATCGCTTATGTCTGGCTCCTGATCTTTGCAGCGCTGGCTGGATTGCTGCAAATCCCTTTGAGCGATTCTGCCGTATTTTCCACGTCGGTTTTTGGAAGAATCTCACCGATGCTGGTCATGATGGTTTTGATGGCGATTGGCGGCAGCACAATGGATAATTTGAACAATGAATTGCTCCGGGCCCCAATCGATGCAATCAACTCTACCACTCAATTTTTCGTCGATCACAGGGGCGAGCACATCGAACCTCTTCAAACTCGACAAATGCATCTTGCTTCCCTGCGTACTATACAAGATCTGGTGACTCCGGAGCGCAAATTCATCATCAGCGGCTATGATGAATTTCTGGGAGATGTGCAGGTGCTCGCCCGCTTTCAAAAAGCCTGGGTGGAGTGTGAAGTACTTTACAACCAGCCGCTTTCGTGCAAACAGGTTAGCAATATTCCCTAAACACTACCTTTGTACATGACTTGTGCCTATTTGTACAAAATTTCCTTTTATGGTAGAGTTAATGTAGAATTTCACATTAACGAGGGTGAATCGTTATGAATGCTAACAAAATCCCCGACATCATCATTGGCCGCCTGCCAGTTTATTTACGCGCGTTACAACAACTATCCGAAAAGGGCATCCTGACTACTTCCTCCCAGGAATTAGGCGAGATTATCGGTATCTCCGCCGCGCAGATCCGCAAGGATATCTCTCAATTCGGGGAATTTGGCAAACAAGGCACCGGCTATTCCATCCCATTTCTCATTGAAAGACTCCGCGATATTCTAAAAGTGCACCGGGTCTGGGAAGTGGTCATTGTTGGCATGGGTGATATTGGGCACGCGTTGGCTCGCTACAATGGTTTTGCCAACCGCGGCTTCCATATCAACATGATTTTTGATAATGACCCCAAAAAGGTCGGTCAAAAAGTAGGCGAGTATGAGATTTTTGACACGGCTACGCTGGCGGAAAAATTGAAACAAAACAAGATCAAAATTGCCATGCTCACCGTCCCAGCAACTGCGGCACAGGAAACTGCCGATCAGCTCGTTAAGGCTGGCATCAAGGCGATCCTCAACTATGCACCCATCAGCTTGAATGTGCCACATGGCGTGCATGTTCAATATATTGACCCCGTAACGCACTTGCAGCGAATGACATATTATCTCGACTGATGATCATCAGGAATTCAAACATAATTAACCCCGAACTTCAGAAACGGGGCAAATAAGCAAAAGAATAGACCTTCTGGTAGAGTTTTGTGTGAGAGCACAAACTTTTCAGGAGGTCTATTCATGGTTAAGGGTACAAGCAGAGCCGAG
>Ga0065704_10070895_pt1 | contig 14914 bp, 11 predicted proteins | sample SwiRhicommuniRL2_FD_59091 | JGI IMG/M metagenome (GOLD analysis project Ga0065704, IMG submission 59091) | Switchgrass rhizosphere bacterial communities from Rose Lake, Michigan, USA - RL2 v2 (version 2) | ecosystem: Host-associated > Plants > Roots > Rhizosphere > Soil | place: East Lansing, MI
GGAACGGCCAGTGCCGGTCGTCCATACACGACGGCATGTTCACCGAACAAAATGATCTTGCCGGGCGCGGAAGACTTTGTCATCAATATATTTAACCTTGCGAAGGTTCGCCGTGAGCATGAAAATCCTTTGAAACAACCTTCGCAAAGCTTTCCTTATGATAGATAAAATATGGCGATCACAGCCAACCCCCACAACAGCACCGTGATTTGCAACGGACGGTCTTTGAGTGCCACTTCGTCGGGCGAGCCCGCCACATGACCAAATTGAATCAACTGCAAATAACGGAAGATACCATACACCACAAAGGGTATCGTGAGCATCATTGTATGATTTTCTGGAAGATTGGGTGCAGAAAATGTATAGAGTGAATACGCGACGATGGTCATGCCTGAAACGATGGTGATGTACTGATCAAGGAGCGGGATGGTATATCCTTCAAAGACTTTACGATGTGCGCTGGCTCCTTCCGCCAGCAGATTCATTTCTGCACGACGTTTTCCCAGCCCAATGTAAAGCGAGAACAATACCGTGATCATATACAGCCACGGAGAAAATCGTTCGACGGTAATCAGTGCGACACCCGCGCCCACACGCAAAACAAATCCGGAGGAAATGATCAGCACATCAAGAATGGACACATGTTTCAACCAGCGCGAATACAGCAGATTGGTCACGAGATATAACGAAAGGATCAGTGCAAATATTGGTGAAAGCAAAAAACCAACTGGAATGGCAATGATCGTTAAGAGCAGAGCAGTGATCAAAGCCGCATTGACGGGCAGTTTCCCAGAGGCAATTGGGCGATATTTTTTCCTAGGATGATTGCGGTCTGCCTCCACATCGGCAATATCGTTGAATAAATACACCGCGCTCGAGATCAGACAAAATAATAAGAACCCCTCGACCGTTCGAAAAAATGGTTCTGGCCTGAACAATTGTTTGTCAAAGATCAAAGCAAAAAAGACGAACCCGTTCTTCGTCCATTGACGCAGCCGCATGGTTTTGATGAGAGCTTTTAACATGAGATAATTTTACTGTAAAATACTTTTATGCCTAAAGTTCGTTTGGATGTATTGCTCGTCGAACGTGGATTGGCAGAATCGCGCGCCAAAGCCCAGGCCATGATCATGGCGGGGCAAGTCCGTGTGGCCGATCAGGTCACGCTCAAGCCTGCCACCGCGGTCGCAGCCGATTCTGTTCTAACGGTTGATTCCGGTCCGCGCTTCGTTTCACGCGGCGGCGAAAAGCTGGATGCCGCGCTGGAAGCCTTTGCCATTGATGTCACTGGTTTGGTTTGTGCTGATGTTGGCGCGTCGACCGGCGGCTTCACGGATTGCTTGCTGCAGCGCGCCGCGGCAAAAGTCTACGCGATCGACGTGGGCAAAGGAATTTTGCACTGGAAACTTCGCAACGACTCGCGCGTCGTTGTAATGGAAGAGACCAATGCGCGCTATGTCGAGTCATTGCCAGAACAGGTGTCACTGGTTACGGTGGATGCGTCTTTTATTTCGTTGAAGATTTTGTTGCCGGTGATAAAAAAGTGGTTTGTCCCCCTCCAACTCCCCCCATTTGCTGCGAAAATCGGGGGAGAGTCAGTGAGGGGGATCATTGCCCTCATCAAACCTCAATTCGAAGCCGGCAAAAAAGATGTTTCCCGCGGAGATGGAGTCATCCGCGATCCTGAAATCCATAAACAGGTATTACTGGATGTCCTGGGGTTTGCTCAAAAGGAAGGATTTCAAATCCGCGGGTTGATCAAGAGTCCTTTGCTGGGGCCGAAAGGGAATGCTGAATTTTTGGTTTGGCTGGGGAAAGAGGAAATCGATATAGATATTAACACACTAGTCAGCAATGTTCTGGAGTCCGAAGTCTCCTGACTTCGGTATTTCCAATGTGTGGAGACATTGGACTCCTGGCCTTATTCATAAAATTTTTCATGTGCCGAAACATGTTTACGCGTTTCGGCCAGGATATCATCAATGCTCATGCCCTTGCGCGAATCATCTGCGGGATGATAATGGACATGGATATGTCTTATGTTCGGGATCGAATCGTAGATCAGTGTTTCGATCTTTGTGGCGATCCGGTCGCCCTGCCTTACGGTCAAAGAGCCGTTAATGCCAATCGTCAAATTAACCACCAGGTGAGGTCCAAAGCGATGCGCCTGTAATTCTTCCAGTTGCTGCGCCCCGCGTACGTTCTTGATCAGGTTCGAGATTTGCTGCGCAAGTTCCCGGCTTGGGACTGCATCCATTAATTCAACGGAAGATTCGCGCAAGATATAGATTCCTGTACGCAAAATTAACAGGGCCACAAGCGCACCTGCCAACGGATCACCCCAGAGCAATCCATGCTGGCTGAGGAAGATACCGATTGAAGCTGCGGAAGCAGAAAAAATGTCATTGCGATGATCATACGCCAGCGCATCCACAATGGGGTTGTGAGTTTCTTTTCCCAGTTTGCGGACATAGAAAAACAGGAGAATTTTGATGACGACTGTAGTCAGCGCCACCCATAGCGCGAAGGGATGGGAGCCAAGCGTGGTAAGTTTGCCATCCATCAAATCCCACATCTTATCGACCGAATCCCAGAAGACGGCAATCGCGGTCGCCACCACGAACGCGCCGACCACCAGGGACGCGATGCTCTCAAGCTGGCGATGACCGTAGGGATGTTCGTTATCCGCAGGTTTGTTTGCCAGCCGCATAAAGATACTTGCCACAACGTAATAAGCCACATCGGAGGTGGAGTTGATCCCCTCGGCGAGAAGCGCAGGACTATGAGTAAGGATCCCAAACGTCGTTTTCGCCATGGACAGAATAATATTTAGTATCAGTCCAAGATTGATCGCCCATAGACTTTTTTGATCTCGCTCATGTGTCATAGGCTGATTATATGATTGCCACTGAGAATGAACAATTGATGAAAATCCTAATTTGGAAATGATGAGCCAAACAAACCTTTTGAAGCCTGTAATTTACGTGAGACCTAGCCCGGAACCTCTCTGGTAAAATTCGTGCATGTCCCCATCGTCTGAAACCGATTTCAATGTTCATCATCCACAACCGCTGCTCATCGTTATCTCTGGACCTTCGGGCGCGGGAAAAGACACCGTCATGCAGCGCATGAAAGAGCGCGGACTGCCGTTCCATTTTGTTGTGACTGCCACCACTCGCCCCCAACGTGCCACTGAGGTCCATGGCAGGGATTACTGGTTTGTTTCAAAGGAAGAATTCGCGCGCATGATCGACGCGGATGAGTTGATCGAGCATGCGATCGTGTACGGCGATTACAAGGGCATCCCTAAACAGCAGGTGCGTGAGGCACTGGCCAGTGGCATGGATGTGGTGATGCGCGTGGATGTGCAGGGCGCAGAGTCGGTCCGCAAAATGGCCCGTCAGGCTCTGATGATCTTCATCACTACGGAGAGTGAGCAGGATTTGGTGCATCGCCTTGAGACGCGCAAGACGGAAACAGCCGACTCACTGGCCCTGCGCATTGCGACCGCCCGCAAGGAACTTAACCGTGTGGAAGCGTTCGACTATGTGATCGTAAATCGCGAATTTCATCTGGATGAAACGGTGGACACCATCCGCGCCATTATCGACGCGGAACATCATCGTGTGCATCCACGAAAGGTAGCTTTGTGAACAATCCTCCTTCAACTTCTGATTCTTCGGCATCCTCCCAAACTCCCCAGCCTGCTCCAGCGCAACAAGCTATGCGTGTGCCGATGCCGCGCTCGGCCCCCTATGTGACGTATTCCATCATCGGTGTTACAGCCTTGATCTATGTATTGCAACTGGCGAGTCAGGCTCTCGTTCAAACAGATATTCCGGTCGCATTGTTTGCCAAAGCCAATGACCTGATCCGCGCGGGTCAGCTTTGGCGTTTTCTGACTCCCGCGCTGGTGCACGGATCCCTGGCGCATATTGGCTTCAATATGTATGCCTTGTTTTCATTCGGCACGGGACTCGAAAGGCATTTCGGACGGAAGCGCTTTCTATTGCTTTATGTGCTTGGCGCGTTCACGGGAAATGTAATGTCCTTTTTGTTCTCACCAGGCTACTCAATCGGTGCATCCACTGCGATCTTCGGGTTGCTGGGCGCGGAAGCCATATTTCTCATTCAGAACCGCAAACTGTTCGCCGGACAGTTCAGGAGTGCAATTGGAAATATTATCTTTATCGCGGCGATCAACTTATTTATCATTGGGTCCCTGCCCGGCATCGACAATTGGGGTCACATCGGCGGCTTGCTGGGCGGCTTGATCTTCACCTCGTTCGCCGGTCCCTTGTGGGAGATTGAAGGAATCTCGCCTGCTTATCATCTTGTTGATAAACGTCCACTGCGCGAAGTGATCATTGGCGCAGCGACAGTGGTATTGATCTTTGGTGGATTGGCAATGTGGGGAATGGTACGATAGAAGTAATACCTGGCGAAGAAGTATTAATAGAGATCGTCAAAGGCCGTTTATATGTGGACAACAATGCAAATTGTTTTGGGTCTGCTGAGCCTACTGCTTGTGTTCGTGGGCGATAAGCTTTCTGTCCCACTTCTAAGCGATGCTGGGATGGCATGTTTAGGTTTGACTTCAATAACAATTGGGTGGGAAGCGATCATTACGCGTCGTATTGTGATTGGCAGAAGGCGTCACGGGAGCCGACAAACCTATACAGATCTTCCCGCCATCCTACAAGGCGCTCAGTTCAACCTTTTAGGTTTATTCCTCATTGTCGTTTCAATCATGATCTATAAAAACATGAATGGACGCGAACTGGCGTTGCAAATGGCACGTCATCCTGGTCTGCCTCTCATTTTGTTTGGGATACTTTGCCTCATGCAGTCAGTGATTACTCTGATAGGTCCACATGAATTGGAGGATGGTCCGCGCTGGATTGTGATCATGAACTTGCTTGTTTCCCGTTTGTTGCCAGGCATCATTCTCGTTGTCATTGGTTTAGGCATGACTGGATTGGGCTTGTTCGAAATCCTTGCGCCAAAGGCATTTGATGAGATGGGTGGAGGATTTTTGGAAGTGCTATACGGAATTAAATAGTCAGCATGAATTCACCTTAGTGAATTCATGCTGTGCAAATGTGTGTGGTTTATTCCTCTTACGGCTTGATTTCAAACACTGCGCCAGCGCTGGTTCCCTGTACTTCAGGGAAGAAGGATTCCCAGGCATGCGCCGGTAAGACGCGATATTCTCCCGTCTGCAAGGGGATGAGGGTATAGGTCAATACATAGGTTCCTGCAGGTAGATAATCGGCGGAGAACAGAATCCCATCGTCACGGATTTGCGGTTCGTGGAAGAGCCACCAGCCCCAGCCATCTGCAAAGGGATTGCTATCATCGAATTGAACTTGCGCGCTGGCATTGGTTTCTTCAATTCCCTGTTGACTTGTCTTGAGACTGCGATTTAGAATTTCCATGCCAGCCGGAATGAAATCTTCGACCATCACATAATGCGAATCATGCGGCAGGACAAGCGTCAGTTGGGCGGTGACTGGTTTATCGGAACCAAGCTGAAGCGTGGAAAGAGGCGGACATTTTCTGCCCGAAGAGTTCGTAGAGTCCGAAGTGCAATCACTCGACCGATAGACCCGATCGATCGTCATGCCTGCATCAATTGGCTTCACATCTTCCACCGGGCGATTAACATTTAATACGGCGCGATAGTATAAGCGTCCAACTCCATCTTCGCGCTGGATCGTCAGCAGGTTGGGCAAAGTGGGCGAGAGAAATTCAAGCGGCACCTGGGCATTTGTCGGGACGAGAACCTGATTGCCAGAAACATCGCCGCTTGCCAGCGGACCCCCGTTGAGCGTGGCGTGGAATGCAAAATCCGCTGTGAGATCGCCGAAGCCCACCATCGCTTCGTTGAGTGCCATCATTGCCCAGGCATTCTCATGACCCATGCTCCACAAACCCTTTGCATTGCGATGTGCAGCCAGATAACGCACCGCGTTGAACACCACCGGATTGGCCGAATCAAGCTGGGCGAGCACAAACACAACCACGGAAGTTGTATAAATAGGCGAACCGGTCGTGAAGATGTTTTCAGGAGGTGTTTCCCAATGGGCACCCGAGGCGGTGAGAATCGCAGAGGATTCAAGATTGGAAACCAGATCATGCCCGCGCGCATCCGCCGGGTTGATTTTATTGAGGATGTAGGCGAGCAGTGCCCTGCTCGAAGGACTCATCCGATCGCGTGCATCGTACAATTTACCGACCAGCGCTTCATCAAAAGCTTTTGCCTGGGTCAGGACAAATTGAACGAACGTGATCTCATCCAGTTCTGCGCCCTGGGTGTCCATGGTGATCTCAGGTTTTAATCCACTCAAATAAGTGCCGGCGCGTTGAAGCGCGTTTTCATCTACGCTCATGCCGATCTCACGGGCGCGCAACAGACCGAAGAACACATACGCCGAGATGTAGGGGTCAGAGGCATTTGACTGAGTCCCGTCAATCGTAACGCCGGATTTGCCCCACCAGTTCCAGCCGCCATCTTCATTCTGTAAACTTAAAAGCCTGCTGATACTTGCGGCAGCATTCGACGTGACACGCTCGGTCAATTTCGGATCGCTCAAACCCCCGCCATTCAGCGCGCGATAGACTTCGAGATTCGGCAGGAGGTAGGAGACCGTCGCTTCCGCGCTCAGCGAGGTATCGGGACTATCTGACACATCCAACGCAGATAACAGGCTGCCAGCCAGCGAGGGGCTGAGCTCTATATCCAGGCCGCCACCATCCGGTGTGAACGTGCGAGGCAGTGAAATGACTTCCTGTTGGGAGGTCGCGTCGCGTAACACTCCACCGGTCACAAAGGCCTGGGGAGCGCTGTATTGCATAATGGGCAGCGCGCCCCACACCGGACGAGCTGCATCCTGCAAGGCAGGATTGTCTGTTGTGGCAGAGAAAACGAGATCGGCCGAATCTGTTTTTCCGGCTGTGCCCCACCATTCCACGCGGGCGCGTCCATTGGCTGGCACGCGGACCTGCTTGGTGGCTTTACCAGGCTCGTCCAGCACAAAGCCTTCGCCTTGCAAATTGACATGGGTATTTAGCCCATTTGGCGTATTGTTATTGATAATTGCCGACATCAGGACATGATCACCGCTAACCAAAAACCTTGGCGTGACCGGTCGGATCAACAACGGCTTGGTCGCGACAATTTGAGTCTCAGCCTGACCAACTTTTGTATCCACCGTTAACCCGCGTACGTCCACCTGCCAGGTTGTGAGTGAATCAGGCAAAGTCATTTTCACTTCGCCGCGCCCTTCAGAGTTTGTAATGAGCGATGGATTCCAATAGGCGGTATCGGGGAATTCTTCGCGCAGGACGGGTAACTCTCCACCGCCTCCACCACCCCCTCCGCCCGGTTGGGTGGAATTGCGTCCGCTATAGGCAGCGAGCGAGAGGCCTGTTTCGATGCCCAGGGGTTGCTCCTTATAAAATGCTGGCAAAATATCTTCGGCATTTGGGTCGGCCAGGGCAAGGGTCGCCAGATCCACCACCGATAAAGAGAATTCTCCTTCCACAGGCTTACCCTGGTTGTCTGTCACCTGCACATCAAACGTGACATCCTCGCGCGGACCTGCCTCGGTTGGGTTCGAGGTTACCTGTACATTCAACGACTCGGCCTCCGGTGCGACCGGGATATTGACCAATCCATATCGAAAGTCATTGCCCTGCCCCAGGGCAGTCACGCTCACATAGACATTCGGCGCATCATCTTCTGTGAGAGGTAATGAATATTCATTTCCACTTCCGCTGAGCGTTATGACTTCCGCTTTTGAGACCAGTCCGCGTTCAACGGTGACCAGCGCGAGCGAATTGGTGACAAACGGATTCGGGATAAAGATCTTTGCGGTGTCACCGGCTTTGTATGAATCACGGTCGGCAGTCAGCTCGAACCTTTGATCGGGCAGCTCAGGCCACGCCGCGCTGCCCGGGCCGCCCACCCAGATCAACGACTGTGAATGAGCGCCCTCGCCCGTGACATCCAGCATATACGTTCCAGAGGCTGGCGGGACAAATGAAAGCCGAGCTTTGCCATCTGGACCCGTGACAAGATCGCTGCTGCTGACCGGCGTATAAACAGGCGTGTAGGTTGGAAAGCCATTGTTATCGGTCTGCTTTTCCCAGCGCACCTGCTTGAACTCAGCCGTCAGCTTTTTCTCCCCGGAGGAGTTCTTCGCCCAATCAACGGTATACACTTCAAAGCCAACTGGTTCATCCGAGTGGCCGATCCATTGATCGGGGCGTAGACCGATATAAAAATCCGCAGGATGGACGCGCATCTCAGCTCGGGCACTGACAGGCAGTCCGGATTCATCCTGCGCGGTCACTTCCAACGTGACGCTTTGCCCTGAATCCTTTTCAGGGATGGCTGGCACCTCAATGGACAGAGTCCCCTGCGGCGTGGTTTGACCGTTTCCTTCTTCGAGCAGATCTCCCAAATAATCGGGGCCGAATCCACCCGGAGAGCGGAACGCATTCTGCCAGGAGGTATCCAGCACACCTGTCTCATAATTTGGCAAATAGAAAGTATCGGGCTTTGTATAAAGCGCCCAATGGACTCCCACATCGCTGACCGGTGCGTCGAAGAAATAACGCGCCTCAACATTTGCCTTTGCCGAATTTCCCAATTGGATTTCGTCAGCAGAAAAATCGGCATTCAGGTTGATCTCGGGCTTGCGATACTCCGCCACCTGGAGTGAAAAATAAAATTCAAGCGGTCCATTCTCAAATGTGTAATAACCAGGTACAGCATCCTGTGACAATGTAAATTGACCATTGAACGTGCCGTATGGAGAAAGCTGCAGATCGAAGTTTGAAAGCTGAACTCCATTCGCATCCCGCAGGATGAGTGGAATGGTATTGATCTGCGGCAATTCATAGCGTCCATTGAACGCCTGCCGCGCCACGCCGCGAAAATAAACTGTTTGCCCCGGGCGATAAATAGGGCGATCTGTATACATGTAAATTTTCGTACGCGGTGACAGCACCTGTTGGGAATAACCAAAATCCCAGGCATTGAGTCCCCAGCCCCAGTTATTCACAGACATCCCAAAATTCTCATCGCCCGGCGCGCCGAGCATGGCATAACTTTGATAACCATGCGCGCCGATTGCGCCTTTCCATAATCCACTTTCATCTGTAACGCCAGAGCCGATTTCGTTACCTGTGTCATCGTAAATCGTAACAGGCGCATTGGCGACCGGCGTTTGTGAAGGCAGGTCAACGGCCCAAACCAGCGCCTCCGTTGCCCCAAGTTTGAACGTCAGGTTTACCTGACTGGAAGCCACCAGATAAATATTCTTTGAAGACTCGAGTTGAGGCGAAGACAGGTTGACATAATACAGACCCGGCAGGAGCTGGTTGTTCGATTGGGTTAGGCCCAGTTTTACCTCGCTCCTATCGCCGGGTGGAAGCTCGAACGTCTGGGAGTAAGTACTTGAGTTGCTGGGAACGTAAGCCTGCTGGTTATCGTAGGAATTTTGAAGAGAGAAAAAGTCTTGCAGTGACAAAGGTGCAATGGTTGTGCTCACGTTCTGGATGTTCGCGGCCTGCGCGTACAATACAGGTTCATCCGGTCGCACGAATGCCATGGATGAGCCAAAAAACGGCACCGTCAACATGGATGGCAAGGGTGGCGTACGAGTTTCAAGCACAAACGCATCGCCAAGAGGCTGTCCCCAACGGTCCTTGACGCGCGCAGATACTTCAAAGGTATAGTTTGTGTCGGGAATAAAATCGCCGTATAAGACAAGGCTTAAGCCATCCTCGGACACCCGAGTGTCCAGATTGTCTATCGCCGGAAATACACTGACCAGATTGTTGTAATTGGCTTTGGCGAGTGGTGAAACAAACGTAAACGTTATTACTCCAAAATCAGTTTTTGTATCCCTCACCGCAAAAATATCATAGGTGTTAAAGACTGCGCCGTAATCCGCGCCCAGGATCAATCCCCCTCTCGATTTTGCGGTCGCGCTCAAATTCAATATATAACCGACGTTGCGTCCCAGCAAATTGTCGGGCACGAACGTCATTTCCGTCTCCCCTTTATTCCACGAAAATTTTCCATTCAACTTGCCCTCGGTGCCGCTGAACGAAAAATTCGATTCGACACTCTCCGTATCCATTGGCTGATTGAACGTCAGTTTGATTTCAGGATCAAGCGGAAGCAATTCCATGATGGATGGTTCCAGCGTGACCACGCGCGGCTTCGAGGTCGTGAACTTCCAGGCTGGCTGTTCCGTTCCTCCCGCGGGGAAGCCGACGCCGGTGACCGTCTTCAAGTCCGGGTTCAAGCTGACGGTGTATTGTGTCCCGCCTGCCATGGCGGGGTCAGGATACAAAATATAGGTGCTGGTGTTGATCCATTCCGCGCGTCCCTTCACTGGAGGCTGAACGGTGAAAGCAGCAGGTTGCGAGGAGGAGGCATCCCCCAATGCAACGACCGGCTGATTAAATGACGCTACAATCGCTGCATTGACGTTGACATCTTCCGCGTCTGGCTTTGGCAGGAAATTGGTGGCGCGCAAATTATCTGCAACTGTGAAGGCAAGGTCGATGGATGCTGACATCCCAAATCCATTTGTGGATTGGATGGAATTCGCAATCGAGAAATTTAGCGTTGCATTGGGTTGATAGGGTTGTGTAGGCGAAAACACGAGCGTCGCGTCGTCATTCCAGGTAAATGTACCGGCCGGTAAACCGGTCAATGCCGCTTCTGCCGAGGATTTATTGACCGGCTGATTGAAATAAAATGTGATGGGAGATTGATAACCGATCACACTTCCCAGCGGTGGGTCTGTTTCCACCAGCGCAGGAGGCAAGGATTGTTGAAAGGAGGTGGGTGTTGGAATGGCAGGAGTGGAAGTACTGCTGATGATTGGTACTGGCACTCCGTTGCAAGAAGCAAGGATCAATGCAAGGAGCAGGAACCAATTCAGGGTGAGCGTGACGCGGCGTTTCGTCATAGTTCCTCAATTGAAAACGTATTCCAAAGCCAGGAGACTTTGGACTCCAATAAAATTGACTTTCCAAATTCATTATACACGCGAGAGAATCAAAAAAGGGCACGGTTGCGACCGTGCCCTTTTTCTGTTTACTGGGGCGGATTTAGTGCGTTGACAGCCTGAGCAATTTCATCGTAGGTAGCGATCTTGCCCGCCTGCCCCACTTGAGTTCCATTGACAAACACCGTGGGTGTGCCATTCACTCCCATCTTCTGGCCTTTATCGAAATCAGCCTGAATATCGGTTCTGAATTTATTGGCGTTGAAACAATCATTGAATGCGTTCATATCCAATCCAATGCTCTCCGCCATGGCCTGCAGACGACGGTCACTAAAATTGCCCTGGTTTTCACCGTTCCAATTGGCATAGAGGCTGGCGTGCATATTCCAGAATTTACCCTGATCATTTGCACACATGGAGGCGTTGGCAGCCTGATCAGACTCTCCCCCGCTCGCCACGCCGTTTCCATCAATGAAAGGATAATTGTGAAATACATAGCGTGCCTTACCGGGTGTAACCAGATTTTCTATAACAAGAGGCTCAACGCCTTCTGTGAAAGATTTACAAGCCGGGCATTGAAAATCCTCGAACACATCAATGGTGGCGGGTGCACTGGCATCGCCCAGGCTTAATCCGTTGGCGTTGGGTAATGTGGGCGGTGTAACCGTGATAATTTCACCCACCGATTTCACATTCGGATAGACGAGTGCAAAAACCACAAGAGCTGCACCCAATACAACCAGGCCAATGAGGATCAATCGCTGGCGTTGCTGTTGACGCTGCATCTGTTCCCGTCGTTGCTGACGTTTGCTTACTTTATCGGGACTCATAACCATTCCTTTATGTATAGATTGAAAAAGGACACGATTGATCATGTGTCCTTAACGATTTACTTTGTACCGATCTGATGCAAAGCTGCTTCGAGCTTCTGCTGGAAGGTGCTAAATGGTTCGGCGCCATCAATTCGATCCGTTTTTGTCTCACCATTGACTGTATAGGTGATGATAAAACCTGGTGTACCAGTTACATTTGCGGCCTGTCCATCTTGAAAATCCTGTTGAACGCGGTCTCTAAATTTGCCGCTGCTGTAGCAACTATTGAATTGGTCCATGTTAAGACCGGCCTTTTCAGCAATAGCCGCCAGACGTTTATCCGTATAGGAACCCGCATCTTCACCGAGCGCATTCCCAAAAAGGTAAGCATGCATCTCCCAGAATTTGTTCTGGTCACCGGCGCAATACGCAGCCAGCGCGGCGTCCTGTGATTCGGTTGTGGGAGTTGTACCCTTCCCTCTTGCAATGTTATCGCTAACGAAATTGCCCATGGATCGATATACATATTGAACCTTACCGGTGTCAATATAATATTGTCTCAATAATGGCTCAGTCTCCTTGTGGAAGCGTTCACAGAACGGACATTGAAAATCGGCAAATTCCACGATTTTGATCGGAGCATTCGGGTCTCCCATCGAATTATCCTTGGCGTTGGGATGCGTGCCCGGGTCAACCGCGACCACTTCAGCAATCGGTCTGAGCTGGGGCCATACCACGGCAAAGACCAGCAACACCGCGCCTAGTATGACGAGACCGATCATGACCAGACGATTACGCCTTTCCTGCTGCAGCACTTTCGTACGTCGCTCCTGGCGTTTACTCTTCCTCTCTTGACTCATGAAAACTCCTTGATAATGAGAATGATTTTGAAACCACCGCTTGTCGTATCAATCACTAAACTTGTTCAGCGAACCACAAGAAAAGACTCTAATTTCTGTTTAGTTACGCATGTCCGACATGCGTGCGGTACTCTGCAAATTTTCCCATGCGCAAAATCTTTTGTCTAGGAAAAAGTTAGTGAGTTCTTAAGAATATCCCGCATTTTCAATTCGTAATGAAGGCTTACCCTAAGGATTTAATCATAGCACCATAAATGTTCATCGAGCGATTCGATATTATTTCCCTGCCATGATCTTAAATTCACAGGTTTCTTTTCCCGTGGCTTTGCAGGATATTTCCTCCACATCAAATCCCTGTCCGGTTGCCCAAAAGAGACTCTCCCGAATCAATCCCTGAGTGACGAAACAGATCGGCGTTGAGTCGTGCTGACTCTCTGCGGTAGGAGAGGCATGATCCACGAGCAGCAGGTCCAAGTCCTGATTATGAACCACCATATCTCCCGGTTGATTTCCGACCAAACGCGTCAGCAATTCCAGGATTGATTTCCGTCGCGCGGCCAGAGGCAGTCGCTTGATCAAAGCAGCCTGGGCCTTGCCTCCCAGGGCAGCGTCATCCAATAGAAAATTCCATAAGCGTTGACCCACGCGCAGGAGAACACCGCGCGCACCACGTCCATAATAAGTGCGCAGCGCGGCCTGCAACGTTGCATAGGTTTTCGCTGCTTCAGTTGGATCCATTTTCAGGAACGTTTCCGGGCTTGCCCATTCAGGAGGCAGCTTGGATAGGGCAAGCATCCCATTGAATTGATCCGTCCCCAGTTCCACCGCGACGGTTTCAACAAAGCGACGAAGGATGCGGTTGGAAAATTTTGTGTCACTCACTCGCGCGCTTCTCCTACTTCGAATCTGCAATAGGGGTCGCCTTTTGCAAGGCAATGCGTTTCAACAATTGGATGTTCTTTGCCGGTGGCCCACTGCACAGCTTCGCCAATCGAGCCAGCATAAAGATAACAGATCGGCGTTTCGGAATGACGGCTATGGCAGATTGCGCACGTGGATTCGATATAGGCAAGCCTGTCACCACTTTCATCGACGCGGGCATCGACCTGCGGATTGCTCTTTTTCAATGCATCCACCATTCCATTCAAGATAAATTTGATGCGTTGCTTTTCAGGAAGTAACTTCAAGGCAACCCCGGCCACACCGAGTAACGCGGCTTGTTCCCTCACTGCATACTGGAAAGAGGCTTTGCCAATACGCCGCAGCATCCCTTTTCCGGCGCGACCATAAAAATCCTCAATGGCTTGATTCAATTTGGCATATTGAGAGGCTTGAATGGATGGCTCAAGGTTATTTGGCGGAAAATTACCGATAAATCTTTCCAATCCACTTGTTCGCAGGACCGCATTCAAACCGTTATCTCCCATGACTTCCTGAGCAGAGGTTAATGCCTGCCGCACAAGCGAATTAATAATCGTTGCATCTTCTCTGGTGCTCATGCTCTCTCCTCATCAATTACCGATAAAAATTGTTGTAACCTGCAATGGGTAGATCCTTCGCAAGATCTACTTTTATTTCACGAGTACGCAGATATGTCGAAAGTATACACGGGGTATTGTTCACCGGTACGCACGAACCCCATCCGTTGATACAAACTCAAGGAGGCCTGATTATCACTTTGCGTATTTACTGAAAGTCTTGAAATGCCCATATAGGTGAGAAACACAAATAAATCGTTGAGCAAAGCCCTTCCCGCGCCTTTGCCCTGTACCACTGGATGTACAGCCAAACGCGCCAAGTGAGCGCGCTGTCCACCACCGGTGCTGATTTGATAACCAATGATTCCGTTCTCGTTCTCCGCGACGGTTGCATACAAAGCTTGAGCATACGCTCTCCGCAGAGTCTCCAACGGATTCTGCCACAACGCATCGAAGGAGGCTGCGTCCGTCTTTTCGACTTCCGCAAGATCCACTTCCGTCATCTTGCGGATGCGAATGCCTGGCGTTTCACGCGCAGCCGTTGGCTGATTGCGCCATTCGAGCAGTACAATCTGCTGACGATTCTCAAACCTACTCTCAGTCAATAAATTTTGAAACCAGGGTTGGATAGCGATCGCCGCGACTTTCGCGCCGCCAGCCCGCGCAATTTCCTCTCTGGCTGTCTGCCACAACATCGTCCATGCATTCTCTGCCGACCAGCGGCCGCTATG
>Ga0065704_10070896_pt1 | contig 14909 bp, 10 predicted proteins | sample SwiRhicommuniRL2_FD_59091 | JGI IMG/M metagenome (GOLD analysis project Ga0065704, IMG submission 59091) | Switchgrass rhizosphere bacterial communities from Rose Lake, Michigan, USA - RL2 v2 (version 2) | ecosystem: Host-associated > Plants > Roots > Rhizosphere > Soil | place: East Lansing, MI
GACTGGATGCGTGACACCGGTGACGTGCCGGAAAGCTGTTTTGCGGTGCAGGGCTATGGCGAAGGCCGTCCTGTCGCCACTAACGACACGGCAGAAGGCCGCGCGCTGAACCGCCGTGTCGAAATCAGTCTGGTGCCGCAGGCGAATGCCTGCCGGCTGCCGGGCAACACCCCCGCGTCATCGCAGGATGATGGCGCGTCAAAAAATGAAATGGAGTAATTAACATGGCAATTCCTGTTTATCTGTGGCTGAAGGATGACGGCGGCGCGGACATTAAAGGTTCCGTGGACGTGAAGGACCGTGAAGGCAGCATCGAGGTGGTGGCGCAGGAGCATAAGCTGTACATACCGACCGACAACAACACTGGCAAGCTGACCGGCACGCGTATTCACACGCCGTTCCTGTTCACTAAAGAGATCGACTCCTCCAGCCCGTATCTGTACAAGGCTGTGACCACTGGTCAGACCCTGAAATCTGCGGAATTCAAGTGGTACCGAATCAACGACGCGGGTCAGGAAGTGGAGTACTTCAACACGAAGCTTGAGAACGTGAAGCTGGTGAAAGTGAATCCGAAGATGCACGACATCAAGGATCCTGCTTTCGAGAAGCACAACCACCTTGAGCAGATTGAACTGCGCTACGAAAAAATCACCTGGACCTACAAAGACGGCAACATCATTCATTCCGATTCCTGGAACGAACGTACCACCGCGTAATCCTGATGCGGGCAGGTTTTTCCTGTCCGCAGTTTTTTGCTGAGCACCTGAAATGCGGATGTTCAGCAAAGAGAAAACACAATCTGCCTGCCTGACCCAGTGCGCTTTGGGTTCCTTTATGGAAAAGCGATGGGCGGTAGCGTGTCCGGAACTAATAAGAGAATATCTCATGGAAAATCCAGCCATCCTGTTACGTCGACTTAATCCTTATTGTGCCCGTGCGATGGAGAGGGCGGCTTCCCTTTGCCAGACTCGCGCGCATGCGGAAATTATGCCCGAGCACTGGCTACTGAAACTGCTGGAGCAGGGTGAGGGCGATCTGACGGTGTTGGCCCGTCGCTATGAGTGGGATATGGATGCCATATGGCAGGACTTACTGGCGTTTATGGACGCATTACCCCGTTCTGTACGCAACCGCCCACAACTCTCGGATAATATTCAGACACTAATGCAGGATGCGTGGCTGACAGCCTCGCTGGCAGGCGAAGAACAGATCCGCAGTATTCACCTGCTAATGGCGCTGGCAGATAAACCAAAACTGGTGCGTTGCGACGGCCTGTGGCCACTACTGACGCTGGCGCAGAGCCAGCTTGAGCGCCTGCGCGGGCTTCTCGACGCCCAGTCGGACGAGCGTCCGGAGATACAGCAGGAGGCGGAACTGGCGCATGGCGGTGAGGTGGAGTTTGTGGGCCGGCCAGTGGGTGTTGAGATAAAGGAAGGGGAGCTGAGTCCTGCACTTCAGAACGCGCTGGACAAGTTCACCCTCGACGTCACCGCCCGCGCCCGGGACGGCAAAATCGACCCTGTTTTTGGCCGTGACACCGAAATTCGCCAGATGGTGGATATTCTTTCCCGTCGCCGTAAGAACAACCCGATTCTGGTCGGCGAACCCGGTGTCGGCAAAACCGCGCTCGTGGAAGGTCTGGCGCTCAGAATCGCCGAAGGAAATGTACCGGACGCGCTGAAGCCAGTATCTGTGCGCACCCTGGATCTTGGCCTATTGCAGGCGGGCGCAGGAGTAAAAGGTGAGTTTGAACAGCGCCTGAAAAACATCATTGAAGCGGTGCAGCACTCACCGCTGCCGGTGTTGCTGTTTATCGACGAGGCGCACACTATCATCGGGGCAGGCAACCAGGCGGGTGGCGCAGATGCGGCCAACCTGCTGAAACCGGCACTTGCCCGCGGTGAACTGCGGACCATCGCCGCCACCACCTGGAGCGAATACAAGCAGTACTTCGAGCGTGACGCCGCGCTGGAGCGCCGGTTCCAGATGGTAAAGGTCGACGAGCCGGACGACGAAACCGCCTGCCTGATGCTGCGTGGCCTCAAGTCACGCTACGCTGAGCACCATGGTGTACACATCACCGACGAGGCCGTTAATGCCGCCGTCACGCTTTCAAGGCGCTACCTTACCGGACGGCAACTGCCGGATAAAGCGGTGGACCTGCTGGATACCGCCTCTGCCCGCATCCGCATGAGCCTTGATACCGTGCCTGAGCAACTGACCCGCATGAAGGCGCAGCTAACGGCGCTGGATATGGAGAAGCAGGCGCTGCTAAAAGATATTGCGCTGGGTAGCAGTACCCACGGTGAGCGTCTGGCGAGCATCGAACAGGAAGAGATCCACATTATCCTGGAGCTCGATACACGGGAAACCCAGTATGGGCAGGAATTGAAGCTCACTGAAGAACTGCTGGCCTGCCGCGCGGATATATCCCGTCAGGCAGACATTGTTAATTTGCAAAACCAGCTAAGCACTGTTCAGCAAAATAACCCTTTACTGGGTTTGGATGTGGATGCGCGCACTGTCGCCACCGTTATCTCCGACTGGACCGGGGTGCCACTCTCTTCCTTGATGAAGGATGAGCAGACAGAGCTTTTGAGCCTCGAACAACACCTGGCGAAACGCGTGGTGGGGCAGGACGCGGCGCTTAATGCCATTGCGCAGCGACTCAGGGCCAGCAAAACCGGGCTTGCGCCAGAGAATGGCCCGCAGGGCGTGTTCCTGCTGACCGGCCCGAGTGGCACCGGTAAAACTGAAACCGCACTCGCGCTGGCCGATGAACTGTTTGGTGGCGATAAATCGCTGATTACCATCAACCTCTCCGAGTATCAGGAACCGCACACTGTTTCTCAGCTAAAGGGTTCGCCGCCGGGCTACGTCGGCTACGGCCAGGGCGGCATTCTCACCGAAGCGGTGCGCAAGCGCCCGTATTGCGTGGTGCTGCTCGACGAAGTGGAGAAGGCGCATCGCGACGTGATGAATCTGTTCTACCAGGTCTTTGACCGGGGCTTTATGCGCGACGGCGAAGGGCGTGAGATTGATTTTCGCAATACCGTTATTCTGATGACCTCCAACCTCGGTAGCGATCTCATTATGGAATTGCTGGAGGAACAACCGGAAGCCACCGTGGCGGATATGCACGAACTACTCCGCCCGGTTCTGCGCAACCACTTCCAGCCTGCGCTGCTGGCGCGTTTTCAGACGGTGATTTACAGACCGCTTGATCAGGCTGCGATGCGCACCATTGTCGGGATGAAACTGAACCAGGTAAGTAAGCGACTGGCTCGTCACTATGGGATGAAGACGGAGATCGGCGAAAACCTGTATGACGCGCTTACTGATGCCTGTCTGCTACCGGACACCGGCGCGCGCAACGTTGATGGCTTGCTCAACCAGCAGATTTTGCCAGTACTTAGTCAGCAGCTGTTAAGACACATGGCCGCAAAACAAAAACCATCTTCCGTCCGGCTTAGCTGGGAAGAGGAAGACGGTATTGTGCTGACATTTGACGGGCAGGCAGAAGGAGCATGGCAGTGAGCGGAAAATCGATGGATAAAGGATTCAGTCTGGTAGAGAAGCTGATCGGCCAGTCACGCTATCGTGTCGACGTGCAGGGCTGCACCGCTTTCCTGGATGTGTTGCGTTACAGGGCGGTGGAGTCCCTCAGTCAGCCCTGGCGCTATGACGTGACAGTTACATGCTCTTCTGCGGATATTGCCTGCGACACGTTACTGCTGAAGCCTGCGTCATTTACCTTCCAGACCCCGATGTTTGACGGCTCCCCGGCGCTGCCGGTCCGGACGGTTTATGGGGTAGTGGAGTCATTTCGCCGGATATCCACGTCCGGTGAGGATACCCGTTACGCACTGACGCTGGTTCCCCGTATTGCGCTTCTTGGCTTAACAAAGGGTAGCCAGATTTACCTTAACCAGTCAGTCACTGAAGTGGTTGAGCAGGTACTGCGTAAACACGGCCTGGAAGGGCCTGATTTTGAGTTCCGGCTCTCCCGCGAATATCCCTCCCGGGAGCTTATCACCCAGTGGCGGGAAACTGACCTTGAGTTTATCCAGCGCCTGCTGGCAGAAGTCGGCATTTACTGGCGCTATGAAATGGACAGCCGTCTTGAACAGGACGTGGTGATTTTCCAGGACAGCCAGCAGCAGTATGAATTTGGTACCACCCTGCCATTACGCAACCAGGCCGGGATGAGCGACAGCGGGCAGGAGAGCATCTGGGATATTCAGGCTGCCTACAATGTCGTGAGCGGGAGTGTGGCCACCCGTGACTACAACTACCGTGAAGCTCTTGAACCTCAGGACAGTGCCGAAAGCATTTTCAGCAAGGACGGGATCACCACCGGCGAAACGTACCATTATGCTGAACCCTTCCTGACAGCAGGTGAGGCTGAAATCCCGGAGACCGGGGCATACTTCGCCCGCCTGCGTCACGAACGTATTCTGAACGCGCAGTATCGGGTCAACGGGCATTCCTCCAGCCCTTATCTGGCTCCGGGTCAGGTCCTGGAAACGGACGGAACGCTTCCCGATGCCGTCAGGAAAGGCATCGTCATCACCACGGTGCGCACCCGCGGTTCGCGCAAAAGTAGCTTTACGCTGACGTTTGAGGGGATCCCCTACAGTGAAACCGTCTGCTGGCGTCCGGCACTGCTCAATCGCCCGGTGATATCCGGCTCGCTTCCGGCCCGGGTGGAAAGCATACAGAAAGGCGACACCTATTCCTGGCTCGATCCGGACGGGCGCTACCGGGTAAAACTGGACTTTGACCGCAGTAATTCTGAACAGGGCTATGCCTGTATGTGGCTGCGACTGGCTAAGCCCTATGCCGGTGATACGTACGGCTTCCACTCCCCGCTTATCGACGGAACGGAAGTGGCCGTCGTATTTGACGGCGGAGACCCGGATCGTCCATATATCGCTTATGCCCTGCATGACTCAGAACATCCGGACCATGTCACCAGTGACAATCATACGCGGAACGTCTGGCGCACGCCGGCGAACAATAAGCTGCGGATGGAGGATAAGCGCCAGGAAGAGCATATCAAGCTCGCGACGGAATACGGCAAAACGCAGCTGAACCTGGGACACCTGGTCAACAGCCAGCGTGAAAAGCGCGGAGCCGGTTTTGAACTGCGAACGGATGAGCATGGCGCTGTACGTGCGGCAAAAGGGTTGTTCCTGACGGCTGATGCCCAGACCAAAGCCCAGGGACCGGTACTGGAAATGACGCCTGCGATTAACCAGATTAACCAGGCCAACAGCCAGATGCAGGCCCTGAACAGCGCCGCTGAAGCCGCCGGAGCCCTGGTCTCTGACATCAATACCCAGATAAATTTTGTGACCGACAAAATCAAAGACCTCCAGTCTTCGGTTCTGCTGGGTAGTGCTCCACAGGGGGTGGCATTTACCTCAGGTGAACATCTTCAGCTCAACAGTACCCGCAATACCATGATCAATGCCGGTCAACATCTTGATATCGGTGCGATGAAAAATCTGTCTGTCACGGTAGAAAAAGCCCTGGGTATGTTTGTCCATAAAGAAGGGGCTAAGCTGGTTGCCAACCAGGGAGACATTGAGATTCAGGCTCAGCACAACACGATGGCCCTGTTTTCTGAAAAGCAACTGACGGTGACCAGTAGTGAAGATGAAATTATTATCAGCACCCCGGAAACGCTGACGCTTAACGGTGGCGGGTCTTACCTGAGGCTGAGTAAGAACGGCATTGAACACGGCTCATCTGGTGAGTTCATTATGAAGACGTCTGACTATCTGGTACCAGGCTCAGGCGCAAATCTCCCCAACGAAACACCCAATTTCAGCCTGACGGATATCACTCAGGAAAGCAAAATCAGCAGCAAATCTTTTAATAACTAAGGCTGATGATGGATCCATTAATTCCTCATACGCGTAATGTGTTTTTATTTGCATTTTTGCTTTGTTTATCAAATTTTACACAGAAATCCGGGCAAACAAGCCCAGAATGCAACGTGTACAATTTTTATAAGTCATATTTGAAAGAAGAATCATCGGACAACAGTCGACTTCACAGCCAATATGTTTCTGATGAATTAATGAAAAGCATTAACGACTCAATGATGTGTAATTATGATTGTGATGATTCATTGTCGGCAGAAGAACGCAAAGGGAAATATTCACAAAAGCGCGAATACAAACAGTTTAAAGGACGTTATATTTGTAACTGGCATGGTGCTTGAGTTAATACTGACGTTGATTGTTTTACAAAATCACAAGATATTTATCCTTCATGGAAAGCAAGTATAAGTACCGTTGATGTATCTCAGAAAGAGAATAACTCTTCAGTCAATGTTATTTTAGGAGCGTGTTCCGAGCCTGAAGTTAAATTTAAGGTTAAGCTAGAAAGAATAGATGGGAAGTGGAAAATCACCAGCGTAACGGAACAATAAGAACGTGGTCATTTACTAAATTTCTCACCTCGACTACTTATACAAATACCAACATATCTACGGAGAGACGTTCATGTTGAAGAAGATTATTTTTGCTTGCTGCTTATTCTGTGTGGCCAATATAGCTTCAGCTTTATCTTCAGCAAACGATAGTTCAATGCCTCGGGAAATTGTTGCAAATTTTTATCATGATTATCTTGTCGCGTCTGAAATGCCTGATATGGAATCAGCTGATAAACTGACTCAAAAAGCTATTTTTGAATATACAACTGAGAATCTCAGAAGTTTGCGGGATAATGATGAGTCGGGTGCTGATTATTTTGTCGATGCCCAGGATATATGTGAGGAATGGAAAGACAACATTAATGTGGAAACTGTTTCGGAGAATGACCAGGACGCACAAGTGAAGCTAACATTAGGATATGGTAAGGGCTTATTCCTGTATGTCGTTAACCTGGTTAAAGAAAACGGGAACTGGTTAATGGATTCTGTTAAGCCCCTAGCCCATAGTGGTATTTATTGCCCTCGACAAGCCGAGGGGGGAGAGTAAATGCTGGACAAAAATGTAGCAATTAGTGTTTTAAACACTCAAGCCCTAGCCAGAGCGAAAATTAACGCTGAAAATTTTAAAAATGGCATAGATAAAAAGCTTAAATATGGCGAGTCAAAATGTGCTCGCTATGTTAAAAAAGCATTAATCGCTGGAGGGGCATCTGCAAAAAATTCAGGAATTAAATCAGCTAAAAATTATGGCCCATGGCTGCTTGAAAATAACTTTAAAGTTGTGGATAACGCTACAACAGTGCGTACTGACGGTGTATTCACAATTTCTGGTCAGCAAGTGGGGGATGTTGTCGTAATCCAGGCAGCACCACATCATGTGCATGGTCATATGGCGATGTTTAATGGTACACACTGGGTATCTGATTTTGTCCAGGAAAGTGGGTTCTATCCTGCCCAGATATATCGTGATCAAAACATACCCTATGCACTTTATCGTTATGGCGATAATACCACATCAGAGCAGAACGCCTCGGCTACCCAAAAAGGAAAAATTAAAATTGTCTGGCCGATCCCCTCCAATAGCCGGGGAAGTGAGTTCAATAATCAGGAAGAGATCCTCTCTCATATCGGAGGGGAATCCACCGGGCAGTATATGATAGGCCGCAGTGGGATGTGGCATGGCGGGATCCATATCACGGATTCCACGACCCCGTGGTGTGCGCTTAGTGGCAAGTCTCCTCTTGAAGCATTAGATTTCCCGGTTCCCTTTAAAGGTGAGCAGGCTGTGCGATGCATGGCTGACGGCGAAGTGGTCGCTTACCGTGTCTGCAAAGATTATCTCACGCTTGGATGGGAATCCGGCCCGCTTAGCTTTTCCGGTTCGTTTGTTCTGGTTAAGCACTTTATTCAACCGGGGGAGAAGGAATCCAGCGGGCTGCATTTCTATACCCTGTATATGCACCTGGCCCCATATTCAGCCTATAGGGTTAATCTGGCGGAAACAAAATGGACAGTCCAGGATACGCTTTCTGCCTACGATCCAGAATGGGTCATGACCGCCAGTACTAACAATAAAAGTACCAGCGAAAGCTACCGCAAGGGCACGATCCCAAAAGGGTCTATTGTCGAGTGGGATAAATCAGACAGTGGCCTTCATACCGTTGCATTTAATAAGCGTGAGTATGGCCTTGTTACCTTTGTCAGTCTTTCAGATCAGGCGTTGAAAAAAGTTAAGAAAACATCCCTGAAGCCAGGACAGCAATACTGGATCCTTGTGGACAAAAACAACCTGTCTCCTGGCACTGGTGGGGTGGTACAGCCTTCCTGGTGGCAGAAACTAATGCCGCCAGCAAAAGAAGCGATGAAATTTGACCAGATAGTATGCCCGACTCCCTATGCTATCAGCGCTGGTGATCCTGTTGGTCATATGGGATATTATCAGGCACCTAAGGACGGCGGATATGAAGCGCGATACCAGGTACATATCGAATGCACGAGTATGGATAGTAACCTGGAGAAGTTTCTGACCAACCCTGAGCAGGTTGGAGAAAAGAATCCACTCTGGCTGAAGTACGCTCCGGGACTTGCGTTGTACAAAAAAGATGTTGCAACAGGAACATTCACAGAAGATACAAGGGCTACAATCAGGACGTGGATCCTTCCACTTAGTCAGGTGCAAACAGAAGTCGATAAGTCGACCAAAAAGGAATACTGGCAGCTGCGACCAGAAAATGCCTACGTCCCCAAAGGCCAGGCGGAACCTCAACTTTTGTCGCAATATGATTTGGCAAAGCTGGGCTTCAGAACTGAAACCGCAGAACCTGCAAGCTTTGATTACCTGGATGGAAAAAACCAGCCTGTTGGATTCTTCCGTAGTCTTATCAACTCACTCTACGAGGCTGCGACTGGTGATACACGAACCAGTCATGCACTGGTGAAGCATAATTATCAGCGCCTGCTGGATAAAATTGACAGCGGAAGTGACCGATATTCTCCAATGGAGTACTGGAGAGCACTTCATAATCCTGACTATCGAGACGTCGTTCAGAAAACAATCGTAAAACATCCCAGCGACTGGTACTTCAAAAAAGGCGATGCTATCTGGCAACCTTTCCTAAATGCGCTGAAGAAAAATGCTCCAGAATGGAAAAAGTACAGTGAAGATTTTCTGGACAAGATGGCTTGGATGCAGGATATAACAACTGAGAAATTAGAGCCTTCGTTATGGCATATGCATCCAGTAATGTTTTTAGGATTCTTGATGCCACGATCTAAACACATTGGGAAAATCACAGGGAAGGAATTTGTGAAATATGTGTTTGCAGAGGCAAAAGTAAATGAAGAGACATCTCGTGTGCCTGCGGCAATAACAACAGCACAAGCTATCTTAGAAACAGGCTACGGAAAGTCTGTCCCTACTGATATCAATTCTAAAAAATATAGCTACAACATCTTTGGAATTAAAGCTCATGGTAATCCAGACTATGTAGAAGACTATACCCATGAAGTAGAAAATGGGAGGCGAGTTAGAATAATAGATAAATTTCAAGCTTATGATTCGTATTCTGATAGTATTAATGGGAGGGCAGATTTCTTTAAAAAGAATCCTAGATATCATTTTTTATTTAACAGTTCAGATCCCATTGAATGGGCGAAAGGTTTACAAAAGGCTGGATATGCTACAGATCCAAATTATGCAAATTCATTAATTAGTATTATGAAAAGCCAAGGGCTCATAAAATGAAAGCTTTAGTTTTATTGTTACTCTCACTTGCACCATTAATTTCCCACGCCGAGGATTTTTGTTTAATCGTATCGGCCAAGGCAGATACAGAAAGAGCCATTATCCCAAGTAGTGATTCTGGTTATAAAGTGTCAGGAAAAGGGCGTGCTTATTTCTATTCGGCCCCGAATGAAAAATGTGCAATCAAAAACTTATTTATAATTCCTGGGGATCTTGTTAACGCATCAGCAGATTATAATAATTTTACATATGTAATGTTTTTCACAAAAGATGGTAAAGATGTTGAGGGGTGGGTGAAGTCCAACCGACTGGCACCAACAGGTACCGGAATTGGGCCATTAGAAAACAATTAATGTATAAGGCAATCCTGATTATCTTGATCATGGTATCCCGCTTGCATTTCACGGTCACAAATGCGCCTGGGGTTGCACGTTGATCAGTTCGTTTGCCGCAGCAAAGGCTGCTTGATAAATTACGCCATGAAATAGACTGGTGCAAGCTGAATAAACAGTAATTAAGGTGCCCATTAATGAAAGCTTAAAATATAAGCCTGTATTTAACATTGTTGTTATTTGCAGGTGATTAATTCGCCACAAATACTTGTACAGCAAGCAATGTATATTGTTCTTACAGTCCCTCTCAAGAACCAAATCTCAGAGAAGCTACGTCAAAGGGACGAGTTTATTTTTATTCTTTACCCAAAGGCGATTATAAGACCAGCACATTCATAATCAATAATGATAAATTACTTAAGTATAGAGAAAACATAGAATATAGTTTCGTAGATTTTTTTAATAAAAATAGTGCTGTCGTTGATAGATGGGTAAATAACGAAGAAATTGACCCTGGTGATGAGCAGAATAATGAGTTAACTTAAGATGATTTTGCATGGATAGGAAATGGCAAAGAAGCCTTTCTTTTAGGAAAAGCCACACCTGAATTAAATAAGTGGGCTAAAGAGTGTGGTGTAAAACCCCCTGATACCAACAATTACGGTTTTAATAATGGGTTTGAATCCTGGACTTTAACAATTAAAAACAAAATTGTGATAACATTTCAGGCCAATGAGATAATAGAGAAAAGATTAGGTTTTGATGATACGTATGTATCAGCGATCACATTTATTAATAATAAATACAAAACCACACGAGGCATAAAAGTCTGCGATAGTTGGAATATGGTATCTTCAAAATATGGAATGGGTTGCCATAAAGATATGGAAGACGGTTGCAGATTTTATCAGTACTTTGATATGAAGCTAAGTTTCTGCCTCGATTCGACGAATATTGTGCAGTCTATTTCGTTTGAAAACTACCCGACAAAACCATAGCAGTTATTGCTGATTCAGCATACATAAAAATGGATGATACACACTGGCTCTAGGTAGAGCCTTAATAAAAAACATACTTCAAAGCGATAAAAGGACTTTTAATGAAGGAGTGCCTAATTCTGAAGTGTATCTTCCTAATCTCAATTTATTTATACTCAAGCGTTGCATTTGCGAACGACGCTTGCGAAAATTATGGAAGAAAATCTAAAGCATCGCAAACTTACATTAATCCGGATAACAACTCTTTTGAAGTGGTATCCACAAAGCGGCTTCATTTCTTTAGCCCCCCGAATAAAGCTTGCAAAATAAAACCCCTTTTCTTGGTGCCAGGAGATATTATAACCGGGCATACATAATACATCGGATATGCTTCTGCTTCTTGTGCAAAAAATGAATCATGGTCAATCTCTGAATGGCTTGACAAATCACAACTAAAACACATCGACATAAAAATCAATCACCCTATAAAAAATCATTGTGAATTAGTTTCTGATTTAGCTGCGACACATGCTTTTAGCGGAGGGCTCGAAACACCAAGCAATGCATTCGCACTAGCGGTTAAGACAAAGGTTATGCTCTATAATGCGCCTGACCGAAACTGCCCAAAAGAAAACACCTTTATTATTAAAGGTGACAATGTATATGCCCTCAAAAAATATGTGGATTTCATTTTGGCACAGTATGTGACAACTTAGGGAAAAATGTTTTCGGCTGGATTCCCCAATCAGAATTAAAACAATTCAATCCAACTACCACACTTCATAATAACACTCAAATTAATATTATCGTCATAACGAAAAAGAAATGAATTGGGACTGGTTCTTTCTATAGCAATAAACTTTCTGGCATAGATGAAGACGAAACAGGTTCTTCTTATATAGGAAATTCTCCTAATTCTGTCGGTGGGTGATATAAATGCACAATGCATAGTTAAAAAGATATAAGTTTAGTTTCCTCAAATGCTAATTATGATAAGAGGCAATATACAAGTGATGATGACTATATAATCTCGGCAATTAACTTAGAAACCCCAGCGTATTCTACGTTACGCTGAATAAAAGTTGGCAACCATGCTGATAAAGTGTTTAAAGCCTATCCTGCGAATCAGGCATAAATAACAACTGAAAAAATCAGTTACACGCCAGGTGATATGTATCTGGATTTCACGCTAAAAGCTAACAAAGTGGCATCAATTAACATGGGGATACCTATCCCTGGAGAGGAATAAAATGCTTCAGATAATCAGAAAGGGCGATAAAACATCCCACGGCGGTTCTGTACTGACCGCTTCTGAAACGATGAAATTCGGTGGTATTGGCGTTGCCCGTAAAGGCGACAAAGTGTCCTGCCAGGTCGAGGGGCATGGACCTACTACCATAATAGAAGGCAATCCTGATTATCTTGATCATGGCATCCCAGTTGCCTTTCACGGTCACAAATGCGCCTGTGGTTGCACGCTGATCAGTTCATTTGCCGCTGCAAAGGTTGCCTGATTATGCCCGTCTGGTTGGATGCCTTCCCTGAAAAGGCACCGAAGATAGTGCGCCCCAGTACCGGGCGTTGGCTGCTCTTCCTCGCGTTTGTCATGCTGGGAGGCATAGCACTCACGCTATGGTGCTGGACGTCAGAGCGAACTGGATTTGTCTTCTGGTTCACCGCTCTGGGCCTCCCGTTTTGCACCTGGGGGCTTATTTTCGGCTTACGCCGGTTTGCTTACAAAGCCGAACAGGTGGGGGCCGAGTCCCGAAATGTCGAGCGAGAAGCGCTTATTGACAGTGAAATTCTGCGCGGTCAGCGCTGTGCCTGGATCCTCGGTACTTATATTCAGAGTCCGGCCGGAAATAAAGCCGATGACCTGCTGAAGGCAATGAAAGTCGCAGCTCCCGCTATCGACTTCTCTCGCCCAAGAGGTTGTGACAAACCGGTCAGATACGCGGCATTACCAGAATATCAGACAGATTTAACAAAGGCCCTAACAGCGACGGTGACTAAACTGACCACGCGTGTAGAAGGGATCGTTCAGCCGCTTCCTTCAGAGCTGCCATGCTGGCTGATATTGGATTGTGATAACGACCTGTCCCCTTTAATTGAAGAGCAGCTTAAGGCCGATCTCTCACTCAAGACGGGCAGAATTTTTCGCCTGATGTCCGGAAAAGGACTGAGCGCATTCGATGCCTGGCTGGACAAGCGATGGGGCAATCCAGGCATTCTTGTTGCCATCACGTTGTCGTTACCGGCGTCCCCCCGGGAAGAAGATGCTGATGCCATCTCGATGGTGGTATTGAGCAACCGCAAAGCCCACGCCTGGCCGGATGCACTCCGCATTCATCGCCCCGAAAGGGGAACAGAAACAACGCTCACAAAGCCACTCACCCGGGCGCTGCTTTGGGCAAAGACCAGACCTGATGAACTCAAAGGAAGCTGGATCTCCGGTCCGACCTTGACCTCTGGAAGCGGCTGGAATAATGCCTGCGAGGCGAGCGGTGTGGAATTTAGTCTTTCTGAAGACAACTTCCGTATCGACCCCGTGCTGGGCTATACCGGCCATGCAGCTCCATGGGTTGCTATCACTCTCGCCGATGCCTCCTTTGAACAACGAGGGACGCAGGTTATCGCCGCGCAACCCGCCGCTGACAAAGACGATGTCTGGATCGCCGTCATCACCAAAGAATGAAGTTCGCAAGGAATCGCCTAAGAATGTCTAAGGTCAAAGTCAAAACACTCATCGGCTCTGTTGTTGCTGTCATTTTTTTCCTGACAGTCATCGTTGCATTTTTGTTTTATGCCTTTCCGGAAAATGTGGCGTCGTCCACTGGGTTGGGTCCATATGACGGACAACGGATCCTCTCATTTTGTGCGGTGCTGGTGGCGGCATTGTTACTCCTGGGCTGGCTGGTCGAAAGGGCATTCGATTTTGCGGGTAAATCAGGTCTGTACCTCCACTGGAATCAGAACAAAAAACAGATTGTCGCCCCAACCGAACAGGTTATTGCGGGTGCAGGTGATGACCGTGAGCCTGTTTTCCAGCATGAACCGGTAACAGAGCATCTTCGCCTGCGGTACGGCCGTCGCTGGCTGCGTCAGGTCAGGATACTGCTCGTTATGGGAAATAAAGATGAGATTCATAAGGTGGCTCCAGGGCTCTCCTGCGATCTCTGGCAGGAAGGTGACGGCAATGTGCTTATCTATGGTGGCGATGCGCAGTCACAGCCGGATGAAATTTTCCTGACTCAGGTAAAATACCTGCGTTCGAATAAACCCGTGGACGGCATCATCCAGGTAATAAACACCTCAGCGTTACCAACCGACGCTGAGCGTGACGCCTTCTTACGTTGTCGCCAGAAGGCCGATTATCTCCTGGGCTGGCAGGCTCCCGTCTGGTTATGGCTGACCGACAAAGAAACGGCTACCGATGATAAGAGTGAACCGGTAGCCACCGGCGCGCTGTTCGGTCCCGGCGCCACCCCGCAGAATGCATTCGCTACACTGGATACGTTGATTCCGCATTTACGTCAGGCCGGGATGTCTCAGGTGCTCAATAATCCGCAGCACAACTGGTTGCTGCATCTTTCCTCCCGCCTACAGGGCGAGCTGAAAGCTGGTCTGAACGTGCTTTTGAATGGACTGATGCAGGGAACGGCGGCATACCGTTTGCGGGGAATGATGTTCAGTCCTGAACTGGCGGTTGCCGGTTCGGTGCCTAATACCCGGATCGATACGTCTGGCTGGAAAACCGTTATTGATGACTGTACCGCCGTGCGCGCCAGAAAATTGACCTTCGACTGGCTTAAGGGGCTGCATTTGCTGCTGCTTACCTTGATTATCCTCTGGGGGGCCGGAACGTTCGTGTCTCTCGCCGTCAACCGGGCGCAGATTTACCGGGCGCAGAG
>Ga0065704_10001870_pt1 | contig 14904 bp, 19 predicted proteins | sample SwiRhicommuniRL2_FD_59091 | JGI IMG/M metagenome (GOLD analysis project Ga0065704, IMG submission 59091) | Switchgrass rhizosphere bacterial communities from Rose Lake, Michigan, USA - RL2 v2 (version 2) | ecosystem: Host-associated > Plants > Roots > Rhizosphere > Soil | place: East Lansing, MI
CGTCCAATCATCACCCCATCGGCGCCGCTCTGCGCCAGCGCGGTTTCGGCGTCGTCGATCGAGCAGATATCGCCATTGACGATGACCGGCAGAGATACCGCGTCCTTGACGCTGCGCACGAACGCCCAGTCGGCTGACCCTTTATACATCTGGCAGCGGGTACGGCCATGGACGGTGATCAGCTTCGCGCCCAGATCTTCCGCGATCCGCGCCAGTTCCGGCGCGTTCAGGCTGGCATGGTCCCAGCCCATGCGCATCTTTACGGTCACCGGCACATCGACGGCCTTGACCGTCGCCTCGATCAACGAAGCGGCCAGCGGCAGGTCGCGCATCAACGCGCTGCCCGCGTCGCCATTGACGACCTTCTTCACCGGGCAGCCCATGTTGATGTCGATGATCGCCGCGCCGCGATCGGCATTGAGCTTCGCGGCCTCCGCCATTTCGGTGGGCGAGCAACCGGCAAGCTGCATCGACACCGGCTCTTCCAACGGGTGCCATGCGGCCTTCTGCAGCGACTGGCGCGTCTCGCGAATCATCGCCGCCGTCGCGATCATTTCCGTCACATTGAGGCCACAGCCATAGCGCCGCACCAAAGTACGAAACGGCATGTCTGTCACGCCTGTCATGGGCGCCAGCACGACGGGCATGTCGATCGTCACCGGGCCGATGGAAATGGGGGAAAGCGTCGTCATCTCGTCTATCACTGCCTAAAAAACAGGCAGCCCTTAGCGCAAAACGCGTTCCCCGGCAAGCAAGCCGCCTCTGGCGATCCGACGCGGGGTGGGGTACAGGCCCCGGAATGACAGAATTAACGGTCGCATTGCTGGTAGCAGCAGGACAGGGCAGCCGCGCAGGCGGGGACATAGCCAAGCAGTTCCGCCTGATCGGCGGCAAAGCGGTTCTGGTCCACGCCGTCGATTCTTTGGCCAGCCATGATGCGATAGACGCCATCGTCATCGCAGTCGGTGCGGGCCAGCAGGATGTTGCGCGCACTTTGTTGGGCGATCGCGCGGTGACCATCATCGAAGGCGCGGACAGTCGCCGTGGATCGGTAAAGGCTGGCCTGGACTATATCGCCGTCACCGGCGGCGCGGACCGGGTCCTGATCCACGACGCAGCTCGGCCCTTCGTGCCGTCCGCTGTGATCGACCGCTTGCTGGCCGCGCTGGAGGATGCGCCCGGCGCCATCCCTACCCTGCCCGTCGCGGACACGCTGGTCAGCCGGTCGGGCGAAGTCATCGACCGCGATGCTCTGGCCCGCGTCCAGACGCCGCAAGCCTTTCATTTCGACGCCATATGGGCCGCCCATCAGTCATGGGATGAAGGGAAGGAAGCCACGGACGACGCGCAGATGCTCCGTGCACAGGGCGCCGCCGTCGTGCAGGTTGCGGGAGATCAGGGACTTGAAAAATTGACCTATCCACAGGATTTCACTCTCGCCCAGGCCCGCCTCGGCGCCCGCAGCACCCGCGTCGGCATGGGCTATGACGTCCACCGGCTGGCGGATCGCGAGCAACTCTGGCTGGGCGGCGTGCTGATCCCGTACGATCGCGGCCTGTCCGGCCATAGCGACGCCGACGTAGCGCTTCATGCCATTGTGGACGCCATACTCGGGGCGCTGGCGGACGGCGACATCGGCAGCCACTTCCCCCCATCCGACCCCCAATGGCGGGGCGCGGCCTCCACCCAATTCCTTGCATATGCCGTCGAACGTGTCGCAAAACGGGACGGGATCATCGAACATATCGACCTGACCCTGATCTGCGAAGCCCCCAAGATCGGCCCACATCGCGATGCCATGCGCGCCCGGATCGCTGAAATAGCGGGATTGGCGCTCGATCGGGTCAGCGTGAAGGCGACCACTACGGAGCGTTTGGGCTTTGCCGGGCGCCGCGAGGGCATTGCCGCGCAGGCAGTTGCCACCCTCTCCCTCCCCGCGCTATCCTGACGCCATGCCTGACAGCATCCTCCCCACGCAGCTGGTCGAACTGGCCGAGCGCGTCATCATCGCCAACCGCCGCGCGGGTCGCACCATTGCCGTCGCGGAAAGCTGCACCGGCGGCCTCGTATCGGCAGCGCTCACCGAAATCGCCGGTTCGTCGGAGGTGTTCGAAGCCGGATTCGTCACCTATTCCAACGATATGAAGAGCGAACTGCTGAAAGTATCGCAGGACGTATTGGAAACTTTTGGCGCCGTATCGATAGCCACCGCTTGGGCGATGGCGCAGGGCGCGCTGAACAAGAGCCACGCCCATGTTGCCGTCGCGATCACCGGCATTGCCGGACCGGGCGGTGGATCGGAACAGAAGCCGGTGGGCACGGTCGTCTTCGCCCGCGCCGAACGCGGCGCCAGCGCCGACAAAGTCGTCGCCGACATGCGGCATTTCGGGGATACGGGGCGCGGCGGCGTGCGCCTTCAGGCGGCTCTGTGCGCGCTCGAACTGTTGTTGCCGGACTCGGACGCGCCGTAAAGCTGCGCCGCGCGCGTTTCGAAGGCGCCGATCATCTTGCGCAGCGCCTTGTCGAACATCTGGCCCGCCAGCATTTCGAACAGCTTGCTCTTGAATTCGAACTCGACTTCAAAATCGACCAGTACGCCGCCCTGCCCGTCGCTGCGGAAATTCCACTGATTGTGCAGATGCTTCAGCGGCCCGTCGAGATAGTCGACGCGCACGCTGTCCGGACGATGCTTTTCGACGCGGGACGTGAAGCTCTCCTTGATCCCCTTGAACCCGACGATCATGTCCGCGACCATCTCCGTCTCGCTATCGGAACGGACGCGGATCGCGCTGACCCAGGGCAGGAACTCAGGATAGGCACTGACATTCGCCACCAGATCGAACATCTGTTCCGGCGTGTAGGGCAGCGGCCTCGTTTCGTTGTGCTTGGGCATCGCTTTACTNGGCNGCCTTCGCCAGTTGNGCTTCCCGCGCCNCCTTCATTTCGGCGAAATCCTTGCCCGCATGATAGCTGGACCGGGTGAGCGGACTGGACGCAACCTGCAAGAATCCCTTGGCCCGCGCAATCGCCGCATAGGCGTTGAACGCCGCCGGGGTGACGAATTCCATCACCTTGGCATGTTTGGGCGTCGGCTGGAGATATTGCCCCATGGTCAGGAAATCGATGTCGGCGGAGCGCATGTCGTCCATCACCTGATGAACCTCCAGCCGCTGCTCGCCCAGACCCAGCATGACGCCGGACTTGGTGAAGATCGACGGGTCCAGCTTCTTCACCGTCTCCAGCAGGCGAAGCGACGCATAATAGCGCGCGCCGGGGCGAATCGTCGGATACAGGCGGGGCACCGTTTCCAGATTATGGTTATAGACGTCCGGTCGTGCCTCCACGATCATCGCCACCGCCCGCTCATGCTTGTTGCGGAAGTCCGGCGTCAGAATCTCGATCGTCGTGTTCGGCGTCGTGCGGCGCAGCGCCTGAATCACTTTCACGAACTGCGACGCGCCGCCATCTGGCAGGTCGTCACGATCGACCGAAGTTATCACGATATGCTCCAGCCCCATTTCCGCGCAGGCATCGGCCAGATTCTGCGGCTCATTGGGATCGACCTTGCGCGGCATGCCGGTCTTGACGTTGCAGAAGGCGCAGGCGCGCGTGCAGACATCGCCCAGAATCATGACGGTGGCGTGCTTCTTGGTCCAGCATTCGCCGATGTTCGGACACGCCGCTTCCTCGCACACGGTCGCCAGCCCCTTGTCCCGCATCAGCTTGCGGGTTTCATGATAGCCGGGGCTGACCGGCGCCTTCACGCGAATCCAGTCGGGCTTGCGCACGCGTTCAGGCTTATTGGCGCGCTCAGGGCTGTTGGCGGCATTAACGGGCGCAGGAGCAATATCTGTCATGGCCTCCAGATAGCGATGCAATCGCGCTCTTGCCAGCCCCCACATTGTTCTGCAAACAGCGCGCATGACCGATTTCGCTGACATGCTCGCCGGCTATCGCCGTTTCCGCCAAACTGGCTGGAGTGAACAGCGCGAACGATGGGACGAATTGAGCGAAGGGCAAAGCCCCCGTGTCATGGTGATCGCCTGTTCCGACAGCCGAGTCGACCCCGCCCAGATATTCGACACCAGCCCTGGTGAAATCTTCGTCGTGCGCAACGTCGCCGCGCTGGTGCCGCCGTTCGAAACCAACCCGGGCCGCCACGGCGTGTCCGCCGCGCTGGAATTCGCCGTTCAGGTGCTCAAGGTGGGCGAGATCGTCGTCATGGGCCATGGCAAGTGTGGCGGTTGCAAGGCGGCACTGACTCATGCGCTGAAAGATGCGCCTCCGGGCGAAGGCGGCTTCATCCATAGCTGGATCGAGCTGCTGGACGGTGCGCGGGAGAAGGTGGTGGAACGCTTCGGCGACGACCGCAGCCGCGACGCCGAACGGGCCATGGAGCAGGAAGGGGTCAAGGTCAGCCTCGAAAACCTGCGCAGCTTCCCCTGCGTTCGGGAAAAGGAAAAGAGCGGCGAAATCAAACTCGTCGGTTCCTTCTTCGCCATCGCCGATGGCCAGCTTCATCTGCTGGACGAAAGCAGCGGCACATTCAGCCCCGCGCCGCTGGACGCCTGACATGACCTCCCCGATCCCCAGCGGCAATGTGGCCCTGTTGATCGACGCAGATAATGCCTCCGCCGACCATTTCGACCCGGTGCTGACGGTTCTGGCAGAGCTGGGCACCGTCAACATCCGCCGCGCCTATGGCAACTGGAGCAAGCCCGCGCTGAAGGGCTGGGCGCGGCAGGCGGTGACGCAGGGTATCGAGACTCAGCAGCAGTTCGACCTGACCAAGGGCAAGAACGCCACCGACATGAAGATGACGATCGACGCCATGGACCTGATGGCGTCGGGCCGCGTCACCGGCTTTGGCCTGATGTCGAGCGACAGCGATTTCACGCCGCTGGTGACGCGCATCCGGCAGCAGGGAATCGCGGTCTATGGCTTTGGTTCCGACAAGACGCCGCAGGCTTTTCGCGCCGCCTGCACGCGCTTCATCGACGTCAAGGCCCTTGCCAGTTCCCAGCAGGAGGTCGGGGAGATCGAGGACGAGCCTGATGCCAGCGAAGAAGAATCGCCGGGCGTTTCACCCGATCTCGTCAAGCTGCTGATCGACGCCTATAACGCCGTGAAACGCGATGAGCAGGGCTTTGCGCGCCTGAGCGAAGTGGGCCAGTTGGCGGGCAACCGCTCCAGCTTCGACACGCGCAGCTACGGCTTCAAGCGCCTTTCCGACCTTGTCCGCTCGATCCAGAATTTCAAGGTGGAAAGCCGCGACGGCCAGACCTGGATCAAGCGGGTGCATTGATGACCATCGATCCACCCGCGATCTGACGATTTGCAGGACAAAAAAAGAGGCCGATCCCGAAGGATCGACCTTTGAAGTTTTAGGAGAGGATGCCTGAAAGGCCTCCTCTCTATGCGGTGCGGCGGCTTATTTCGCAATTGCGAAAAGAAGGGGCGCCGTTGCATAAAATGCAACGGCGCCCCAAACTCCACCAAATTGGCGCACCGCAAAAAATCAGCGCGTCAGCTTCTTATAGGCCAGCGCGGTCGGCCGATCGGCGGCATCGCCCAGACGACGGCGCTTGTCTTCTTCATAGGCCGCAAAATTGCCCTCGAACCATTCGACATGGCTGTTGCCTTCGAAGGCGAGGATGTGCGTGGCCAGACGGTCGAGGAAGAAACGGTCATGGCTGATGACCACGGCGCAGCCCGCGAAATTCTCGATCGCTTCTTCCAGCGCGGCCAGCGTTTCGACGTCCAGATCGTTGGTCGGTTCGTCGAGCAGCAGCACGTTGCCGCCCTTCTTCAGCATCTTGGCGATGTGGACGCGGTTGCGCTCACCACCCGACAGCTTGCCGACATTCTTCTGCTGGTCCTGCCCCTTGAAGTTAAAGGCGCCGACATAGGCACGGGTCGACATGTCGTGGCCGTTGACCTTCACATAGTCGAGGCCATCGGACACTTCTTCCCAGACGTTCTTCGAAGGGTCCAGATGATCGCGGCTCTGGTCGACATAGCCGAGGCGCACGGTCGAACCGATATCGACCTCACCCGAATCGGGCTGTTCCTGGCCGGTGATGATCTTGAACAGCGTGGATTTACCCGCGCCATTCGGACCGATCACGCCGACGATGCCACCCGGCGGCAACAGGAAGGACAGGTCCTCGAACAGCAGCTTGTCGCCATAGGCCTTGCTGATGCCCTTGAACTCGATCACCTTGCCACCCAGACGCTCAGGCACCTGAATGACGATCTGGGCCTTGCCGGGTGAGCGGTTTTCCTGACCCGCGACCAGTTCCTCGAACTTCTTGATACGCGCCTTGGACTTGGTCTGGCGGCCCTTGGTGCCGGCCCTGATCCATTCCAGTTCGTCGTTGATCGCCTTCTGCCGACCGGTCGCCTCGCGGTCTTCCTGCTCCAGACGCTTGGACTTCTTCTCCAGATAGGTGGAGTAATTTCCCTCATAGGGAAAATATTTCCCGCGATCGAGTTCCAGAATCCAGCCGACCACATTGTCCAGAAAGTAGCGGTCGTGGGTGATCATCAGCACCGCGCCCGCATATTCCTTCAGGTGATTTTCCAGCCACTCGACGCTTTCGGCATCCAGATGGTTGGTGGGTTCGTCGAGCAGCAGGATGTCCGGCTTCTGAATCAGCAGGCGAGTCAGCGCGATGCGGCGCTTTTCACCGCCCGACAGGCTTTCCACCGACCAGTCCGAAGGAGGGCAGCGCAGCGCCTCCATCGCGATTTCGAGCTGGTTGTCGAGTGTCCAGCCGTCGACCGCATCGATCTGCTCCTGCAACGTGCCCATTTCCTCCATGAGCGCGTCGAAATCCACGTCCTCCGGCGGATCGGCCATGATCATGCTGATCTCGTTGAAACGATCCAGCTTGTCGGCAATATCGCGCGCGCCGTCCTTGACGTTTTCGAGGACCGTCTTGTTGGGGTCGAGCTGCGGCTCCTGCGGGAGATAACCGACCGCGATATTCTCGCCCGGCCAGGCTTCACCGGAAAAATCGGTGTCGATGCCCGCCATGATCTTCATCAGCGTGGACTTGCCAGCGCCGTTCGGACCGACGATGCCGATCTTGGCGCCGCGATAGAATTGCAGGTTGATCTGATTGAGCACCGGCTTGGGCGCGCCGGGGAAGGTCTTTGTCATGGACTTCATGACATAGGCATATTGGGACGAGGCGGACATGGCCGGGACAGCTCCGAAAGACTGATGTTAAGAAAAATCCCGGCGGAGTTAGCGGAGGCGAACGCCATTGGCAAATCGGCGATGGCTGGCTAGCCTCCATCCATGCAGAAAATCCGATCGGCTCCGCTCGCCGCCCTCCTTCTTGGCAGCCTCCTGACCCCCGCCCCACTCCTCGCCGCGCCGCCCAGCGTCGACGCGATTCGCGCGTCGGCTCTTACCGACACCGTGGCGATGGACTTCACCGAGGGCCTGACCACCGAAGTCGGCCCTCGCCCGGCCGGCACCCCGCAGGAAGCCCGCGCCCGCGACTGGGCCGTGGCGAAGCTGAAGGCGCTGGGATTCGCCAATGTCCGCGCGGAACCCTACACCATGCCGGTCTGGCTGCGCGGCCGCGACGAAGCGCGGATAGTAGCCCCCTTCCCGCAAAATCTGGTCCTCGCGGCGCTCGGCAACAGCGCTTCCACGCCGGACAAGGGTATAGAAGGTGACATCGTCTATTTCCCGACCCTCGCCGATCTGGAGGCTGCGCCCGACGCCAGCCTGCGCGGCAAGATCGCCTTCGTCAGTCACGCCATGCACGCCACGCAGGATGGCAGCTCCTACGGCACGTTCGGCGCGGCCCGCCGTCAGGGGCCCAGCATCGCCTCTAAAAAGGGCGCCGTCGCCATCTTGATCCGCTCGATCGGCACCGACAATCATCGCCAGCCTCATAGCGGCGTCCAGATGTGGGCCGATGGCGTAAAGCCGATTCCCGCCGCCGCGCTCAGCACCCCCGACGCGGACCAGCTCGCCCGCATCGCTGCGCGCGGCCAGCCGGTTCGCCTGCACCTGACGCTCACCTCGAAAATGCTCAAGGACCAGCCGTCCGGCAATGTCATCGCGGAAATCCCCGGCACCGACCCCAGGGCAGGCGTGGTCGTCGCCGCCTGCCATCTCGACAGCTGGGATCAAGGGACCGGCGCGATCGATGACGGCGCGGGCTGTGGCATCGTGGCGGCGTCCGCGCTTCAGGCCGCGAAGGCAGGCCCGCTCCGTCGCACCATTCGCATCTTGATGGCGGGTGCGGAAGAAGTCGGCGGCCATGGCGGCCGGGCCTATCATGATGCCCATGGCAAGGAAGCCCACGCCATGGCGATGGAATCGGATTTTGGCGCCGACCGTGTCTGGCGCGTCGATTTCAAACTGCCGCAGGGCCATGACGCCCTGACCCGCCGGATCGCCGCTGGCCTTGCGCCGCTGGGCGTCGGGCCAAGCCGCCTGCCCGCTGGCGGTGGCTCCGACATCGAACCCCTGGTGAAGGCGGGCGTGCCGGTCATCGATCTCCAGCAGGACGGCATGCGCTACTTCGACATCCACCACACCCCGGACGACACGCTGGACAAGATTGATCCGGCGCAATTGCAGCAGAATGTCGCGGCGTGGGCCGTGACGCTTTTTGAGGTGGCCAATGCGCCGGAATCGCTAGGCGTTAACTGAACTTTTATTGTAGACAACTGCCTGTCGCGTGATTCTGTCGCTTCACCGACGCAGAAAAGCATTGATTTGTGCAGCGCACACGTTAATGCGGGTCGCTCGCGTCGGACTGGAATTTTTGACCGGTCCAGCGCGGCAAAATGCTATGGGAGCCGTACACAATGAAGAAGATCGCTGTTGTTTTCGCTTCGGCCGGCCTGCTGGCCCTCGCCGCTTGCGGTGAGAAGCCGGCCAACGAAACCGCGAACGCTTCGAACGCTGTTGTTGAAAACGTCGTCGAGAACGCTGCTAACGCTGCTGACAACGCCGCCAACGCTGCCGACAACGCTGCGAACGCTGCTGCGAACGTCGCTGAGAACGCTGCGAACGCGCACTAATCTTCGCTTCCGCGAGATTTTCGAAAGGGCGGATCGTCATCGACGGTCCGCCCTTTTTCTTTGCCTGCGTCGCCAAGAGGATCTCCTGCTTCCTGCTCCNAGGCNCGATAAAGCACCCCTTGACCTTCAGTACGTCCATCAGCAACGGGCGCAAACGCANTCAAGCCGCCAGCCTCTCCTTCTCAAGGNGCGGTTCGGACGGTGATCGAAGGTCAATGCNACGAATTGCGCTTTTCGCTTGCACCANAGCCGCAGAGAAAGCTAAGGGCTGCGCCAGTCGGGGAGTAGCGCAGTCTGGTAGCGCGCCTGCTTTGGGAGCAGGATGTCGCAGGTTCGAATCCTGTCTCCCCGACCATTTATCAACAACTTAGCGTCTCCTCGAAAAAGCGGTTTACACCCGGTTTACACGGGCGCGAGAATCAGGCGCGCATTTTGGCCGCCGCCAGCTTGTCCGCGATACCGATCACGACGCGGGTATGGCTGACATATTTCATCCGAATTTTGTCCACGTCCTTGGTCGACCAGCCGAGGATTTCGGCAATCTGCTGGTCTGTGATGTCGCCGCTCTGCATCAAAAGCGTGGCGAAGGTTCCGCGCAGGTCGTGCAGGTTGACGTCGATGCCACTGGCCTGCTTCGCGTCATTGAACCGGCTGCCAAAGCCCTTCGGCGTCCACGGTTCCCAATAACTGTTTGCCAGCACCGTGGGGGGCAGCGGCTTGCGCCGGTCAGGCCTCTTGGCTTCCATCTCAGCAGCATGTCGCGCCTTGATCCGGTCGAACACGGTGGTCGCCTCATCGGTTAGCGGCACCACCACCATATTCTTTCCCTTGCTCTTGCCGGTGCGCCAGACGATGGCCTTCTCCCCGATGGCAGACCAAGGCAGTTTCACCAGGTCGCCACGGCGCAGGCCAGTCGCGGCGGCAAGATCAACCGCCTCCTGCACCTCGACCGATGCGTGCTTGGCGAAGGCCTCGAAATGGTGCTGCTCCCAGATGATGTCAGAGCGGTCGCTTTCATACAGGCGGTTGATCCCGAGCAGGATGTTGTGCTGCATCAGCCCCCGGTCGACCGCCCAGGTGATGAGCGCGGAGAACGTGGTTATCCCCATGTCCGCGGCGCGCGGGGTCGCGCTGAAGCGGTCGCGCCAGTCCAGCACGTCGGCGCGGACACGGCGGTCATGGAACAGCTTCAGCGTCACTCGCCCGAACTCTTCGGTGATGCGCCGGTGCCATGTGGTATAGTCGGTGCGCGTCGAGGCAGACAGCTTCTTCCATTCCGCGCAGTTCGGGTTCGTGTAACGATCAATCAGGCCAGCGATGGTGTCGTTGCTGTCCTGGGGGCGTTCACGGCGCAACTCGGCTGCCTTGTCGGTCAGCTCCTGTGTGACCGCCGGTTTGGCGCCGCCCTCCTTTTTCAAGATCAGCGGGCCGCCGCGCCACGCGTAGACGTAGTGGCGGATCGGCTTCCCTGGCTTCTTCTTGGTTACGATGTGCAGACCGGCAGACATAGCTATCCCTTCTTCCGGCTCGCTTTCCACGCCTCATATTCATCGACGGGCGCGGGTGCGGCTGACGGCGCCACAATAGGCGTCAAATTGAACTGCTGCGCAACGATCGTGTCCAGCTGGAGTTTCGCCCATAAGGTGTTGCCCCCTTCCTTCATGCCGATCGCCGCGAACCGGGTCAGAAAAGTCGACTGTGAGACGCCCATGTATGCTGCCGCCACCGGCGCGGTCATGCGGGCGGGCCAGTCCGGCAGGCGCTCGATTCGGTCAAGCGCGCTCATCGAAACGCCCCCGGCATCCCATTATGCTCGACGCCATCCAACAGGCGTCCGGTCTTTTTCTTCCCAAGCCGCTCCATGACGGTCGAACCGAAGGCATGAAACTGGCGGGGGTATTGGTCGACTTCCTCAGAAACTGCCCAGCTATCCTCGAAATTGGGCATCACGGCATAGCGGCCCGGCGTCCCCGCAGGCTTCGGATGGGCACGGGTCCATTCGCCCCACTGCTTGAACAGGAAAGCGACGTTGGCAAACTCGCACTGGTCTCGCAGGTTCCGCGCCCAGCGCGGGTTCATCGGCCTCGCGTTTGCGCCGCTCTCTCCTCCGACGATTACCCAGTCCAGCGCCGCGAGCCATTCCGTTTCCAGCTTGACCGGCCCCAGCAGCGGCTCCATCGACAACCCGATCCAAGGGATACTCAGCTTCTGCTTCAGCGCGATCAGGCGCGGAATGTCCCGGTCGGCCTCATCCTGATTGACCACGGAAATGATAAGTCCGGCGTGCTGCGGCCAGATAGCATTTCCAATAGCCTCTAGGCGCTTCTCCACGATGGTCACGCGCTTGGTGACGATCTGGATAGCGAGGCGATCGCAGGCGGTGATGTGCTTCCACGCCTCCGCCAGCCATTCCAGCGGCACCTCTTTGTCGAACAGGTCCGACATGGACTGGATGAAGACGCGGCGGACAGAATTGGGGTGGAGTTGCCCAATCTGGGCATCAGCGGCCCACCAAGCATAGTCGTTGTGCAGCTTGTAGAGCAGCTTCACCGCGCCCTTGATCTTGCGCCGGTCCACGCCCGGCCCCCATGGCGCCTCACCGAACCGGGCGGCCCATGTCTCGGCATAGCACCAGTCGCAACCCGGCCCGACCTTTGTGCAGCCCCACCAGAAATTAACCGTTGCGTCGGTCCATTCGATTCCGCTGGTTTCAGCCATCGATGTTCCCCTCCCGCACGTCGAAGCTGACAGCGACCACCCAAGGGTTCGCGTCCCATGCCCCGGCGCCGTTGATGCTGTTCCACAGATCGGCGTAGGCCATCACCCTGTAGCAGCGCCAATACAACCCTTCGGCCCCGCGCCAGAGCGGGAAGAAGCCTTCGATTTTGCGTTGCAGACCTTCGGCCTGTGCATCCTTCTCGCTGCAATCCTTCAGCCGCTCCACCCGAACGTCCGTGACGGTCAGCGTGAGGCGGGACAGCGCGCGCCGCATGAAGATCGATGGCTTCCACTTGATTTCGCTCTCAGCCGGATATGGCTTGTCGAAGCCGTGGCGGTCGCACTCGGCTTCATACCCTGAAGCGCGATATAGCGTCCAACGGTCGGCGTCGCCGACGCAGGCGTGCGTCTCCTTGACCCACAGCCGATCGCCGACCGAGAAGGGCGCATAGTCGGCCGCAACTTCAGCAACGCGCGCCTCCGGGCCGAACCAGCCGCCGGCGGCACCGTGGATATGGAACTGCTCGCCCGACGGTTCGATGAACTTGGCAATCCGACGCGTTTGGGTCTTCCTGCCGTCCAGCAGGGCGCGCACCATCGGCGCGCTGAACAATATCGGCCTGTCAGCCATTGATGCTATCCTTTGGTGCAATGCGGATGAAGACCGGCGGCGAAGTGCGCCAGAAGCTGGGTTTCATGAGGCCGAACCACAGGCGGCCGATCTGGCCTTCCCACGCGGTGCTGCCACTGATGAAGGTGAATTTCAGCATCGGCCCAATTCCCTCCGCAGTGCCTGCCCCTTCTCGGTAGGCAGGACGTAGGTGACCCTCCGATCATCCCGGCACCTGACGCGCTGGACCAAGCCTGACGCCTCCATAACGTTGGTGGCCCTGGTGACGATCGGCTTGGCGACGCCCATGGTGGAAGCCAAAGCCTTGACCGAGTGCTTGCCCGGCTCATCGCAGACGATTCCCAGCATCGCGAGCTGGCGAGGGGTCGCTTCGAAATAGAGCGGCGATGCGATGAACTCGCGGGCGGCGGTGATGATGTCAGCCATTGTGCTGGCCCTCCCCCTTGCGCCCTTCGGTTGAAGGGGTGGCGGCCTCGATCATCGCATGCCACATTTCCTGCGCCCAATAGGTGGACAGTGCGCCATCCCACGCCTTCGCGGCGGCCTCGAACATGGCATCTGTCGGTTGCAGCGGGACAAACGCCATCCCCTCCCCCTCTCTTGCTGCTGGCGTGGAGAACGCAAGGCGGTGGCGCTGAATGACGTCCAGCATCTTGTCGCAGTCGCCAGAGCAGTCCAACAGCGCATCGAGAAAGTCGATGTCAGCCTCTATCGGCTCACGATGCAGGGGTGGGGGTGGTGGGGCCGAACGCTTAAGCGCCATCAGCGCGGAAGTAGCCTGCTTGCCCTGCTCATCGCTAGGCTGTGTCCCTTGCACCCAATGCTCCAGCATCATGTCGAGGGCGTCCGCTACGGCTTCATGCGGCTGCCCTAATGCCTTCGGCGAGGCTGGCGTATAAACGATACCATTACATATGACCGCGCTAGGCACTGTTTCTGGTGTCAGGTAGATGGCTTCCTCGCTCATGCCTTATCCCCGTGTCCCGCTGCGGCGTTAAGCCGATCGATGCTGTCGTTTTCCCAAGTCTCGGCGTCCTCATCCTCAAGCTGGCGTTCCCACATTGGATGGCAGGGCGCGACTGGATGAACAGTGTCACCGCTCCAGTTTTCGTTGAACTCGTCTATGTCGATGAGGACGCCATTGACGCACTCAACGTCTTGGCCGAACCGATTATCGAGCCAGCCATTGCGGCAATGTTTGCACTGCTCGCTCATTGCCCCTCTCCCGCCAGATGCTCGCCGCTGGCAGGATCAGCCGGAAGAAACGGGCACCATTTCGGTGCATCATTGGTGCGGGACCAATAACATCCGATGACCTGCCCGCCTTTCGCCTTGCAAAGCGCGGTTGTCCCTCTGTCATAGGTTTCGCCGTCGCCGCTAGGTTCCCGCCAATCCTCGGTGTGCAGATGCTTGCAGCCGAAGCATTGCAGCCGTGTGTTGGGGATCGGGGCTGGGCCTTCGCGCTCCCCGTCTATCGCAACGATCCGCTGCGTCTCTGTCGGCTGTGCCTTGCCAGCCTCGTAGGCGGCTATCATCGCGCCAAGGCTGTAATCCATGTCGCCATTGTCGCGCCGGATTGCCGTGCAGTTGGCCGTAATCCAGTCCACCGCCTCACTGTGCGAGCGATCGAGAAGATCAGGGCACGGCATCCGCGTCTCTGTCGGCTGTGGGGTGGAGTTGGCGAGCGATGCAGCCGCCATGATTTCATCTATGCCGAGTGTGTAGGCCCAATCCTCTAGCTGCACCTCCTGCGCCGGGTTGAGATAATCAGGTTCATTCTGCCTGATCCAGTGCATCAGGTCATCGAAAGGCTTGGCTATTTCGCGCAACCGCACCGCCTCTGCCTCCCCCGCTGCTTGCTGGGCTGACAGGGCTGGCAGTTTGACGCAGAAGCAATCAGCCCATGCATGATCCGATACTGGCGACACAATCTGGATGCGCTTGGCATCGCCGCAATAGACACAGGTCATGCCTTCCCTCCATCTGTAAGGGGTGCGGCGGGGAGGCTACTACCATCGAACGTGTAGCACTTCGCGCTGCGGTCATAGTCGATCAGGTCTGGGTAGGCCGCGATGAACGCCTGAATATCGGCGGACGCGATGGCGATCGTCACCTCGAACCGATCAACGATCTGCTGGCGGCGGATCATGCCATAGGCTGCAAGGTTGGCACGGATGAAGTCCTGCCTCTGTTTCATGAACCATGTCATTGGTGCTTGTAACCTTTTCTGGCGCGTTCAAATGCCGCCAACATCTTGCCCTTGGCGTTACCGCAGCACTCATGGGGCGAGCGGCATTCCTGCACCCGTTCGCAATGGGTGGAGCAGCACTCGACGCGATCCATGTTTTCGCGCTTCACTTGCTGCCTCCCTCTTGCTGGGCTGTGGGTTCGGGTTGCGTGAGGGCGGCGCGGACACGGCTTTTTTCCCACAATTTGGTGAAGTTGCCGACGACCTTCCCGTTCTCTGCATCGCACATCGCATCGCAAACGTCGTTTTCCCA
>Ga0065704_10070897_pt1 | contig 14869 bp, 7 predicted proteins | sample SwiRhicommuniRL2_FD_59091 | JGI IMG/M metagenome (GOLD analysis project Ga0065704, IMG submission 59091) | Switchgrass rhizosphere bacterial communities from Rose Lake, Michigan, USA - RL2 v2 (version 2) | ecosystem: Host-associated > Plants > Roots > Rhizosphere > Soil | place: East Lansing, MI
ATAAACCAGCTGCATCTACAAAGTTGTCTTGTAACTCTTTTTTTAAATCATCAATATCTATAAAAATATGTTTAAAAACATTTTTTTCTATTTCTCGTTTACTTGCGGATTTATCCTCAAAAAATTTAAGAAATTTATCTATATCCACATCAATCGGTAAAGTACCTTTTTTGTGATTGTTTCTATTTATTATTAAATCAAAACTATCAATATCATCTATCATGACGGTTTCTTTTAATACATCCGCTTCATCAGTTTTAGCCATCAAAAAATTTGCTAAAAGAATACTTGAATTTTCTTCATAGTCAATATACCTTAATCTGCTATATTCAACATTATCCCTGTAAGTATCTTTAAATTCTTGCAAAAGAGTATTGTAATACCTAAATTTTATTCTGGTAAATGGGATGCTTAATAATTCATTTTGACCAGATGAATAACCAATAATTCTTTTTGGTAATATAGAATTCATTCCCAGTGCGATAGGTCTCTCTTCTCCATTAAAAACCCAATAAAAACTGGGTAGCGAATCTTTAGGTTTTACGATTTTAATTTGAACAAATTCAGTATCAAAAGTTAATTCACTATCTGCAGTTATAAATTCCATATTCCAAGTAAATGGTAATAAATATTCTAATTCAAAACTGTTTATTAATGGACTGTCAGAGTGCTTATTAACAAACCTTAAAAAGGTTTGATCTAAATAACTAAAAATCTCACCTAGAGCCTCTAAAACATTAGATTTGCCAGAACCATTAACACCAACCAAACATATTGGTTCATTTAAATTTTCAAAGAGACCAGTATCATTTTCTCTAAAAACTAATTCAAAGCCCACTGGTAAACTTCTAAATGAATCATTTAATTGTAATCTTAATAACTTCATGAACTCATTTATTTAATATTCAACTCCCCCTTAAATGCCTTCTGACTCAAAACGCCATACATATTTTCTAACTCTATCAAACTTGACTTATAATATGTTTTTAATAATTCGATTTTTTTTGCAATCTTTTCAAATTGCAATTGTATTTCAATATTTGGGATTATAATTTTAATATCTCTTATTTCTCCCATATTTAAAGCTGGTTTTGCAGTATCAGTTGTTCCTCTAACAAAAAGCCACCTATTATACATTAAATAATGTAACAAGTAATATGGGTTAATTACTTTAAAACTTAATGGAGTTATTTTTGAAACATTAGGTGCTAAATGGTATTTTTCATTTTCCTCAATTATTGCAACGTCTCCAATATTTATGCCTATGTAAGTCATTACAACATCTCCCTCGTACAATTTACTCCTTACTAAAAAATCTGAAACGGTTTTATCTATATATGATATATTGTTGTCAAGTTTTAATCTGCCATTTTTAACATTCATGCCTTTAACTACAACGATATCTCCCTCTTCTTTATATTTTATATGTTTGCTGTATTCATACCCAGCAAGTTTAGTCACTTTACATTTGTTTCCAATTTTATCAATGTTCCATCCTTTATCATTTTTTACTGGATCTCCAAACATCTCCAAAAATGAACTCTTCAACAATTCATCTAAAAGGACAATACTTTCTTTGCGATGTGTGATTAAGTTTTCTGCGTTGGTAAGTATTTCAGATATGTGAATTTGTTCTTTCAAAGAAGGAAGTGGGATTTTAATTTTACTTAAACCTTCTCTTGTGATTTGCGGTTGAGCAGAACCTGTTATTACATCTTTTAATCCTCTATTAAATAAGGCATAATATAGGTATTTTATATTTACATCATTACTTAAGTTATCTAATGCCATTGCATTAGAGTTGATATATGATTTTGGTTTAGTAATATGTAAATTGCCACAGGTTGCTCCACGACACGTAATTGCAAGTGTTGGAAATTCATGGTTGTATTCAGTATATTTTCCAATTATTCCATTTGCTCCATAAACATCATAACCTTCATCTGTTAATTCCGAAGAAGGTAAATTTTTCCATTGTTTTGGTTTAGTAATGTCTGTAAGTTTTACAATTTTAAACACCATTATACTAATACTTTTAATTCACTAATCCCTTTCATAATTCTCTCTTCAATACTCTCCAATTTTTCAAATATTATTTTTGGGTTTTCATATGTGACTTCTAAAAAGACTTCTTTTCTATATTTATTAAAACTCAAATCATAACTATTATCAATAATTTCTTGTTTTACAATAGAGAAATGAAAACCTTCACGTTCTTGTTCATTACTTGCTATTGACGTTTTTTGACGATATTGATTTACAATATCTTGTAGATCACTTTTATCACTTTTATTTCTTTTATCATCAAGAGTATAACCATCATTTTGCATATCATAAAACCACACGGTATTGGTTTCGCTACCTTTAGTAAACAATAATATAGCAGTACTCACACCAGCATACGGTTTAAAAACACCGCTAGGCATTGTAATGACCGCCTTTAGTTCGCTTTTTTCTACCATTAATTTTCGGGCTTCTACAAAGGCTTTTCCACTACCAAACAATACGCCTTGTGGAACCACAACTGCCGCAGTTCCACCCATTTTTAACATGGTGTAAATACGTTCAATAAAAAGCAACTCCGTTTTGGTAGTGCCTAGCTTTAAACTTTCGTTAATATCTCCTTTATCAATATTACCCGTAAAAGGTGGGTTGGCTAGTATAATATCAAATTGTGCATCTTCATTATACGATTTGCTCAAGGTATCTTTATAGTCAATGTTAGGTTGGTCAATACCGTGCATCATCAAGTTCATCAATCCTAAGCGAACCATAGTAGTATCAATATCATAACCATATAAAGATTCTTCTACAATATGTTTTAAATTTTCATTCAAAGTTGCTGATACGGTAGCACGCATAAAACCATCTTCATCGGGCGCAATGGTTTCGCTATCTTCTCTTTTTACTAAATCGGTCAAAATGTATTGGTAAGCACCTAACAAGAAACCCGCTGTTCCACACGCTGGGTCAGCAATTCGTTGTCCTAGTTGCGGTTGCACTAAATCATTCATTAATTTAATAATGTGACGTGGCGTTCTAAATTGTCCATTTTTACCAGCACTAGCAATTTCACCTAACAACATCTCATACACATCACCTTGTATGTCTTGAAACGCATGTCCGCCTTCAACCGCATCTTTTTCTATTTCTACAAAAATCTCTTCAATAATTTTAATCGCTTCCACCAACAAAGAAGGTTTTGGCATAATAAAAACGGCGTTTGCCATAGCTTTAGTAAACTTAGAACCGCCTTCAAATTCTTTTAGAAAAGGAAATACTTTGGTTTGCACAAGTAGCAGCATTTCTTCAGCTGGTTTACGTCTAAAGTTACGCCAACGCAAATCTTGTTTGTCCACAAATTCATTACTACCAGGCACTTTGTACTGTCCAACAAATTTGGAGTCATAAGGCTCTCCTGTAAATTCGGCATCGCGTTCGCGTTTGGCTTCCAAATCGTCCATTTGTTTCATAAAAAGCAAATAGGTAATTTGTTCAATGGCAGTAAGTGGGTTGCTGATACCGCCACTCCAGAAGTTGTTCCAAAGTCGGGCAATTAATGATTTTAATATAGCGTTGTTATGTAACATATTAGGCTGCTAATAATTTATTAGTAAGGTTTATAATTTCTTCTATTTCGCTGGGTTTAAATACACCACGAATGCCTTCAGGGTGCAACATGGTAAAAGGAGATTCAATCAAATTGCGTTTGTTGAGTTCGCCTTTTTCTATAATGAATTTTTTAAGTAAGTCTAAAAACTGCAATTGTCTTGCGGTTAAGTAGGTATGCGCTTTTACATATTCAGCAAAAGCATTAGAAACCGTTTCGGGAAACGATTCTAGTAGTTGTATTCCAAGTATGTGTTTAATGAATTGCACCAATTGTGCTTTTCGGTGAGAATACACTCTACGCAGTAAATCAACTGTTATATGAGGATGCTCATCGTGTAACACTTCAGCCAAACTAGCCGATTCTTCTTCTGATATTTCTTGCCCTTGTTTTAGTTTTTGCAGTATGGGATTTTCAGAAACCAATTGGTTTACGGTTTGTTCCACCAGTTCTCGGTATTTAACCATACTCAAAGCTTCGTGTTGAGGTCCAAATTCTACATATTCTTTAGCATAGACTTCATCTTTGAAATTGTATTTGGCTGTACCAAGAGGCATAACCGCTTCTCTAAATTTCATTAGAGGTGCTAGTTTTACAATCAATTCATCAAATCGTTGTTCAGTAATGGTTGCCCAATAGTTATTGGTTTGTGCTTTTCTAATGAGCTCGCCTTCTTTGGCTATAGTACTTACGGTTAACGGTAATTCGCTAATTTCTTCCTTGATGCTTTCTTTTAACGCTTCAAATTTTTCTTTTTCTTCACATAAATGAGCTAATGAAACTTCGAGGATGTCTTTTTCAAACCGCATGGCTTTAAAGTCTACATCAGAAATGGTTCGCATCAATGGTTTTACAACTAATCGTAAAAAATCTAATTTATCAGAAGTCAATACATTCCAGAAATTAGCATCATCCAAACGTTGTAATTCCGATTTTGCATCTAAAATTGCAATAGAGTTTTTAGGCAATAAAGTAATTTGTTTACGTAACTTTAGTACTTCATTAGTTACTATTGCAGTATTTTGCAATTCCTGTGCTTTTTCAATTTTATCCAATCGAATACTAAACAATCGAACAGGCAAAGGAATAGAAGAAGGCGTTTCTCGACCTCTTGGATTGATTTTGAAATATTCAAAGTTATCCCAACAATCCAAAATCAAGAAGTTATCTTTATGTGTACACCACGGTTTCATTTTAGTTGATTCTAATAAACGAGTGCCTCGTCCAATCATTTGCCAAAACTTGGTATAAGAATAAACAGGTTTCGCAAAAACTAAATTGACCAATTCACGAACATCAATACCTGTATCAAGCATGTCAACACTGATGGCGATTCGGGGTAAATTATTATGGGTAAATTGATCTAACAAACCTCCTTTACCATACACTCTGGGGTCATCACTTACCAATACCTTGGCCAATTCTCCGTGATATTCTGGATAAAAAGCATCAAATAATTCTTCCATGCGTCGCGCATGTTTCATGCTTGAACAGAAGAAAATAGTTTTCCCTGGCAAAACGCCATCGTCATCCTTGATGCTTTCTTCCATAAATTCCCGAACAATCAAAGCATTTGTCCCTTTGTTGGTAACTGATTTCTCGATGTCTTTGCCCTCAAAGTTGATTTCGGCGACTTCTTTACCTTCAAGAATTAATCTCTTTTGGTCTTCTAACGAAATGGTTCTTTTGCTAATTCCTTGTTCTAAAAACTTAGTTTTTATTTTCATTACTTGAAAGTTGCTCAAATAAGGAGGTATATTATTTATTGCCTCCTCATACGAATAGGCAAAAGTAGGAACACCTTCTTCACACTCAAATAATTTAAAAGTGTTATGATCTATAACATCGGTTGGTGTTGCTGTTAAACCTAATGTTATCGTATTAAAATAATCTAGTATTTCTTGATAGGTATTATAAATACTCCGGTGACTTTCATCTACTACAATTAAATCAAAGAAATGAGGACTTAATGAATTCTCTTCATCACGGATTACATTCAACATAGTTGGATAAGTAGAAATATAAATACGTCTATCTTTTGCAATAGACTTTTCACCTATCTTCGGCCATCTTGGCTCGTTGGGTAAATGCTCTTTAAAAGCTTCTAAAGTTTGATCACGCAAAGCGATTCTGTCTACTAGAAATAAAACACGTTCTGCCCAACCTGCACGCATTAAAGCATCTACTAAAGCAATACAAGTTCTGGTTTTACCAGTTCCAGTTGCCATAACTAACAAAAACTTTCTTTTGCGTTTTTCGATAGCTTCCATCACAGCACGTATCGAAGCAATTTGATAATCACGACCCGCAATAGAAGTATTAATCAATTCGCTCGCAAGAGCTTTTCTGGCTTTACGAATGTATTGGTAACGTTCTAAATCATCGCGTGTAGGAAATCCATGAACTTTTTTTGGTGGATAATTTCCTAAATCCCAAAAATAAATATCATGTCCGTTAGTAAAAAAACAAAATGGCAGCTCTCCTCCTTTTTCTTTTTGTATATTGTAGCAATACTGCTTTGCTTGTTCTTTTCCAATGCTAGCATCAACAGATGTTTTTTTTGCTTCAACAACGGCAAGCGGTTTTCCATCTTTGCCTAAAAGCACATAATCGCTAAATTGTTTCCCTGCATAGGGTGTCTCAGCCTCATTAACAAGATCCAAATCAACAATTATATTAAATTCCGACACAACTTGGGTAGAATCATAAATATTCCATCCAGCGTTTTTAAGCCTTATATCTATAATTTCTTTACGTGTAAATTTCTCGTTTTTCAAATTGAGCCCCTAATAAATGTTGATAATTTATGTAGCATTTTATCTTGGCTAAGATATTAAATAAGTTCTAATTCTATACCTAAACTATAATAATTACTAGGCGAAAGCCAAATAAAACAATCGCTTAAAAATATTTATTTTAGTCTAATACTATACTAAAAAAAATGTTATGAACTAGTAATTCTAAACACTACTCACTCAACACCCTGAACTTATTCTTAATAGTTCTAGGCATCTTCCAGTTATATGAAGTATACATCATCTTATACACCGTTTTCCAGTCAACGGTACCGCCTCTTTTTTTAATAGTTTTAAGATACCCAATAATTTCATAAGCACTGTCATGGCCGTTATTGGTATCCTCGGCCATTTGGAAGGCTTCAATAGCTTTGTCTAAGTTTTTATCAAATAAGTAGTCATATCCTTCGCTTTCGTAATAATCTGCCTTAATTCGCTTTTCAGATTTACCAAGCGTATTGTTTACTTCGTTACTTTTGATCGCGATTATTTCATTAGCTTGGGTAGTGTCGGTAATCACCTCTTTTATCTTTTCATCTGAAGTATGATTTAATACCAGCAGTAATTTCACATAGCGGTCTAAATCTCCATTATAGATATTTGCATTGACCAGTTTTTCTTTCCGATCTTTAATAACTTTCATCTCATCAAGCACAGAAGCGATCTTTTCTTCATAAATATTGACCATGGCCATATCTATTTTAGTATCTCCTTCCTTGTACTTTTGATACTTACCTTTAGCCTTTCTCAGTTTTTTAAGACGCTTTTCAAGATCCTCCAAGGCTGCATAATAGGGCTTGAAGGATTGCGTAATAGAAGTACGGTATTCATCCATCACAGGAATCAGCTGAGGTTTAAACTCAATTGTTGAGTCTAAAGAAGCAGGATATACGGCTTCTTTTCCGCTAGAAAGTTTTTCAGTTTCCTTTAAATCTTTGCTCTTTTCGTCAAACGTCCTGATAAAATCAATGATTTTTTGGTAGTCCGCATAGGTATCTACATCAAAGCTTGTATTGTTAGGAATGTTCAGTTTAGAACCAAGTCCGGTAATACCGATAGTCTTGACAGTAATATTGACTTTAAGGGAGTTGATTTCTGCGTTGGCAGCTAAGCTGGCCAAGCTGTTCTCCTTGATATCCATCTTATTACTCCAGTTGCTGATTCGGATCTCACTTCGGATTCCTACACCATAGCGAATCTTAGGAAGTCCCGTACAAAGGTTATCCTTGAATTGTATATAGTCAATGACAATATAAATAGATTCCGACTCGTAGCCATTCTTCAAGATACCGAAAGCATCCAGCGCCGCCTTATTAGAAGACTTGAACATATAATGGTTGAACTGGAATCCGCTATCAAGATCATTAAGACTCAATGGCAGCTGATATTCGCAACGGTCTACACCCAAATTATATAATTCTGGATTGATTTCATTGTGGCTGTCAGTATCATCAGCATTAGGAAACAATACTATAGTAGCTACCCCATTATTTACATCAAAAGCAGATTTGTCTCTTTCAACAGTTCGCTTAAGAGGTAAATTAGTAAGCTCTTTGGGAGGAAGATGCCTAATAATGCTGTACTTGGGAATGATCTTTTCTAAGATCTGGAACTGAATGATCGCTTGGGAATAAAATTCTTGGTCTGACTTGATAGCGTCAAAATCAAAAACATCCTTGAACTTTTTGCTGTCTCCTTTTTGGCCTTGAGCCAATAGCGGACATGTTACTACTGCTAAAAAAAACAATAACCACTTCATAACTTCTAGAGTTTTAGTTTATAAATAATTTAAATCTCGATACGTAGGGTAAGCTTTGTTTTCTCTTTTTAGCAATTGCAGTACTTGCGGACTACTTATTACAATAGTACACATAGCCAATAGATATCCCTTACGGTTTCCCTCATTCCATCAAAAAAAGTTAAAATTTCCTCAAAGCCTTTCCCTATATTCCAAAAAAAACCGCCTCAACAAATGAGGCGGCTTTTTTTAAACTCTATTTATTTCTATTTACTGGCTGCAATACAAATCGTCGGCAGTAAGAATGAAGTTGTGTCCGTTCGAATGTGAAAAAATCACTTTGTAGGGATCTTCTGCATTGATATGATATAAGCTCACGAATCTTTCCTTCTGCTTGTTTCGCTTTTTGCCATTTGTTGATTTTATTCCCATAACAGAGGCAATATTCACCTGCTGGCAGCTGCCGTTGTTGGCCGATGGATTGTAAATGCTTCCCGTGCTTTTGATTATTTTTGTACCTAGTATGCGACACTTGAGTCCATTTACAATTTTGACCTTCCCCGAGTTGTTCGTTTTTATCTTTGCCGAAAATTTTGCTGTTCTTCCGCTCCATTGGGCCTTTTTTGTGGGAAATTTATAGTTTTGCCGCATACACGGATTTCCATAAGGAATATTGCCCTTCGAAAGCACTTTATCCGTCATACCGCACGTGACACCTCCTATAATAGCCGTTACTGTAAGATACTGCATCTTACACGGCATCGAATAAACATGGATTATAGAAGGTCCGCCCGTAACAATTGTTCCATCACCAAAATCCCATGTTACCTTGCCTTGCCCAATCGGACAGCCATTTGTTTGCGGAATAGAAAAAGTCCAAGAAGCCTGCGATGAACTCACATTACCCTTAGTGGCCGTTATAGAAAATGGGCAATTATTGTCGATCGTAACACTATCTGAAGACTGGCAGGAATTCCCTTGGAGCAATTTTATAGAAGACAAAAGCGATATAGAAAATGTATTGACATCTCCTGCCGGTATACGCATGTAAAATGTACCTGTAAATGGTATTATATAGCCATAGGTCTCATCTTCATTAGTGATAGGAATGCTGGCATATGAGCCTGTGAAAGCATTGCTGAATTCTAATCCTTCTAGGTCTCCAAACGCGCTGGAAACATAATAGAAATTTAACGGATTGCCAGAATTTAATGGTTCAATACTTTCGAATGAAATTTCAAAAGTATTCCATTCTTCTGTGCAACTTTTCAGCGTACTGTTCACGACTACCTCATAGCCGCAGCCGTTTTTATTTTTGGTTTTGAACTTGCCCGACTCAACTTTGCCCCTGTTTTCAGAAATCGTCTCAAAATCATAATTCGTATCGTCGCAAGTGTTCGTGTTTTTCATCTGATTACTGATAAAAATATTATGCATCACATCGATAGAATTCGTCTTGGCCGCATTATAGAAGTCCAATAATTTCCCATAGTTCGAACACGAAAAAGGAATACTCTGAATCAAGCAGCCAGTATCCCAGATATAGAGCCTTTCGCCGATGATAATCATACCGTCCTGATTAAGCAGCGTTTCAAAAACAGGATCGAGTGTGAAATTCGTCTCGTCAAAAGTAGGATCGTTTGGAATAACGCCGTTGTCCATGTCCTGTTCTTTTTTACGCAAGGAATAAAAATTGTGGCTGTCTTCATAATCAACCAATATCTGCTCTTCCTGATTGCCAGCTTCATACAGCTGGAACAGCTGCATGTGCGCCTGCTGCAGTTCGGCCAACGTATTAAAACGGAGGATTTTCTTTCCGTTGCAGATTTCGCCGTTAAATGCCAATTCGCGCGCTGCCGTCTCTCCCTCCTTGAAAGTTTCATCTGTGTGACAGGACAGATAAATCAAAGAGGTAACAAATACTAAAATAAGTCCGATACTTCTAAAGTTTTTTCTCATTTTTTTACAATTTAAGTTAATGAATGGTTTGGGTGTTTGATGCTTGTCATTCATGACCAAAAGGAAATTTTACTGCGGAGGATCCTTTTGTAGCCATGAAATAAAGCTGAGACAAAACTATTCGTAACAAAATCATAAACGATTTGTTTTTAGCGTATTGTGATGTATTGACATTAAAATAGTGACCAATAAAAAGAGGCCTGGGATGAATTACTTTGTTTGTGTGACGGATTTTTTTTCTAAAAAATAAGATTGTCTATCGCATCGTCATAGGAGGCGCTTACGGGAAGTTTTTCTCCCCGAACAACTACTTCGGTCTTAGACTTGGTATCAACCTTGTCAATCCTGACAATATAGGATCGATGGATTCTCAGGTACTCCAATGAATCGGGCGTAGCGGCTATAAAATCCCCTATTTTGCAGCGTATCACATAGGTCTTGCTTTCGGTTACCACTTCAATATAGTTGCCCGATGATTTCACATACAAGATCGTATCGGTTTTTATGCGGATGTCCTTGCCTGCTTCTTTAAAAACAAAATAGTTTTCTTTTCTTTTTATTTTTTTTACCAAGATACGGAGCAGCTCCCGCGTAATGTCCTTGTTGTATGAAAATACGCGTAGCTTGAAAAAGAAATAGACGATACACAGCACTATAATGACCGATACGGCTATAAACCAGGCCTCTTTCCAGAAAGGTGCTTTTATATGAATGGGGATTTCAAGAAAATTGGCTTTTTGCAGCGCATCTGGATCTTGTGCGGCAATCTTGAACACATAATCGCCATACGGGAGCGAAGAAAAAGTGACTTTCCTGTTTTTGGTGCTGTACCATTTGGTGTCTAGTCCTTCCAATTTATAATGATACACAAGCCTGCCCTCGCTTTTCAGCGACACGGCTTCAAAATTAAGCTCGATACGATTCTCGTCATAAGACAGTCCTTTTAAAGATTCCAGACCCGCTTCCTTTTCATTCACAAGGACTTGTTTTATTCGTAGCAGGTAATCCGTCCTGTTTTCTGAAGCATCAAACAAGACTTTTGGCGCATAGGCCAGTCCTTTTTTAGAAGCAATCCAGACCCTGTCGTTTAGAATCTCCACATCACTGATACCGTCGTTGAGCAGGCCATCAGAACTCTTGAGTCCGGTGAGCGTATATTTTCCATCGGCCCCAAAACTGATCTTGTTCAGGCCCGAATTGGTGCATATCCAGATCTCGTTCTCATTTTCAATATGCACCTCATTCACGATGTCGCTAAACAGTCCGTCCTTTTTGGTAATGGCAGTTACTTTTTCCGTAGTCTTGTCATACACAATCAGTCCCTGTCCTAAAGAAGCAAAATAGAGCTCGTTCCGCTTTTCGTTATAATCAATATCGTCTATCCTGTAGCCAAAAAGCTTGTTCTTGTGCACAAGCGCTTTCAGCTTTCCATCACGGGTATAAACGTAGGCCCCTTGTGGAGAACCAATGTAGATATCGTCCTGCCAATAGCAGGCATCATGAGTCCTAAAAGAAATCTTTACGTACTGTTCTGGGGTATTGCCATTCAGATCGACCGAAAGAACGCCGCCAAGCTGCGTCACGAGCAGTCCTTTGTCTGTTGGCTCAGAAAATTTAAGGACATAGGAAGGCTGCATATCAACCTGGGTCTGTTTTCCTTTTTTTACAAACTTGTATTCAGAATACAGCAGCGAATGCCCCGTGCGTGCATCATGCTCCATAAAAGACCGCACCATATTATTAGAATTAGAATAGATGCTCGAATTGCCGTCACGATCAATCTTTAAGACCCTGCCATTGTCATAGCTGGCAAAAAGCTCATTGTTAGGATTTTTGGTGAGAGAATAGATAGGAATATCGATATTGTTCTGGTTAAAAACCCGAATCTTGGGCTCCTTGACATAAAAGACGCCCGAATACAAGGTCGTAAACCAGTAGCCTCCTTCCCTATCGATCAAAAAATTAGTAATCGACTGGTCCTTTAAAAAAGAAGCCGTCACATTGCCTTGCACATCTACAATAGTACCGCCGCCAAACAGATAGCCGATAAAAAAATGCCTACTGTCGACAGCCCTTACTATCAGAGGTCTCAAACGACTTTCTACTCTTTTGAGTATCGTACCGCTTTTGTCCCGTATCGAGATCTCAAATTCATTCCTATAAATCAGATACTCGGAATTTGGCAGCCCCACAATTTCTATCTTTGTGTCGGTACAGGGCATACTGATTGCCTTTGGGCTCAACTTGGAGATGTCGTCTGACAGATAGTAGAACAAGGTATTTTTGTGTTTTTCATAAACGGCATAATTGCCTTCGCTCTTTAAATAGGAAGTCCCTTTTTTTTTGTTTTCGACAACAGCCCCTTTCTTGTCGATGACGAGCTTTCCGATCTTGTAATTGCACCCAACGTGCAGCCTGCCCGCTTCATCAAAATAGACATTTTGTATCGTCTGGTTCTCCAACAGACTCTGCCTGAGCACAGCATTATACGGATAGGGCTTGAACCCTTTAATGCCCGCCTCAAAATAAAACAATACATTGTCAAAAGTAGAGCAATATACCTTGCCGTCGGCTTGGGGATGAAAGCTTAGGACTACATTGGAGGGCAGTCCATCCTTGACGCCAAATGACTTGATTTCATAACCATTATAATTGGCAATGCCCCTATCGGTAGCAAACCAGACAATACCGTTCTTATCTTGATATAAGTTGTAGACCTGCAGGCTGGGCAGGCCCTCATTGAGTCCAAATTCTTTGTAGATATAGTCCTGTGAAAAAAGAAAACAAGGAATAAAAAATAAAACAAGTAGGATTTTTTGCTGCATTTTTGGTGGTAGTTGGTTAAAAAAGGGGCCATAGAATCCAATTGGCCATCAGATTCTTATCCAACCAATACTACTATGGAATTGGCTTATTTCCTTACGGATTTCCTCATTTCGTTAAAAAAGTTAAAATATCAGTAAGAGACATCAAAAAAGCCCCGAAGTTTCCTCCGAGGCCTTTCCTGCTGTACTCCTACACAACAGCCTACACCGCTTCAATTTCACCCAGATATACGCTGGTAGAATAGAGCTTGTCGTCTTCCGAAATAAAAGACGCCCAGCAATGCACCTGCGAACCGACAAAAGGCGCCGGAAGGGTTACAGAAGCCGACAGTGCCGAACGCAATCCCGCCTTTTCCATCGTCTCAAATTTGTCGGTTATCGGATCATAGACCGCCACCAGCAGTCGGTCGGTTGCTTTGGCCGTTCCCTGTCCCGAATTATCCGTCCAAGAAAACTTCAAGATACCGCCCGCTTCCGCAGCAACCGCTGGCGTCTGCAATCCCAGCAGCACGCCGCGCGTAATCTGCACTCGGTTCAAAAGAATCTCGACGCTGTCGTCGATTTGCACCAGCGCCTCCTTCATATGATACGAAGTCGCTAGGTTGTTCTTCGACTTGTCGCCCATCGCTATTCCGTAATAACGTCCCATGACCGGCCTCAAATCGTGTAAAAAATTCGCAACCGTACGAAAACGCAGGCGCTGCATCTCCTGTTTGTCCGTCGCGATGCGGCCCGTCTTTTTCGGCAAGCTGCGCATCACGTCTTTGCCTCTCCAATTGGCACCTACTACCGTACCGACCTTGCCTGAAAAGGCACCTAAAATTCCCTTATTGTACGTACCCATTTTTATCTATTTTTTAGGGTTACTAAAGCCCCCTCGTGGAGCTTCTCTGAAACGAAAGTACAGCAGCCGATACGGCAAACAAAGGCCCTGACTGGTTTTGAACGGTATTGAAATGATTTGACGGGCAATGACCGAAATTGGCTGCTTTTGACCGATTTTGACCGGTTGTTCCAGAAAAAAGGCGGTTTTGTTCCGGTCATGTTTTGGTCATGTTTTGGTCACGTTCGGAAAAAGGGATGTTTTTGCGAAGAAAGGTGGGAGAAAAGTGGAATGAGGAATTGTGAATTTAGGATTTATGATTTCGGAATTAGGATTTGGGATTTGGGAATGGGGAGAGCAGGATAAGCAATAATCATAAACAATACGGTGTATTATATACAATTTTGTTTATCGCTTGAAGTATTTGGGATGGCCAGCCGAAGGTTGAGAAGAAAAGCCGTCTTGGGAGACAAGAAGCTTAGGAACCTTGGCCTTTATTTCGGCACCTGTTGCCCAACGTGCTTACGAAAAAGCTTTTTGGATAGACGAACTTGCCGCCGATCTTGGTAAAAGGAATTTCTTTGCTGATTCTCAGGCGGTACAGGGTGCTGTCGCTGATGTTGAACATTCTTTTGACATCCGAGCTGTCAAGCCAGTAGTCGCCGATGTCAGTTCTTTTGGGGATGTTGTTTTTTTCCATTTTGCTGCATATATTTAATATTAAGTGGGGTAAAATTCGTTCAACCAAAACGCCGCAACCATCCCCTTTATTGCATCCCAACCCTCAACCATAAATCCTAATTCATAAATCCTAAATCATTTTACACATTTCACAATTTTCCCTTCCCAAAAATACATTCCCTTAAAAATAATTCTAAAAATTTCCTTTAATTTGTACAAACGCAAATAAAATGGAATTCAACCCTGAAGAACTGGACCAAAAAGCCATCTACAAGCTCATTACCGGAGCCATTATCCCGAGGCCGATCGGCTGGATCTCAACCATAAGCGAGGAAGGCATACCCAACCTTGCCCCTTTTTCTTTCTTTAACGTCATTGGCGACGATCCGCCTCATGTCATGTTCTCTACGGCACACGGCAACCAGCATAAAAAAGACA
>Ga0065704_10070899_pt1 | contig 14835 bp, 12 predicted proteins | sample SwiRhicommuniRL2_FD_59091 | JGI IMG/M metagenome (GOLD analysis project Ga0065704, IMG submission 59091) | Switchgrass rhizosphere bacterial communities from Rose Lake, Michigan, USA - RL2 v2 (version 2) | ecosystem: Host-associated > Plants > Roots > Rhizosphere > Soil | place: East Lansing, MI
GCGACCGCCGGGGTGGCCATGGACGTGCCATCCATGGCGGCGTAGCGCATGGGGTAGCCGTAGTCGTTGGCGTCCACCTTGTAGGTGGGCATGGTCGACATGATCTTCACGCCGGGGGCGGCCACCGAGATCCAGTTGCCCCACTGCGAGAAGTCGGCGATCGCGTCGCGGGCATCCGAGGCGCCCACGGCGACCACGCCGGGGTAGGCCGCGGGGAAGCTGCGGTCGTTCGTGCCGTCGTTGCCCATGGCCGCGACCACCACCACCCCCTTGGAGAGGGCGTACGAGACCGCGTCGCGCATGACCTTGCTCTCGCTGGGACCGCCAAGGCTGAGGCTGACGACGTCCGCGCCGCGCTCGACCGCCCAGGCGATGCCCTCGGCCACGCTGGCGTCCGAGCCGCCGCCGTCTGCGGCGAGCACCTTGATGGGCATCAGCTTGGCATGGGGGGCGATGCCCGTGATGCCCTCGCCGTTGCCGGCCTGCGCGGCGGTGACGCCCGCGCAATGGGTGCCATGGCCGTTGTCGTCACGGGTGTTGGCGTTGCGGGTGAGCGAGTTGTAGCCGGGGATCAGGTTGCCGCGGAGGTCGGGATGCCCGGGGTCGATGCCCGTGTCCACGATGGCGACCTTCACGCCCCGCCCGGTCGAGCGCGCCCAGGCCTCGGGGGCCCGCGTGATCTGAGGGGCGTACTGCTGACCGAAGAGCGGATCGTTCACGCGGATGCTCTCCGCCTGGAGGGCGTCTTCCGTCTGGCCGCCGGCAGGCTGCTCGGAGGGCAGGTCGAAGGCCTTCACTTGCCGCGCGGGCTCGGCATAGAGGATGCTGGAGTCGTTGCGCAGCTGCGAAAGGGTGGCGCTGAGCTTGGCGGTGGGTACGTTGGCCACCTGCACGCCCAGGCTGCTGATCTCGTGGACGGACTCGAGCCCGAAGGAGGCGGCGTTGAACGCGCCCATGGCTCCGGGGCGGCGCTTGATGACGAGCTGCGCCTGGCCCGAGCGGCTGTAAATCTGACCCGACGACGCGGTATCCGCTTCGAGGGCCAGCATGGAATTCATTCCCGAGGGCGAGGTTTTGCCGCAGGCCGTCAGGGCCGTGATCGCGAGCGTGGCCGCGAGGGCTGCCTTCACCGTCGGGGAAAATGCCATGGATGCCTCCATCTGGGTCAGGGGATCAAGCTAAGCCAACCTTAACCTTAATTTAAACAGTACACGGAGGACCCTGGGCCGGACAAGCATTTCAAGCAAGAATTATCGCCTTTTTAATAAAGCTTTAAACTTGTAAGGGCATGTAACGCCTGCGCATGATCGCCAAGCGTGGAGACGAGTCGGCGGGTGGCGGGTACAATGAGAGGGTCCCGCTCACCTGCCACAAGGGCCCCATGCCGCCGATCCTGGACACGATTGCTAGCTACGTTCCCGTCTGGGTCACGCATCAATTGCGCGGTCTTCCGGTGGATGCCCCGTCGCTTCACCGCACGGACGCGGCGGTCCTCTTGGCCGATATCTCGGGCTTCACCCGACTCGCCGAGACACTCTCGCAGCACCCTGCGGGCGAAGAAGTCCTCAGCACCATCCTCAATTCCTACTTCGGCCACCTCATCGCCCTGGTCGAGGCGCATGGCGGGGACGTGATCAAGTTCGCGGGAGATGCCTTGATCGCCCTCTGGCCTTCCGATACGGGCGGCGAGGACCTCGCGACCCTCTGTCGGCGCGCTTCACAGTGTGCCCTCGCGATCCAGACCTCGCAGTGGCAGTCTCCGCTCCAGGCGGGTGACGGCCTCTCGCTGCGTGTCGGTATCGGAGCGGGCGAGGTCATGCTCGCACGCGTCGGAGGCCTCAACCAGCGCTGGGAAATGCTCTTCGCGGGCTCTGCCGTCGAGCAGCTGGGCGCCGTCCTGCCTCAAGGAAACCCGAAAGACGTCGTGCTTTCGGCCCAGGCCTGGGAGCTGATTGCTGACGAGTCTGTCGTGAAGCCGCTTTCCGAGGATGCCTACCACCTGCTCGCGCTACGTCGGCGGCTTCCGCCGCGAGCCCTGGTTCATTTGCCTTTGCATGCCGAGGACGAGCTCAAGCTTCAAGGCTTCCTTCCCGAGGCGATTCTCGCCCGGGTGAGGGCCGAGCAAGGCGGCTGGCTCGCGGAATTGCGCAAGGTGACCGTCCTCTTCATCAACTTGCCGGGCTTCACCCGGGGGACCACTCTGGACCATGCCCAAGAGACGGCGGAGACCTTACAGGCCATCCTGGACCGCTACGAGGGCACCATCAACAAGCTCAGCCTCGACGAGAAGGGCGTCTCACTGGTCGCCGTCCTGGGCCTCCCTCCCCTGGCCCACGAGGACGACGCCCTGCGCGGCGTGAGCGTCGCCCTGGAGATTCAGGAATCACTCGCTTCCCGCGGCCTCACCAGCGCCATCGGCGTCTCGACCGGAAAAGCCTTCTGCGGGGAAATCGGCAACGCCCGGCGCCGGGAGTACACGATCATCGGGGACATCGTGAACACGGCCGCGCGGCTGATGCAGGCGGCCCCCGAGGATATCCTCTGCGACGCGGCCACCTTCCACGAGGCGAAGGCCCGCGTGGCCTTCGGAGCCCCTTCGACCCTCATGCTCAAGGGCCGTGCCGCTCCCATCGACGTCTACCGCCCCGTCGAGAAGTCCCGCCGCCACGTCGCGCTCAACCGCAAGACCCTCGTGGGCCGCGACGCCGAAGAGCAAGCCCTGCGCGACCGCCTCGAAGACCTCAAGGCGCACGGCAAGGGGGGGCTGGTCGTCCTGGAAGGCGAAGCGGGAATGGGCAAGTCCCAGCTGGCGGCGATCGCCGTCCAAGAAGCCCAAACCCTCGGGCTTTCGGCCTACATGGGACTCGGGGAATCCATCGAAAAGGGCACTCCCTACCATGCCTGGCAGCCCATCTTCACCCAGCTCTTTCAGCTCGAGGCGATCCAGCGCGGCAGCGCTCCGCTGACTCAGCCTCTCTCCCGGACGGATGCCTGGCGAAAGCGCGTTTACACGCGTCTGGAGCACGATGCCGAGGCCATGCGCCTCGCGCCTTTGCTCAACTCGGTGCTGCCGCTGGACCTTCCCGACAACGAGATCACCCAGCAGCTTTCGGGCGAGCTCCGAATCTCGAACACCCGCGACCTCTTGTTACGTGTGTTGCACCTGGCCTCGTCCGACGCCCCGCTGCTCCTGGTCCTGGAGGACGCCCACTGGCTGGACTCGGCCTCCTGGGCCCTCGTCGCCCGAACGAGCCAGTACCTTCCCAATGCCTTGATCGTGCTGACGTTCCGGCCGCTCGACGAAGCTCCTCCCGAGGAAACCCAGCGCCTGCTGGAGGCACCGTCCACCACGCGCCTGCGACTGGACCGCTTGCCTTCCGAGGCCATCCGACAGATCGTCTGCCAGCGGCTCGGCGTGAAGTCCCTGCCGGAGCCCGTGGCGGAGCTCATCATTCGCAAGGCGGAAGGTCATCCTTTCTTTGGTGAGCAGCTCGCCTACGCGCTTCGCGATTCGGGAACCCTCCGAATCACGGGCGGGACGGGCGCGCTGGCCGCGGACGCCCCCGAGCTCGACGCGCTCGACCTTCCAGAGACGGTGCAGGGCATCATCACCAGTCGAATCGACCGGCTCTCGCCTTCCGAGCAACTGACGCTCAAGGTCGCGAGCGTGATCGGCCGGACCTTTCCGCTCGACCTCCTGATGGCCGTCCACCCGATCGAGGCGAATCGGCGCGCGCTCCCGGAGAGCCTTCGCGCCCTCGAAGCCCTCGACCTCGTGATCGCCACCGAAGGGGCCTCTCAGTTCAAGCATGCCCTTACCCAGGAAGTGGTCTACAACCTGATGCTCTTCTCGCAGCGTCAGCAGCTTCACCAGGCGGTGGCGGAATGGCTGGAGAGACGCTATACGGTCGACCTGTCGCCGTACTACCCGGCCCTGGCCCATCACTGGCTCCGCGCCGAGCAGCCCTCGAAGGCCGTGGGCTATCTCGCCCTCGCCGGCGAGCAAGCCCTGGAAAGCGGAGCCTACGAGGAAGCCGTCCGATTCCTTCAGGATGCCCTCGCCTTCAGTCGTAAGCAGGCCTCTGATTCGACCGGCCGTGCGATCAGCCGGGAAGCCGCCATCCGGCATGCCTCCTGGTCACGGAAGCTGGCGGAAGCCTATTACGGCCTCGGACGGGCCGAAATTTGCCGCCGAATCCTCGAAGAGACCCTCCTCAGCCTGGGCGTCCGCGTTCCCTCCAGCCGCTTCGCCCTGCTGAGTGGCCTCGGGATGCAGGTGATGCGCCAGGTGGGGCATCGGATCTTGCCGCCGAAGGCCAAGTCCTCCCCGGATCCCGCGCATGCGATCGTGGCACTGGCCTATGGGCGCCTGATGCAGATTCATTACCTCTCGAACGATCCCCTGGCGATGATCGATGCGTCGCTGCGCGGGCTGAACCTGGCGGAGCGGGCGGCTCCCTCGCCGGATCAGGCGCGCATCTACGCGAACCTCTCGCTTTCCGCCGGAATCGCGCGGCTCCATGGGGTCGCCGAGCGGTACCGAAAGCTGGCGTTCGACTTGGCGACCCAGCAAGGCAACCTTCCGGCGCAGGCCTGGACCTACTTCGTCACCGGGACCTACGACATCGGCATGGGGCGTTGGGAGGCGGCCCGCGAGGCGCATCGCCAGGCGCTGGCCATGTCGAGCCAGCTCGGAGACGTCCGACGCACCAGCGAGATCCGCTTCTTCTCGGGCCTGGTGGAATACTTCCACGGGCACTTCGACGCGGTGGCCGAGGAGAGCGCGAAAATGGTCCTGGAGGCCCAGCGCCGCAACGATTCGCAGCTGATCGGCATCGCGCGCTTGGTCGAAGCCCAATGCGCGATAATGCGGGGGAACTGGGATCAGAGTATCGACTTCCTGGAAGATGCCTTGGCGCAACCGGACTTCGGCACCTCCTTGCAACTGCGTCCCTTCGCCCTCCTGGCCCTCGCGCATCTGCGAAAAGGGGACGTGCCGCAGGCTCAGAATTTGGTCGAGCGGGCCTTGGGCTTGATGGCGACGATTCGCCCGACCATCGTGTCGAGTTTCGACGGGTACGCCGCCACGGCGGAAGTTTGCCTGGAACTCTGGGAGCGCGATCCGCAGAATGCCGCGCTCGCGAGGCATGCCCGCAAGGCTTGTCAGGGACTCCACGCGTACGCGGCGGTCTTCCCCATCGGGAAGCCGCGCGCCCTCCTCTACCAGGGCCGTTACGATTGGATGCTGGGCCGCAAGACGTCGGCGCGGCGCGCCTGGCAGCGAAGCCTGAGCCTCAGCGAGTCGCTCACCATGCCGTTTGAGCAGGCGCTGGCGCACTTCGAGATCGGCCGGCACCTCGATAAGGCGGATCCGAATCGTCGATTGCTCCTGAACCGTGCCCGCGAAGCCTTCGAGCGCTTCGGCATTTGGCATTACACCGAGCTTTTCCTCTGAACCTAACGCCTCGCCATCGGCCCTACCTCCCGTGAGGGGATAGCATGCGTTGCGCGCCGCCGTCGGAGCCCCGATAGTAAGGGGGGCTCGGAGCGGGAGCGGGGCGTCGTGACGAGGAGGGTGCCATGAGGCCGATCACCGAGACGCTGGGACGCAGTCGGGCGGGACTCCCGGAGCAAGTCGGGCACTTGGCCAAGGAGTACGAGTCGCGGCCGGTGCTCGAGATTCCCGAAGGGGCGACGGATACCGAGAGCGCGGTCACGCGTTATCTCTTGTATGTCCTGATGCCCATGTGGACGGCCTGCGGCGTCCTCGATTGGTACTGGCACAAGAAGACGGATATCGAGCACACGTCGGGAACCCGCGAGGCGCTGATTCATGCCTTGATGTTCACCGAGATCGGCGCCCCGATTGTCTTGGCGATGCTGCTCAAGGTCAACGCCGGGTTGCTCGCGTTGATGAGCGGCCTGCTGGTGACTCATGAGGCGACCGCGGCCTGGGACGTCTCTTATGCCGTCAAGCACCGCGAGGTGAAGCCCGCCGAGCAGCATACGCATAGCTTCCTCGAGGTGCTTCCCGTCATGGCCCTGTCCATGATTGCCTGTCTGCACTGGGACGAGGTTCAAGCGCTGTTTGGCAAGCGAGCCAAGCCCGACTGGGCGCTCCGGCTCAAGGACCGCAAGCTCTCATGGGGGTATCGGGCGGCGTTGGCCGGGATGATTTTGGGTGGGGTGGTGATTCCCTTCGGGAACGAGCTCTGGCGCTGCCTGAGAGCGCGCAAGGAGCCCCATTACAATACGGGCTTCTACCCGGAGGGCGAGGGCCGGCGCGAAGCGCGACCCCAGCCGATCCGGGCGGAAGGCCGGGAAGTCTTGCGCTAGAACTTCGGCTTAGAAGCCCATGGCGCGGAGGACGTCGGCTTCGCGGGCGTCCACCACGTCGGGAGCCTGGTCGATGCCCTTCATGGCGGTGTCGGGGTCCTTGAGGCCGTTGCCGGTGAGCACGCAGACGATCCGCTCGTTGCCTTCGAGCTTGCCGGCTCGCGCGAGCTTGACGATGCCCGCCACGGAAGCGGCCGAGGCCGGCTCGCAGAAGATTCCTTCCATGCGTCCGAGCATGCGGTAGGCTTCCAGGATCTCGGCGTCGGTGACGGCGTCGATCAGGCCCTCGGAGTCCTGGATGGCGGAGACGGCGCCTTGCCAGCTCGCGGGGTTGCCGATTCGGATGGCGGTGGCGATGGTTTCAGGCTTGGCCACGGGGCTGCCGGTGACGAGCGGGGCCGCGCCCGCCGCCTGGAAGCCGATCATGCGGGGCAGCGAATCGATCAGGCCGTGCGCACGGTAGGCGTTGAAGCCCTTCCAGTAGGCGGTGATGTTCCCGGCGTTGCCCACGGGGATGGCGAGCATGTCGGGGGCGCCGCCGAGCTGGTCGCAGACCTCGAAGGCGCCGGTCTGCTGGCCGTCGATCCGGAAGGGGTTGACCGAGTTGACGAGGGTGACGGGGTAGCGCTCGGCGATCGCCCGAACCAGATTCAAGGCCTCATCGAAGTTCCCGCGAACGGGGATGACCTTTGCCCCGTAATGAATCCCCTGAGCGAGCTTGCCCAAGGCCACGTAGCCGTCGGGAACGAGCATGAACGAGCGCATTCCGGCCCTTGCCGCATACGCCGCCATCGCCGCCGAGGTGTTGCCGGTCGAGGCACAGATCAGCGCCTCAGAACCCGCTTCCTTCGCCTTGGACACGGCCATGGTCATGCCGCGATCCTTGAACGAGCCGGTGGGGTTGGCGCCTTCCAGCTTGACGTGAAGCTGCAGCTCGGGCAGGCCGAGGGCGGCGGGAATCCGCTCCAGTCGTACAAGCGGGGTTCCGCCCTCGCCCAGGGTCACGACGGGGGTGGCGTCGGTGACGGGAAGGAACTGGCCGTACTCGGGGATCAATCCGCCCCAGCGGCGGGCAGCAGCGGTGATCATGCTTCCTCCTCGACGTGGATGACGTTGGCGATTTCCTCGATGGCGGCCATCGCGGCGATTTCCTGGACGGCGGCCCGGAAGCTGGCCTCGCGCACCCGGTGGGTGACGATCACGAGCTCGGCATGGCCGCCTTCGGCCGCGTGCTGGACGAACGACCGTACGGAAACCTGGTGCTTGCCGAAGCAGGTGCCGACCGAACCCAGCACACCGGGGACGTCGTTGGCCTTCAGGCGCAGGTAGAAGGCGGAATCGACCTCGTCCAGGGGCACGGGGCTGACGGTACGGGTCTGGATGCAGGCCATCATGCGATCCGGGGCATTGAGTAAGCTTGCGACGTTGAGGAGGTCGCCGACGACGGCGCTGGCGGTGGGGCCGCGGCCCGCGCCGGGACCCGAGAAGGTCACCTCGCCCACGGCGTCGCCCTGGACGGTCACGGCGTTGGTGACGCCGTTGATTCGGGCCAGCGGGTGGTCGGTCGGGATCATGGTGGGATGCACGCGGGCTTCGAGGCGATCGCCCTCGCGCTTGGCGATGCCCAGCAATTTCACCACGTAGCCGAGTTCTTGGGCGTACTTGAGGTCCTGGGGCGTGATGCCCGAGATGCCTTCACGCGGCACGTCCTCGGTGTCCACGTGTTCGCCGAACAAGAGGCTCGCCAGCAGGGAGAGCTTGTAGGCGGCGTCGTGGCCTTCGACGTCCGAGGTGGGATCGGCTTCGGCGTAGCCGAGCTTCTGGGCGTCGGCGAGGGCGGCGTCGAAGGTGCTGCCTTCCTTGGCCATGCGCGTCAGGATGTAGTTGGTGGTCCCGTTGATGATGCCCTGGACCGACGACAGGGAGTTGGCCGCGAGGCCCCGCTGTAGCGGCATGATGAGGGGGATACCGCCGGCGACGGCCCCTTCGAAGTAGACCGCTGCCCCGTTCCGCTGGGCTGCCTCAAAGATCTCGCGGCCGTGCTTGGCCAGGACTTCCTTGTTGGCCGTGACGACGGATTTGCCGCGGTTGAGGGCCTCGAGGATGAGGGCCTTGGCGGGGGTCACGCCGCCCATGACCTCGACGATCAGCTGGATCTCGGGGTGGGAGAGAACCTCCATCGGGTCGGCGACGAAGAGGTGAGAGGGAAGGCCGCGGTCGCGGGCCGGGTCGCGGACGGCGATCGCCTTGAGGGTGACGGGGCGGCCCACGCGGTGGGCGTAAGCGTCCTGGTTCTTGAGCAAGAGGTCGGCGACTCCGCCGCCGACGACTCCGCATCCGAGCAACCCGACGCCAATGGCTTCATGTTGGTTCATCATTCCCCCTGTATACCCCCTTAGAGTCCGAGCTTCACGAGAAAAAGGGCCAAGAGCGAGCAGGCAAGCCCTACTTCGGCGAGCGGCAGCTTCGGCCAGCGTGCGGTTAGATGGGCCAGCAGCGCGCCGAAGACTCCGGCCTTGACGACCAAGAGCGACACGGCGGCGGCGAAAGGAACCCAGCCGCTGAGCGGAAAGTTCACCGGGAAGGCCATCATGCCGAGGGCCAGCCAGCCGAGCTGAAGCGTGCCGCGGGTCCAGGCCGCCAGGGCGTCGTCGAGCCCCTCGATGCGCGCTCCGTCCGGCTGCATGAGCGGAGCGACCCCCAGTATCAGCCCGAGGAAGACCAGGATCGTCGCGGGACCCACCGACCACGCGCTAAACGCCTGGGCCAGGTCGGTACTTCCCGTGAGCGCGCCAATTGCCCAGAGGCTCGCGGCGGCCGACAGCACGGTGCCCACGCGCAAGGGGAGACGTCCGACGGAGAGGCCCGTGAGCAGCAGAAGCGCGGTGAAGCCGTCCCCGAGGAAGCCCAAGACGGCGTCACCGGAGAAGAGCGGGATCAGGAGGCCGGCGACGACGGCGAGCGCGAGGACGGCCAGTTGCGCGAGGGGAGGCTGTCCCGGAGCGCGAAGGCCCGCCCCGATTGCGCGGGCGGGAGCGAGCAGGGCCGAGAGGCCGCCCCCTTGGATCGCGAGCTGGAAGAGGCCCACCAGGAGGGGACCCAGGGCGACCACGAGCATGGTGTGAAGGAAGACGGCCACAGGGGTCAACGGGGCCTCCGGGTGAGGCGCAGAACCAGGAGCAGGACGGAGGTGATGGCCATGGCGATCGCCAGGATCCCGAAGGGGATGACGCTCGCTTGGCCCGGGATCACCGGAGTGAGCAGCATGCCGAGGGCCACCAGCAGCAGTGGCAATTCTCCCGTCAGCTCAGCGACCACGACTTGGGCGGGAAGCACCCAGAGCCAGGGGAGGAAGCCTCCGAGCACGCCGAGGGTGAGGAGCAGACCCCGGAAGAGGCCGCCGCGTCGGGTCGGGAGGTCGGCCCGGACGAGCTGGAGGCCGCCTTGCCAGGCCCAGAACCAGCCGGCAAGCCCCGCGAGCGCGCTGGCTGCAAGAGCGAGGGCCGGCCATGCGGGGAGCAAGAAGAAGGCGGACTGGACGGCCTGGAGTCCGAGCCAGAGGCCCGCGAAGGCGCCGAAAGGAGGCAGACCGAGGGCCATGGCGAGGCCGATGGCGGAGGCCCAGGGGCGACCCTGGGAGAGCGCGATCAGGCCGAGGCCGGCGACGTGGCCCCAGAGGAGCGCGAGGCTCGCGGCGTAGGCGGAGGCGGCCTGGTCCGGCATGCCCTGGAGGCGGAATTCCATGCCGATGCCGACGAGCAGGAGGGCGAAGCCGAGGGCCCAAAGCCAGAGGGGCGAACCCCAGAGGAGAAGGCGGGTGAGGGAGGGCGGCGCGTCGCTGGGGCGGCAGCGCCAGCCGGCGAAGAAGGCGAGAGCCGCTCCCGCCGTGAGGACCGCGATCGGGAGGCCGGGCAGCATCTAGCGTTTGATTCCCTGGACCAGGAGGATGCCGAGCTCGTAGAGGGCCATCAGGGCGATGGCCAGGATGCCCTGGGTGAAGACGTCGGGGGAGGGGGTGACGACGGCTGCGATGGTGAGGGCGACGATGATGAAGTAGCGCCGGAAGTCCTTGAGCTTGCGGGAGGTGACCAGGCCCATGAGGCTCAGGAAGAACATGACGAGCGGAAGCTCGAAGGAGAGGCCGGAGGCGAAGACGAGGCTGGCGGCAAAGCCGAGGTAGTTGCCGATGGACAGCAGCGGGCTGATGCCTTCGGGGGCGAAGCCAACCAGGAACTTGAGGGCGACCGGCAGGAGGAAGAAGTAGCTGAAGAGAGCGCCCGTGGTGAAGAGCAGGAAGGCCGCGACCAGCATGGGCAGGGTCCAGCGGCGTTCGGAGGGGGTGAGGCCGGGGGCGACGAAGGCGATCGCCTGGTACAGCAGGACCGGCAGGGAGAGGTAGAGGCCGGCGAAGAAGGCGACCCGCAGCGTGACCATGAAGTACTCGGCAGGGGCCGTGAAGATCAGCTCGATGCCGGCGGCGGGCTTCAAGAGCCAGGTGACGAGCTGCTGATGGAAGACGAAGGCGAGGATGGTGCCGACGGCGACGGCCAAGACGGTCTTGAGCAGGCGCCAGCGCAGCTCCTCGAGGTGCTCGAGGAAGGTCATTTGATTGGGGTTGGGCCGGGTTGCGCTCACGGGTTCTTGCGGAAGTTCATCGAGCGGGGGCGCGAAGCCGGCTGTTCGCCTTGTTCGCCCCGGATTCGGGAGAAGAGGGCCCGCATGATCTGGTGGCCGACCTCTCGGTCGGTGAGGAACTTGAGGGCGTAGATCTGGTGTCCGAGGCGCCGGAGGACGCGCGCGCGGACCTCGATGGGGGTTTCCTCGAGGGGGAGGCTGACGAAGTACTCGCGGCCGACGATGAGGATGCTCTGGGAGGAGAGCTTGGAGCCCCCTCCGGAGAGGTCGAACGTGCGCCCGGTGGATTGGACCATCGAGGCGACATCGGTGAGCGTGACGTCGAGTTCGATCGGGACGCGAACGGAGCGGCGCATCTCGGCCTGGATCTGGGGGAGGACGACGCCTTCGGGGGGGATCACCGCGGCCGGGGCGGGTTCATCCGGCTTTCGCTGGGGGATCATCCCGAGGGGGATCCGGACGACCAGGTTGGTGTGGTGGTTGAGTTGGGCCAAGGAAACGTCCTGACCCAGCCCATCGGGCCAGGTCAGGACGCCTTCGGATTTTCCGAGGTCGAGTTGGACGGGGAAGGTGACCTCGGCCGTGTTGGCACTGAGGGCGGTGATCCGCCCCCAGTACATGGACGAGCCGAGCTGGATGGTGACGTCTTGTCCGACTTCGTATCCGATCACCTTGGCTCCCTGCTAGACCTGGGGCTCGATCAGGCCGTAGTTGCCATCCTTGCGATGGTAGATGACGTTGACCTGTTCGGTCTGCTGGTTGAGGAAGACGAAGAAGTCATGGCCCAGCAGCTCCATCTGCAGGGAGGCGTCTTCGGGGGTCATGGGCTTGATCGCGAAGGACTTGGAGCGAACGATCTCGCGCTCGGCGCCGGGCGTTTCTTCGATCTCCTCGACGGCGGCGAGCTCGGTCGCGACGACCTGGGAGGTCTTCAGGGGGCTATGGCCGCGGTGGCGGAGCTTGGCCTTGTAGCGACGGATCTGGCGCTCGATCTTGTCGGCGACGAGGTCGATCGAGGCGTACATGTTGTCCGAGGACTCCTCGCCCCGGATGACCGTCCCGCTCGCGAAGAGCGTGACCTCGGCGATCTGGTTGGCCTGGACGCTAGGGTTCTTGATGACGGAGAGCTCGAGTTCGGTGTTGATCACCCCATCGACGTTCTTGAAGACGCGGCTGAGCTTCTTCTGGGCGTAATCGCGCAACGATTCGGTGACGTCGAGGTTCTTGCCCTTGATAACGAGTTCCATACGCCTATCCCCCTATCTGTGGTGAGCGTGCCGGCCCCGACCGGGCGCGGCGTAACGGTCGGTTGGTCCCATTATAGGCCTTCCTTCCGAAGTTTAAAAGCGAGGATTGACCCGGGATTCCATTCCCAGCCCCCCTTCACCCGGCTCTAGCCTTTAGCGCTTCGACGACCGAGTACGGGACGCTGTCGGAACCAATCCGGGCGGGCCTTCCGCCCTTGGGCCCGTGATCGTCCGTGCCTCCCGTCCAGAGTAACCCGTAGTGCTCGGCCATGGATCGGTAGTATTCCCTTAGCACCGGGGGGTGCGAGGGGTGGACCACCTCCAGGGCTCCCAGGCCCACTTCGACCAGCTCTCCGATGAGGTTTCCGCCTTCCAGAGGAGCGCTTCGCGGGTGGGCGATGCTCGCCACGCCTCCGGCCTTGCGGATGGCCCGGATGGCCTCCACGGGGGAGAGGCCCTCGCGCGGCACGTAACCGGCGGTTCCCGAGGAGAGCCAGCGATCGAACGCCTGCTGCTCGGTGGAGACCAGTCCCTTCGCGACCAGGGCCTGGGCCAGGTGCGGGCGGCCGAGCGCCCCCGGCCCGGCCTGGATGCGGACGTCCTCCATGGTCACCGGCAGGCCGATTTCCTGGAGGCGGGCGACGAAGCGCTCCATGCGGCGCTCGCGGGCCGCGCGCTGGTCGGCCATGAGGAAGTTCCACCAGTCAAGCGACTCGTCGAAGCAGTAGCCCAGCACGTGAAGCTCGCGTTCCTGCCAGACCGTGTTGATCTCGACCCCGGTGAGGACCTCGAGGCGGTAGCGCGTGGCGCGCTCGCGCGCCGCGACGAGGCCTCCGGTGTGGTCGTGGTCGGTGACGGCGATCGCCTTCAACCCCGCCAAAGCAGCGGCGTCCACGAGCTCGCTCGGAGTGAAGCGGCCGTCTGAGAAGGTGGTGTGAAGGTGTAAATCTGCTGTTGCCATGGCGCCATCTTACGACGAATCCCGCTGGGGCCAAAGGCCCGGCCTGGGGTAGCGCGGGGCTTTGGACCGGGGTGTCCGGGCCGAAAACCACGCTCGGAGCCCATCGGAGGGGGCCAAGGGCACCGCGTCGCGGCGCCTTGACCGGTTCCGAGAGCGAGTTATCGGGGCTCGATGATCAGCTTGATGGCCGTCCGCTCCTCGCCATCGATGGTGATGTCGATGAAGGCGGGGATGCAGATCAGGTCCATGCCGCCGGGGGCGACGTAGCCGCGGGCGATGGCGACCGCCTTGATGGCCTGGTTGATGGCTCCCGCTCCGATGGCTTGCAGTTCGGCGCGCCCGCGTTCCCGGAGCACGCCCGCCAGGGCGCCGGCGACTGAGCTGGGGTTCGACTTGGCCGAGACCTTGAACACGTCCACGGGGTACCTCCTGCGAGCTCTGAGCCGTTTTCCGGAACCCTTCGTATTGAAGCCGGTGGCGCCGCGTGCGGCGCTAGGGCAGGATTCCGTCAAACGCTCACTTATAACTAATGCGTTGAATCTGCGTCGTGCGCCCGGTGGTCTTGTCGATCGCGAGCCAAACCGCACAGAAGAGGGTAGGGCCGTCGGCGACCTCGAAGCGCACCGGGAGCTGCTCACGGATGCGGCGCAAGGCGAGTTCAGGCTTGATTCCCACCACGGAGTGGCGGGGGCCCGACATGCCTATATCGGTTATATACCCCGTTCCACGCGGAAAGATCTGCTCGTCGGCAGTCTGAACGTGCGTGTGGGTGCCGAGAATCGCACTTACCTGGCCGTCCAGGTAATGCGCCATGCCCATCTTCTCGGAGGTGGCCTCGGCGTGCATGTCGACGACGACGATCGGGGCTTGCTTCTTCAGCTGCTTCAGCTCCCGGTCGATCGTCTGGAACGGGCAGTCGAGGGCGTTCATGAAGGCCCGGCCCATGAGCTGGACGACGGCGACGGTCGTGCCGGCGACCTTGACGTAGGTGTAGCCGCGGCCCGGGGTGCCGGGGGGATAGTTGGCGGGGCGAACCACCCGGTCGGCGTCGTCGATGAAGTTGAAGATTTCCTTCTTGTCCCAGGCGTGGTTGCCCAGGGTGATCACGTCGACTCCGGAGTCGCGAAGGTCGTGGTAGCAGCGCTCCGACAAGCCGAAGCCCCCGGCCGCGTTCTCTCCGTTGGCGATCACCAGATCGACGGGGAGCGACTTGCGGACGCGGGGGACTCCCTCGCGAACGGCCTGAAGACCGGGATGTCCCATGACATCCCCGATCATCAGGAGGTGGACCGTGTTAGGGTCTTTGGACAAAGGTCACGGTCATTTCTAGGCCTATTTGGCGAATTCAGTGGAACGGGTCTCGCGGATCACCGTCACCTTGATCATACCCGGGTACTCCATTTCCGTCTCGATGCGCTTCGCGATGTCGCGGGCGATCATGGCGGACATGGCATCGTCGACCACCTCGGGATGGACCATGACCCGGATCTCGCGGCCTGCCTGGATGGCGAAGCTCTTCTCGATGCCGGGGTAGGAGGTGGCGATTTCCTCGAGCTTCTCGAGGCGCTTGATGTAGATGTCGATGTTGTCTCGGCGGGCGCCGGGGCGGGCCGCGGAGATGGCATCGGCCAGGAGCACGATGACCGCCTCGACGGT
>Ga0065704_10001146_pt1 | contig 14828 bp, 10 predicted proteins | sample SwiRhicommuniRL2_FD_59091 | JGI IMG/M metagenome (GOLD analysis project Ga0065704, IMG submission 59091) | Switchgrass rhizosphere bacterial communities from Rose Lake, Michigan, USA - RL2 v2 (version 2) | ecosystem: Host-associated > Plants > Roots > Rhizosphere > Soil | place: East Lansing, MI
AAACACATCCCGGCGCTGGAAGCGAATCTGATCGGTACTTTGGAACCCATTTTGAATCCCGTATGGGTATTTTTATTCCTAGGTGAGAGAATGGGGAGATCTGCCCTGATGGGCGGCCTGGTGGTGCTGGTGGGAGTTATCGTCAGCGCGGTCGGTTCAGCACAAACGGGCAAGGCACACGAATCATCTCCTGCTCATATTCCCCAGTGAGTTCACGGAATCAAAAAGAGCCTCCTGAGGAGGCTCTTTTTGATTCATTTATCTTTCTTGCCTTCGTCATGCGACATCATGTCGATCGCAATCGCCACGGCCAGAATAAGAATGTCATTCTGTCCCGCGTCAATCTCCACACCATAGGTATCTGTCAGGCTAAGCCATTTCTTCGACACTTCCGCGATCTTATTGCGCCGCTGCATGATGGAATATTCATGGTCAAGGATATTGCCCTGGACATCGAGGTCGGGGCCGCCCCTGACCGTGACTGTCCAATGGTCGCCCAGGGGAGCGATGAGTCCTTTTTTGATGACAGCCATCTGATGACCATCCGGATCTTCGACCACCATCGTATCCTTGATCGTCAAGAGGCGCTCCTGGATCTTGCACAGCTTATTGCCGTTCATATCTTCAAAGAAGAGGGTTTCGCGCAGCCGCAGTGCCTTGCCATCCACTTTAAAGACTCTTTTCCCTTCCTGATTTTCGATCCAGAAATCGTCTCCAATGGAGAACATCTTTTGACGTATTTGGTAACGTATTGACATGAGAGTTCCTCTTTCTCATTGCTGGATAGATAATTTCCACGAGTATAATTGATTCAACTGCCGCTTGTCTAATAAAAAATTTAACTTTTCACATGAATGTGCATGTCGAAATTCAAAGATTGAGTTAGGCAAAGTCTATGGCACTCTGTAACAAACAAAAGGAATTTCTTCATGGCTGAACACATCAGCGTTTCACAAATTTCAAAATATGTAGGACAGGAAGTAACGGTTAAAGGCTGGGTCTACAACCGCACAGACAAGGGCAAGTTATGCTTTTTGCTCGTGCGTGATGGAACAGGCTTTGTGCAGTGTGTTGCCTTCAAGGGCGATCTCGAACCAGAAGTTTTTGACCGCGTCATCCGCCTTGCGCAGGAGTCAGCAGTCATTATTACGGGACCCGTCCGTGAGGATAAGCGCGCACCCGGCATCCCCGGCGGGTATGAACTGGGCGTGAAGCAGATCGAAGTGGTGCAGGAAGCGGCCCTGGATTACCCGATGTCGCTCAAGGATCACGGCGTGGACTTCGCGCTCGATCACCGCCATTTGTGGATCCGTATGCAGAGCCAGTGGGCGATATTGCGTGTACGCGTGAAAGTCATGTCTGCGGTGCGAGAATATTTGGATGGTCATGGTTTCTTCAATCTCGACACACCCATCCTCACCCCTGCTGCCGCCGAAGGGACAACGACTCTCTTCGAGACGGAGTACTTCGACGAAGGCAAGGCTTATCTCGCACAAACAGGACAGCTCTACAACGAAGCTAACATTTTTTCCTTTGGAAAGGTGTACTGCTTCGGCCCTACCTTTCGTGCCGAGAAATCAAAGACGCGCCGTCACCTGACCGAGTTCTGGATGCTCGAACCAGAGATCGCTTTCTGCGATTTGGATGGTTTGATGGAAGTCGAAGAAGGTCTTATTACACACATCGTTCAAACTGTGTTGCGTGATTGTGCCGCGGAATTGAAATTCCTTGGGCGGGATGTTTCAAAACTTGAAAATATCAAAGAACCATTTCCACGTATTTCTTATGATGACGCGGCAAAATTGTTGATGGATCTTTATGAACAAGAGACTGACCCGGAAAAGAAAGAATTGCTCAAATTCGAATGGGGTATGGACTTCGGCGCTCCCCACGAAACGGAAATCACCAAACGCCATGACCAGCCTGTGTTTGTCTATGGCTATCCGTCCGCTGTGAAGGCCTTCTACATGGAACCGTGGCCGGGTCGGCCAGAAGTTTGCAAGAGCGTAGACCTGCTCGCGCCGGAAGGTTATGGAGAGATCTGCGGCGGCTCGGAACGCATGTCGGATCACGATATGTTGCTGGCACGCATTCAAAAAGAGGGTTTACCCGAAGAAGCCTTCAAGTGGTATCTGGAATTGCGTAAATACGGATCGGTGCCCCATTCAGGGTTTGGAATGGGCGTGGAAAGAGTGACCGCATGGCTGTGCGGCATCGAGCACATCCGCGAGGCCATCCCTTTCCCAAGGACAATTAAACGAGTGTATCCCTAATTTATGAGCCCTAAAGAGTTCGATTGTCTTTAGGGCTTATTTGATTTTCAGAAATGTCTAGCCTACTGCATCTCCTGGAGCAGGTGTTTCCAAAGCGGGAGTCAGTGGTTGGGCAGGCGAAGCTGGAGGGACTTCTGGATGAGTTTTCGGCTCTTCCACCTTGGTCGGCGAGGGCCTCTGAAGCCTGTCCGTAATCGAAAAGAGAGCTCTATCCATTAACGAGAAGAAGAGCTCGATGTTGTATCCAACTAAAAACGCTATAGCGAGGGGTGAAATCGATCCAATAAAAGTTGTGGTCTCACTCGGCAGGAGAAATGAAAACCAGCCGACGAGAATTCCTGCTAATGCGCCCAGCGAAACACGTAGCAAGTGCTGAGTTCTTTTTTCTTCTGAAAAAGTCTCATCTTCCATTTCCTTCGACAAGGACCGCAGGACAAACGTTCCGGCCCCCAAGATGCCATAGAAAAGCGGCAGCATATAGCTCTGTAAGATGGAAAGCACGAATTGGGCAGCCAATTGAGCTTGACGAGAAGTTTCCCGATTGATATCCGCTTGCTGCTGGCGTTCCACGGCTGTTTTTTCTTCTTTCAATCGCTCAATATCGTAATTTAACTGACTGACAATCTGATCAGCCAATCCTGGCTGATTGATCCAGTTCGTCCAGCCATCGATTTGAGATCGTAAACTCAAAATTTGATCTGAATTGGGTTCGGCGTTTTTCTCTAGGTCTGTCAATTGCCTTAGTAAATCATTAATCTGGTTCCTTACTTCTTGAATTCTTTTGGAACCACGTGGATCTGCAAGCAATTGAGCATTATTCTCGGCAATCTGCCGGTCGATGCTGGCGATTTGAAAGGCATATTGATCGGTGTCGACTGAATTTGCGCTTTTAATGCTTTTCTCGATCAGCCATTTCCACGGATTGCTCCAAACCAGTAAAACCGCTGAATTTCTTTCAAGCTGGGATTTGAGCGATGCTAAATCTGTTTCGAGCTTAGCTTTGGTGGAAAGATTATCGAGAGTATCACGCTCCCAATCGGGGCTGGAATAAAAGGTGTACACTCCATTGGTCTTGAAACTTTCTGAAGCCCATTCATTTTGCTTAAATCGCAGCTCTATGGTGTTGTATTCATCTCGATTTGCACTGATTTCCTGGCTTAATTCTGGCTCTTTATTCAATAATTCGGCCAATTGAGCGGTTAATTGATTTCCGATCACCCAATAAATTTGCAGAAGCAATACAGCGACAAAGACCAAAATTGTAAAAAGGATGTACCGATTCACAATTATTGGCCCTGTGTTTTTTTTGGTCGCCTTAATGGAACCAGCAGTCGCAGGTGCCACCAATTTCCAAATATCTTGGTAGGCAAGCCAAAATTCTGCCTCCGTCTTCGCATCTACGGGCTTATTCTCTTCTAAATATCGTTTCGCAGTGATTAGCGGAATTAGCGTTGCAGCGTCAATATCCCGCTTACATTTGCTCGCAGCATAATGCACCAAAATTTGCGCATCATCAACGGCGTTTTCGAACAGTTCCCTGGATGTAGATTTGGGGTCAGGATTTTCTGTTGGTTCTCCCATCTTAATCTCCTTTACTGAAAGTTCAATGCGATAGACCAAACGATAATAGATAATATTTGCCCATATCGCAGGATGTAGCGCGATGGACAAACAATGTTTCCATCATCTAATCGGCCAAGTAATCTAGTCCCCGGTGGCAACTTAACACCTTACGCGAGGCAAGGCCTTCCGAAGCCTAGCTCAGGCCGGGTTTAAGATTCATCTATATAACCACGAATATGCGAGTTCAAAATGTTGTGAAGAAAGAGTATCCACTGATTTTCACCTCCATCTGTCGTCCTTCGTGAGTGGATTTAATCCGCCAGTATCTTTCAGGCTCTTATTATACAACTTTTAGTTAAATTGTGGAATATTCTGTATATACGTGAAACTTATCTCAGGGTGTTGGACTCAATCCAGCAGCTTCACGAGGCAATTCCCTTGCCAAGGACGATCAAGCGGGTGTATCCGTAGAAGTCGACAGGTAAACAAATAAAAAGGTCTCCAGGACCAAAGAGCTCCTGGAGACTTTCGCTTCTCAGCTTCAAATGGTTACGGAATAAACAGTAACTGGCCGACACTGATATTGTTGATGTTCGTGATATTGTTTAGCGAGGCGATCGCCGCAACAGTCGTGCCATACTTAATCGCAATCGATGTCAATGTGTCGCCTGGTTTCACCGCATGAGTTCTTTGGGGTGGAGTGACGCTGCTTCCAGTCGAGGAACTGCTTCCGCTTTCGGCAGGGATCGCTACCGCAACCGGTACAGTTAATGAATCGCCGGTCTTGAGCAATTGCGGATTCGAACTCACCAACTCACGAACGGTCACGCCATATTTATTCGCAATGGTTTCAAACGAATCACCTGCCACGACCGTATGCTTCTGAGGTGTCTGCGGTTTTTCAGTGACCAGTTGTGCTCCTGCAAATTTATACAATTCTTCCAGGGTGCCGTTGAATAAATTTAAATCTACTTTGGCATTGATGCCATTGACAACGCCTTTTTCACTGTACTGCCAAAATGTCCATTTGAACCAGCCGCGCGGGAGAAAAGGCTGTGCACCTTCCACGTAATTATTCGGATATTGCGCCAGCCAAAGTGGATAATCCTTGGCCCATGCGGGAGGTCCGCCGCCTACTTCAGAGAAGAAATCCTGCAAAAAGAACTGACCGGAATAAATAATGGGTTTTTTGCCAAAAGCCGCTTCGACAAGGTCCAGCCAGGTCTTGGCGCGTGAGATGATCTTTTCCTTGGTCTGACCGTCGGGCGTCTCGAGATCGAGCACTGGAGGTAGTTCACCATTGTCGTTCATGGATTTGACATAATCGATGAATTTGGTTGCCTGCTTCTTCGGATCAACATTGCTGCGGAAGAAGTGATAGGCCCCTCGCAAGAGTCCAGCCGGTTTCGCGCCGCGCCAGTTGTCGTCAAAAGTCGGATCGGCATAGGAATCCCCTTCGGTTGCTTTTATGAAGACATAACGCTGACCAGTGGCGCGAACCTTGGGCCAATCGATCCCCGAGTCCCAATAGGAAACATCAATACCTGGAACTGTTGCCATACTTCTCTCCTTGTGTTGTTGGTTGATCTTCTATCGACTGATATGTTAACGTCTTGGTTTTTGATACAGTTCCACGTAAGGTTAGCATAAAATAAATATAAAAGCAATTGAGAAAAGTAAAGGATAAAATATTTTTTAGAACCTTCTCATACAGATTGGTACTTAAAGGATTAATTTTTCTCTACCATTGCACTCCCGTTTATGGTATAAGAACCGCGTCCCTGCTGTGTTCGTGATGTTGCGCCTTCCGTTTTGAGCCAACACTTACTTTTAGGGTCTCTAACTCCAAAAGAAATAACGCGATAGGCCTGAGCCAAGGCGGCGTTTCTGGGTCGGGACCCACCTGCGAAAGCAGGTTCAAAACATTGCATCACACGGCATTGGCGGGGAATCGAAATCATAGACCCGAAGGGTTAGTCCCTCGGGTCTTTTGTTTTGCCGAGAAGTGATGGGTTTGCCTTTCGTATTTACGGAAGTTTCAGCACTTTACCAGGTATGATATCTTTTTTATTCACATTGTTCAGACTGGCAAGCGCCTGTGGAGTTGTTCCATTCTTGACTGCGATTGAAATCAATGTATCGCCTGCTTGCACCATGTAGGTCTTTTGTGTAGCAGACGAAGCCATTTGAGTCTGCGTTGCAGCTGCAGCAGGGATTGTGCCACCCGCGAATTTATGAAGATCATCCAGCGAGCCAGTGAAAACAACCATGTCCACAACATTTTCCTCTATGCCATCAACATGTCCAGCCTTGGAATATTGCCAAAAGGTCCATTTGGCCCAGCCCGGAGGCAAATCTGGCTGAGAACTGTCAGAATATGCATCTAGGTATTGGGCCAACCAAAGTGGATAATCCTTTGCCCACGTGGGGGGTTCCAAGTTGGCTTCGGATAGGTTATCCTTCAAGAAAAAATAATTGGAGTAAATGATCGGTTTTCTTCCAAAGGCCGCCTCAACCCGATCAAGCCAAACCTTAACCATTGGAACAATTTCTCCTTTTGTCTTTTCTTCAGTCGTCTCAATATCGAGGCATGGAGGCAGCTCACCAATGTCATTCGTGGATTTGACGAAATTGATGAAATAGTCCGCTTGAATGACTGGATCGACGTTGCAGCGGAAAAAGTGGTAAGCGCCTCGTAAAAGTCCAGCCGATTTTGCACCGGCCCAGTTATTTTTGAAAAATGTATCCTGTAAATCATCTCCCTCGGTGGCTTTTATCAAAACAAAGCGCTGTCCACAGGCATAAACCCTGGGCCAGTTTATGACACCTTGCCACAGGGACACATCATTACCTGGTGCTCTTGACATATCATCCTCCTTGGCTATCAGTAGGCCGAATATTGATAATTCTCAATCACACCCCAAGCATACATCGTCAGATGCAGCGTAATGGGAAAAGCATGACCACTAACGCATCACACGACTGATGGCTTGAATCACATCCGAATTCAGATTCTAGTCAGTAATCCAAATACCAAAGGTAGTATCGCAGATGCCATCCACATGTTGGTCAGCAACTTAATATTCCTTTAGAAGTGTTTCATAAAATTCCACCTCATGCTAATCCTCCATTTATGATAAACATCATACGATTTAATTTGTCAAAAGTCAACCGGCAATTTTTGGGGTTTCCATTTCAACCATTGCCCTGAAGATCCAATCATTTAATGTAATTGACTCCTAATAAGAGTATAATGCTCGTAATAATTGGGAAAATTTTGTTCTACTATAGGAGGAAACCCAATGTTAAAGCATCGAACTTTCAGATTCTTTTTTGTCGTCGTGGCGATCATTGCGCAGGCGTGCGCGCCTGTCGCTACTCGGGGCCCAGAAGCGCTTGATGCAGTGTCAGATGCTCAGCAAACCCTCGTGGCAGCGACAGCAGGAAGTATAGACCCTGTGACCGGTGCGAAACAAACTCTGGCTGCCGCGACCCAACAAAGCCTGACGGCGCTGGCCATTGCGCAAGAGACGATCGCGGCTGCTAATCCATTAAATTCGGGCATCCCTTTTTCCATACCACTGACAGGCCTTGGGCTCTCAAACGATCCCAGCATTGAAGCGAATTTCACGGGGCAGGTTGTTTGCTCTCAGTTCGAGATCAACCTAACGAACGGGAGCACAACCTCTTTCAAATCCATATCGATTTCCGTCTCGCTTAAGGGCGATCCTTCCAGCCTTGGCGTTACAACATCCACTAATGGATTTCTCGGACGCGATTCATCTCAAACGAGTACCGACGGCAATTGTGAACCTCCGGCCCTTTTGCCCAACCTTGATCCTGGGGCTTCCTATAGCGTATTTTTTCCCAAATTTGTTGAAAAAGAAGGCAGCGCTTTCGAAGGAACCGTCTTACTTTGCCCCGAAATTAATCTCGGCGGGCAGTGCAGCAAAAATTCGATTGTCTTTGCGCCAATTATAGAAATCCCAGCATCAGCAGCACCCGTGCTTTCGACGGAGCCTCCAACTACCGAAAACACCCCGACTCAGGCACCTCCGTCCTTAGCTCCCGAGGTTTTTACGGCAGATTACGTAAATACTGTACGTCCATCTGCGTGCACTCAGACTCAGACCTGGTGGGTGAGAGTTAGCCTGACAAACGAGTCTAAGATTCCACTGAAATCCGTGTCTATATCCGTAAAAGACACGGCTACCGGCGATATTTCATCTGATTCGGATGAGCACAAGGTATTTGTGGATCTAGATCAAAGTATATGTAATCCAGACATCGATGTGGGCAATGATATATGGAAGGATGACCTTGAGCCTGATCAAACCGTTACAATCAGTTCGGGCGTCTTTCGAAAGGATCCGACGGAGCATCCGATGGAAGCAACCATCACCCTTTGCACAGACGAAAATCTCGGTGGGCAGTGCAGTACGAAGACGATTAATTTCACACCGGGCATCTCCACCCCGGCACCTGGAGAATTAACTGCTTATATCATTCTTTCAGCAGGCACGAACTGCCGCACCGGTCCAGGCACAGAGTATGACATCATCGGGGCATACGAGCCGAATAAGAAGATCTTTGTTTTGGGCAAAGATCCTGCCGGAAAATATTGGGTCGTAGCAAGCCCATATAAGAATGATACTTATCCTAGATGCTGGTTGGATGGTCGTTTTGTGAAGGAGTCGGGTAATCTTAGTAGTGTACAAGCCGACCCGGTTCCTCCCACACCTACATCAACTCCAAAACCGCCCACAGCGACTCCAACAGTGACATCCACCTCTACGCTGACACCAACCCCTTAGCAATACCACTGCATTGGCGGGGAATCGATCAGAAAAGACCTGACAAATTGTCAGGTCTTCTTGTTTAAGGGGATTGATGAATGGCAATGGCCGTGCGCAAACCTGATTCGAATGCTCCCTGGATCCAGGCATGATAGAGCGAAGCATGCTCTCCCGCAAAATGGATGCGTCCCTCCGGTTTGACAATTTCCTCGTGAAGCAAAGTCTGCTGACCCGGGTCAAAGAGCGCGAACGCGCCGCCGGCGTATGGATCATCATGCCACATGTGTGAGGCGCCAGTCTCAAATTCCTCTTTGATCTGCGGGTGAATGACCGCTACGTTTTCAATGGCTTGCTCGATGCGCTCATGGGGTAAGAGCGATCCCCAACGCTGCGCATCTTCGGACCAGGTATAGCTCGCCAACAAGATGCCGCGCCCGGTTTCCTTGCCATAATCTGTGTAATACAAATTGCGGATGGCAAGATCGGTCACAGTGCCACCACCATAGATGCCATCATCGTCCTCCCAAAAGCGTCTGCGCGTTTGAAAGAAAATTTTTGCCGAGGCATCATAATGCAACTGTCGAATGGCACGTTGCTTGGTCCGCGAGAACGGCCTGAGTACTTCCACATGGCGCAAAACAGGGAATGGAACGGTGATGATCGCGTAGTCGCCGCGCGCCGCGAACCTACCAACCCGCGTCTGATAATGGATAACTACCTCGTCGGGAGTTTGATCAATGGCGATCATCCTGGCTCCATAGCGGATTCTTGGTCCAAGCGCCGGTAGAAAGGCATGCGGAAGATGATCTGCCCCACCAACGATCTGACACATATTTGTGTAGTAATTTCCACCATCTTCGCGGAACAACTCAAGGAAGGAGGAATTCATCATGGCTTCCTGATTGTTCAGCAAGCCAAACATCTCGATCATGCCTTCGGACCACCCTTTGAATTCGAGAAATTCACGAACGGAATACTGGTCATATTCAGCATAAATGTGTTCCCAAGCTGATTCCCCTTCCTCCTCGATCCTTTCGACAAGAGGACGAATCGTCTCCTCCCAATACAAACCAGCTAATTTTCCCTTTTCAACTTCGGAGATTTCAAATCCCATCGATCCAGGATCTGCCTGCACTTCCACCAAACGCCGCTTGACCCCGCCGACATACACGTGCGCCCGTGGATTTCCCATCACAAAATCAGAGGTTTGCAAGCCGAACTTGTCCACATATGCCATTGTCAATTCGTGGGCGCGCGGGATGCGCATTGCCCCGGCTTCCCCGTAGAGACCGCGTGCGAAAGGTTCGCGCAGGGTGTAGATTCGGCCGCCCACACGATGCTGCGCCTCAAGGATCAACGGGTCGTGTCCGGCCTGCAGCAATTCATACGCGGCAGATAGCCCTGCCAAACCTGCTCCAACGATAATTACTTTCTTCGGTCCTTCGCTCTTGAAGTTTTTCGCAATCCCCTGTTTTACAACATTGACGTAATCCTGGATGGAATGTTTGGTTTGCATGAGACCTCTATAAATAAAAGTGGAAAGAATACGATAATACGTAGCATCTTATCCAGTATTGATTGAAATTACAATCACCACTTTGGGCTTGACGAGTCCACTGCCAGATGGTTACAATCGCCGCCTTTATCGTATAAAGATAATTGAATAAGGGAGGTATAGCGGTTGGATCACGAGGTGGAAGTTCCCCTGTACGAATGGAGTATTCATCCAGCAAACAATACTTGCTGAGAGAAAATCGGATCGATTAGCGGAGGCCTCTGGAGTTTTTCAACGATTCTTCTTTCCCTTCCGAAACAGGCGGAAGGAGCAACAGGCGCCCTACATTCGGGCGAAAAACACCGTTGCTCAGGTCAAAAATCAGTCGGCAACGATTGGCCAAGGCAGGCGCAGTGAACCCGATGTGGATTTTTCAAGTGTCTGGTATGATACTTTGGAAGACCGTTTTACTTAATAGCGTGGCTATTCTTTAAGGCATATCCCTGGCATGTCCCTTTTATTTAAGTGAGATTCGCTGGTCGAGTAGCCGCCGCTTATTGGACGTACACTGGCACCGTACGCCAGGGCGGTGTCGAGACTAGAAATGTGATGAGGACTTGAACTTGCTGGTTTCGATCTGTCAACCATCGAGGTTCAAAATAGAGCAAGAATCGGGTCGGCAGGAATGAGGGATGTTCATAGAATACAATCAAAAGGAGAAACTATGAACACTCAAGAGCAACTCAAACAATTATCGGATGATTACCTGCGCATCGAGCAGGCGATCCTGTACCTTGAAACTCATTATCGAGACCAGCCAGGTCTGGAAGAGGTTGCAGGAAGTATTGGGTTGAGTGAATATCACTTTCAAAGGATATTTACGCGTTGGGCGGGAGTCAGCCCCAAGCGCTTTCTTCAGTTTTTGACGAAGGAAGGTGCAAAGGATCTGCTCGACCAATCCGAGAATCTGCTGGATACCACGCATCAAGTCGGGCTTTCGAGCCTGGGCCGCCTGCACGATCTTTTTGTCACCACGGAAGCTGTTTCCCCGGGTGAATACAAATCGCGCGGGGAAGGTCTAACCATTCACTATGGAATTCATCCTACCCCTTTTGGGAAGTGCCTGATCGCGACCACCGAACGTGGAATCTGTCACCTCGGCTTCGTGCAAACGAGTGAAGGCGACGCGATTGATAATCTCGTTGCTGACTGGAAACAGGCCAAAATGATCGAAGATTACAAAGCTACGTCGTCATTGATCGCGCCAATCTTTGACTTGCGGTATAACAACCATGGCAAGCCCTTGAACGTTCATCTGCGCGGCACGAATTTCCAGTTGAAAGTTTGGGAAGCATTGCTGCAAGTGCCGACGGGTACAGTGACCACCTACGAAGGCATCGCTGCCAGGATTGGCAAACCTAGCGCGATGCGCGCAGTTGGCACAGCCATTGGCCACAACCCGATTGCGGTACTGATCCCCTGCCATCGCGTGATACGCAAAGTTGGCGAGTTCGGAAATTATCGTTATGGTGCGTCGAGAAAGAAAGCCCTGCTGGCTAGAGAGTTTGTGAACGCTTCGGTGGTCGAGTAGGCCCGAAAGTCTCTAGGGGGACGTACACCTGCACCGAACGCAGGTACGGTGTCGAGACCACTAAGAATGAAGATTATTCTTGTTAATTGTTGGTTTCGATATGGGCGAGACGAACACTCGCCCTACTCAACCAACAGTTTTACAATCAAAGGAAATGAATGAAAACTAAAATCTGGATTGCTTTACTGGCACTTTATATTGTTTGGGGTTCCACCTATCTGGCAATACGTTTCTCGGTGGAGACAATTCCGCCATTCCTGCACGCCGCGTTGCGTTTTTTAATCTCGGGTGCCATCCTATTCATTTGGCGACGTATGGCAGGTGATCCGGCACCCACTTTAAGCAATTGGAAATCTACAGCCATTGTTGGAGCGGCGTTGTTACTCGGCGGGAATGGATTTGTCGCCTGGGCAGAACAAACCATCCCTTCAGGCATCGCGGCGTTGATGATCTCCACCTCCCCGTTTTGGCTGGTGTTATTTGAGTCAATACGAGCAGGCGGTGCAAAGCCCACCTGGCAATCCATCGTCGGATTAATTGTCGGGTTTGGAGGTGTCTTCATCCTCATCGGGCCGGCTGAAATCACAGGTGGGGAAGGCAGTTTCGATACCTTTGGTATTATCTTACTGCTACTGGCTCCCCTTTTCTGGTCTCTGGGATCGATCTATGCTCGCGGCGCGGATATGCCCAAATCCACGTTGCTGGGAACAGGCATGGAAATGTTGATGGGGGCGATGGCACTGTTCATTGTCAGCCTGGCGAAAGGCGAGTTAAACGGATTCAGCTGGGGGCTTGTTTCGATGCGATCCTGGCTAGGTCTCACCTATCTCATCACGTTTGGGTCACTGGTTGGCTTTGTATCCTATGGGTATTTGTTGCATAATGCGCCCGTTTCATTGACGTCTACCTATGCTTATGTGAATCCGGTCGTGGCGGTGTTCCTCGGCAATTTGCTGGCAGATGAACCATTGAATGCAAGGACGCTGATTGCATCTGCCATCATTATTGGGTCAGTCGTATTTATCAATAGCGCGCGGCAGCCCAAGATCAAGACCGAATCGTTGCAGGCCGTCGCTGATGGCGATGATTAATACTTCCACTTGAGCAAATTCTATTTGTCCACCATCTGCATGGTGCAGTTGGAAATTTCATGCTGACATAATCACAAAGGAGAGAAATAATGGATGCGAAAGATCTCGTCAAACAAGTGAAGGAAGATGAAGTCAAGTTCATCTCATTGCAGTTCACAGATGTGACTGGCATAGTGAAAAGTGTTGACATGCCGCTGAGCGGCCTGGATGGCGCGCTCGAAGATGGGGTTTGGTTCGATGGCTCTTCGGTGGAAGGGTTCGCACGTATTCAGGAAAGCGACATGCATCTGCGGCTCGACCCGGATACCTACGCGGTTCTGCCTTGGTCATCCACGGAAAGACGACGCGCCCGCATCTTCTGCGATATTTTCATGCCCGATGGAAAACCTTTTGAAGGGGACCCGCGCGGTGTGTTGAAGAGATTGATGGCGAAAATTGCCGAACGCGGCTGGACGTATAATATCGGTCCCGAACCTGAATTTTTCCTGTTCAAGGGTGAAAATGGACAGGGTGTTCATCCTGTTCCGCATGATGTGGGCGGCTATTTTGATTTTTCCTCCTTTGATGAGGCGGCCCGCGTGCGGACTCAGTTAATGGATGCGCTCCAGTCGATGGGCCTCGAGGTGGAGGTTGGACATCACGAGGTGGCGCTCGGACAGCATGAGATTGACTTCCGCTTTGCGGATGCGGTCAAGGCGGCCGATAATGTGCTGACGTTGAAGTACACCGTCAAAGCGATCGCCGCCCAGCACGGACTGACTGCCTCCTTCATGCCCAAGCCGGTCTTCGGCATTAACGGCTCTGGCATGCACTGTCATCAGAGTCTGTTTGATCGGGATGGCAACAACCTGTTCTTCGATGAGAACGATGAATTTCATATTTCGAACTATGCCTACTCATTTATCGCTGGGCAGCTCAAACATGCTCGCGGACTTGCCGCGCTGGTCGCCCCAACGATCAATTCGTACAAGCGACTCGTTCCAGGCTACGAAGCACCGGTATACATCGGTTGGGCTCAACAGAACCGCTCGGCATTGATCCGCATCCCACGCTACACTGAAGGCCGCAACAAGGCCATGCGTGCGGAGTTGCGCTTCCCTGACCCTTCCTCGAATCCCTATCTCGCGTTTGCAGGAATGCTCGCCGCGGCATTGGATGGGATCGACAACAATCTCACCCCGGCCAAGCCATTGAACAACATCAATCTGTACCATCTTGATGCAAAGGAACGCAAGAAGCTGGGCGTGGGTGAATTACCCGGTTCTTTGGCGGAAGCTTTGAACGAGCTTGAGAAAGACAAGGTACTTGTGGATGCGCTGGGTCCCATCGCCTACGAAGCATTCTCGCGCGCCAAGTGGGAAGAGTGGGATCAGTATCGCATCCATGTGACGGATTATGAGATCGAGAGATATTTGGAAACAGCCTAGATAGCAATTCGCTATGAGTATCCGTTTTGAGCAAGACCTCCGAAGAATAATATCTTTCGGAGGTCTTGTCTTATAATAAGAAACATATGAAGTCACCGGTTTTTCTCAGGGTTTTGTCATGGATGATTTTGGTTTCAACAACTTTCGTTTCTTGTAGCTCCGTCTCATCCATGCCTATCCAACTGGCCTCTTTTACGGAAAATGACGTCAGTGTATCTGTTGATTTAGAGCAGTCTTCGGCTGGAACTTACGTCTTATCTGCAACATTTATGCCACCAGATGGATATCACTTATATAGCAAGGATCTCCCCATGCACGGGATCAATGGCATAGGGCGGCCTACTTTGCTCGAATTAACAACAGATAGCCAGATGAAAGCGCTGGGTCGCTTAGCGGAAAGTATCCCTGCCGAAAATTTTTATTTCGAACACAATGAATTTATGGTTTATCCTCTGGGTGCTGTGACATTGAGTTTACCGATCGAGCTTCCCCTCGTTAATACTTGGGTCACAGATAAGCTCAAAATCACATTTATGACGTGCAGTTCGACTCAATGTAAACCTCCAGTGGAACGCAAGATTGTATCCATCCG
>Ga0065704_10070901_pt1 | contig 14827 bp, 16 predicted proteins | sample SwiRhicommuniRL2_FD_59091 | JGI IMG/M metagenome (GOLD analysis project Ga0065704, IMG submission 59091) | Switchgrass rhizosphere bacterial communities from Rose Lake, Michigan, USA - RL2 v2 (version 2) | ecosystem: Host-associated > Plants > Roots > Rhizosphere > Soil | place: East Lansing, MI
ATTCTTTCAATTGTTTTTCGTCGATCAGGAATACATATGAGTTGTATTTCAGTTTGGCTTTGTTAGTCTTAATGAGGTTGGCGATGGATTTTGATGTAGAAGTAAAAAGTTTTGATCCGATGCTGGTAAAAAAGCCCTGTCCGCCCATATCCATTTGTGTTCCCTGTACCGAGTTGCTTCCCATTTCCCGGATCATATCCCTGAATACACTTTGCGGAACATACAATCCTTTCATCCCGTCCACGTCATAAATGGAAAGATTGACGGGGAAGATCTCTCCCTTGGTAAATACCGATACGATCTTCAAATCAACCCGCTGCATTGAAAACCCCGAGATCTGGCCATATAAAATGGAACCCTTATCGATTTTTCTGTTGCCCACAAAGATGTCTTCTAACAACCGGAATCGGATTCGGCTTCCTAGCAATCCTTTGTTGTTTTCGTCGATGACCGCTTTGATGAAGTTGTTTTCCTTTTCCTTGTAAAAAGCATTGAACACACTGTTGATTCCGGACTTACTCACATTAAAGGTCGAATTGAGAAATTCTTCCATTTTTTCCTTATTGGATTTGAGTCTTTCCTCGGCAGCGAGCTTGCTCTGATATTTAGGATCCCGTGCTTTTTCCAGGGAATCCATCACCAGCATTTGCTGCTTCAGGTATTTGACAGGATCGGGCTGTACACTTTCTGGCTTTTCCTTTGGAGTATCGGTATATTTATTTTCCTGATTTCCGTACGATTTCTCATTCAGCATCCTGATGATCTCAGAGGATCTTTTGTAATCTTTATCATCATTTTGCTGCTGCTTTGGATCGTAGTAGGAAGACGGATTTCCTTTTGCCTGATACGTGTTTTTCCTTGAGGAAATGGCTTTCAAGGAATCTATTTTCCTTTTCTGGGCTAACGAAAGCTGATCGTCGTAGCTTAAGAGGCTATCCTTTTCTTTGTCCAATCCACCCAGCATTGTACGATTATCCTCTTTTTGGAAGAAGGCATCATAAGCATCGTTCTTGCTCATAATGGAATCCTGAGTTTCCCCAAGGGACAGGGAAAGCTCTTTTGGTTTTTCCTGGGGTTTGTCGTCTTTCATCAACTGATCGCCCACATAAGCAAAGAGCAGGAGAAAAGGCAAAGCCAAAAGAGGCAGAACGTATTTCTTTTGTTTGAAATTAATTTTTTTCATTTGTTTTTAGATTTCTAGATCAATTGGCCATAGTGCTATCGGCCATTTTTCAATTGTTGATATTGGTTAAACAGATATTCGATTCTCAGGCTATCCTCTTTCTGTAGTTCTTTCCGGTCTCTTTTTATTTTCAAGGTTTTCAGCTCAGTGACTATTTTTTCCATTTCTTTTTCGCGGTTCGCTTCCTTATTTTGCACTGCAGCACCGTGTGAATAAAGAACCGGCGGCTTTATTTTAAATACCGTCTCAGCAGGAAAGAATATACCCTGTATCATTGATCCGATGAAAGAAACAATGAGAAAGACCATCGAATACGTAAAGAATTTCTTTGGGTTTTCTACTGCCCGTTTCAGCCATTTTTGACCGGTTTTTCGTAATGTCGTATTCATATTAATAGGAGTTTTTGGTTTGGTTGGAGAGTTCCTCATTATCAATAGTGCGCCAGTTCTTCAGCAAAACTCCGTGGGGATTATTGGGGCTTCGGATAATATCTTCAAAATAGCCTTCAGTGATGAGCTTTCGCATAATGACCGACGATTTCCTCGTGATCATCTGCTTCCCGAAGAATTGAAATTTCTTTTGCTCCGCATCAAGTTTGATTGAATCTGTGTGAATGCTGACCATTGAGCTGGAAGCCACAATCTGGTTGTAAAAACCTTTTTCCCGGAGATTGGCATATTCCTTTTTCCCGCTGTCATCAATCAGATACAGGGATTTTTGGACATTGTCCTTGATATACTGGTCATCGGGAGCCAACGTGAAAAACAGGCGATGGAATAATTCGATCTGCGCCTTGTATTCTACCGGTCTATTCAGCAACACATCCGTTTGCTTGGCCAGTACCGGAACGCCATTGTCCAGAATGTAAATTGATCTTCGGGAATCCTGGATCATTTTGTAGGCAAAAAAGAATCCTGCCAGTACAATGACGACCGCAAAAGCAATCGTTGAGATTGAAACAATCTTATTGATTTTAATTCTTTGTTCTATATTTCTGATAAGCATATCTTATTTCTTTTTGTTATTCATCGCTGCCTGCACTCTCCCCGATGCAGTACCTGCTGCAGCAGATTTGGCAGCTGTTGCTGCTGCTGCCGCACCACCGGTTTTTACGGTCAATACCGCTGTTTTAGCAGTGCTGACAACTTTTGCGGCGGCATTTTTCATTTTCGTCATCGCACCGGCCCCGCCCGCTGAGACAATACTGTCCGCAATGGTTGGGGTCATCAGAACACCGATGCCTGTCACTATATAAGCGACACAGGTAAAAAGCTGATTATAGATCATTCCGGAATTGGTCACATAGACCATCAGCGCATCGAGGTTGGTCACGGTGCCGTTCGTCAGTAAAGTGTCGTACCGCTCGATCTCCATCGTGTAGCCTGACGCGATAAGCTGCTGCCCGATATTGATGATGGTGTAAGCGACAAACGTGTAGAGATTGATGTTGATGAACTTGGACACCCAGCTGTATAGCGAGTTTTCAAATCCGGGGACCAGTGCCATTCCCACTGCAATCGGACCCAGAATGATGAGAATATAAGCCCAGATCTTTTGGATAAAGAAGATCAGATAAACACAGATCCTTAGAATGGAAAGGCATATGAATTCAATCACTTCGGCGACCAGTTTCTGCATCTGGAACTGCATCCTGATCTGCCATTCCTTGATAGGCTGTAAAAGCTTATCGATCCCGTCACTGACATCAAACCACGAGTCATCTGCATCTTTGGAGGTATTATCAATCACATCCTGCTTGGCATCCTCCTCGGCATTGAGCCTGATGACCGCATCAAGCAGCTGCTGTTGTTTTTTGAACCGCTGCACCCGCAAGTCATTGACTTCGGATTCTATGTCGCTGAAAATAGCAACGCCCGGTTCGGCAATCGCTTCAAAAGGAGCCTGGATCAGATTCACGAAGCCTGTCCAGTAAACAAGGGTAAACCCAATAAGAATTGGTTTGAGCATCGGTACGATTTCCCATTCCCGGTCGCCGGCTGCCATCTGCCAGCCCATATACCCGAGATACATCAATGCACCCAGGCCGCCGATGGCCCTGCCGACCAATGCGGAACCTTGGGCGCTGTCCTGTACGCTGGTATCCAGCTTTGTAAAAACCTCCATAAACCATTTTTCAAATGCGCCATCGCCTTTTAGAAACTGAAGCAGGTTGCTGTAGTCGCCGTCGGTCTGAGCAAAGCCCATAATGGGCAGCACTGCGGCAAAAAGACAAAAGATCAAGGTTAGTTTTTTATTCATCATTAGTATTGGTGTTTGTATTGTTGCATCACATTCTGAACAATCTGCCGGTCGGTCTGAGGTGTAAATCCTTGCGGTAGAGCGGTGGGCAAATGGTTCTTCAGAATATTTTTATAGTCTAAAAGAAGCGTGGTCTTGTTATTATGCTTTCTTAGTTCCTGAGTAAACTTCCGCCACCGGATGAGGGTTTCGTGATACATCAGGAAGCGTTTTCCCCTTGGCATATCCATAGACCTTGACATTGAATATTTTTCCTTAATGAGATCCAGCTCTTCCTGCCATCGTTTTAAGGTGCCGGTAGTATTGAGTGCATCGTAAGTGGCCTGATCTTTCAGCCGCCATTCGATGAAATTCTGTGGAGAGTCCGGGAATTCAGTAATGGGCTTGAGCATTCTTTTGTAGTATAGGAGCCATAAAGGGTCTGCATCGACCGTAGCCGAAGTCCACTGCGCCAGATCCTGGACGCTTCTTTTGTAGATCGTATCGGATGCCGCTTTGATCTTCTTAGCTTCTTCTTCCTGGAATTTGAGCTGGGCAAATCGGAGATTCTGTTCCCCGGTAGGTTTTAATGGGCGGATATCGTTCCCATCCTTATAATCACGGTTGATCTTGGGAGCCCAGATGCCCCAAACCGTCGCATACGCAAAATTGGTCTGGATGCCCAGAAAATACTTAGGGTAGGGACGCCAGTCTCCCCAGCGCTCGAAGGTCATTCGCTTGTGCTGGGCTACAATGGAAGGATCGTTCAATCTTTTGACACTTACTTGTGCTGACACCGTAATTGTTATGCACAACAGCAGGAACAGCTTTGTTTTTTTTAATAAGGTTTCCATAATTCTTAATTGAAGAGGTATTTGTATTTTGTGATAATGTCTGCAACGATTGCTCTGTCGATATTGATGTAATTCCGAAGTACCGGAACCTGATACAGGTAGGGGATTTTCTTAGAGTTCTCCAGTCGTAAAATGATGTAAAGGATATTCCCGTGGATGTTCCTTACCCGAGTAAAGACTTTTTCGATGAGCATTTCCCGATCACTGGCATCCATCAGGAAATCTTTATCCTCATTCAAAATATCCTGCGTCACTTCCTGCTGAAGCTTTAGGATCTGTTTCCCGATTTCAACATAATATTTTGAGACCAGGGCGGCGTATTCGGGATGCTGCGAAGATAGGTCCAGCATCTTGTTAGAATTGCTGACGATCTTTCCGAGATATTGGTACAGGTAGACCAATTTTTTACTCTGGGTCAGTGCCGAGTTGACATTCTTCAGCTGCTGGTAAATATATTCCTGGATGGCAATCACCTGCGCCGTTTTATTGTTGATATCGTCATACAGCTCCTTTTGCTTTTCAGAGGAATTCAGGAACGCCTGTTCGCTGGCCAGACGTACCCCGTGGTTGACGGTGATCTGGGTCAGCAGCTTATCATTAATGACAATTTGCTGGCTGTTAACTGTAAGGACGGAAAAGAGAAATGTTCCTGTGACTATTATTTTCTTCATTGTTAAAAGGATTTGATGTTATTCATAATACTTTCCACGACCTGTTTGTCTCGGTTGACATAATATTGAAAGGCTCTTTTATTGCGTAAGACCTTGGCTTTGATGTCCCGTATTTTTAAGAGCATATAGGTGGAATTTCTGCTGAGTGTTTTGACTTCTCCCAAAGCGTAATCCAGTAAGATCTTCCGTTCGGAATGTTCCATCTGATTGATGGCGCCGTAGGACAGAATGATGCCCGAAAGAAGGAGTAAGGTCATCTGCAGGTCATCAACAAACTGTACCTGTGAAGGCAACACCGTAATAATCGAATAGGGTGCTGTACTGATCTCATTGATAATGGCGGTCTGGTTATCCGTGATCTTGGTGATTTCCCTGCTCAATGTGACTCCCGCCGGAATAGCCTGTACGGCAAATGATACGATCCTTAGTCTGTCCTGGATCTTGGTCACTTTGTCTTTAAAATTCTTCCATTGGGATTGGTTGGCGGTTTCCACTGTAGCGTTCAGTGTCTGCTTTTGCCGCATCTCTTTCTGCCGGTCGTGTTCTTTCATCGTGGCATTGATCTCAAGATCCATCATCGGAAATGAGACATTCTCCTGTTGCCAGGCAGGCGTGGAGCTACCGCCGGAAGAGGTGATAACGACATATCCGGTAAGGATCAGCAGCGTTGAAAAAATCTTCTTCATTACCAGCGTTTTAAAAATTGCGTTTGTAGCGGTTCATAATGTCATCCACAATGGCCTTATCGGTATTGATATAGCCGGCAAAAGGATTGATGGAATTCCAGAATCCCAGGCGGTTGGCTTTTTCCAGTCTCAGCTTAATGGCCAGCAGCCATAGCTTCAGACTTTTTACATTTCCCGAAATGTTATGCAGGATCTTATATCGGTCGCCTGCAGTAGCCAGGTTCAGCTCTCCCGATGCCAGAATATCCGAAACATCGGTCACGATCTTCAGGCTTTGCTCATAGGTTTTCTGTGAAGCTTTTGCGCCAAAAATGGCATACTGCGGATGCTGTGATGCCAGCTGTACGACCTGTGAGGAATAGGTATAGCATTTGTTCAGCTCAGAATAAATTTCCTGTACCTGAATCCCATTTTGTAAGGTTCCGGAAACCTCCTTCAAGCCTTTCAGTATTTTATTCTGAATGTCATTGGCCGCAACCATCTGAGTTCCCACCCACGTCTGGGCATCCTTTAATTTGGACGTTTCTTCGATGACCTCGTTCTGTTTGGCTTTCAGATTTTCGGAATATAGGATCATCGCAGCTGTTACGGTAGGGTCAATGTAGGTGTTCTGAGCGGATAGTAATCCGCAACATCCTAAAAATAGCAGGCTAAGTTTTTTCATACTGATATTGGTTTTTATGGATTAATTCAGAAAAATTGATATTTCGCTCTTCCAGTTCCTGAGCGATGATCTTGAAGATATTTTTCCCGGGGTGATTTTTCTTCATCTTGTGGTAGTAGGATGTGGCCTTTTGATCTAAAGGATTCTGGTATAAATTGACCAGGGACACCAGGTTTTCAAGACTGTCACCAAAAGCTTTTAAGTCCGTTACGATCTTCAGCAAGGCTTCATCGTAGCTGCCATATTTCCGTACATAATATTCAACTGCGGATTTCTCAGGCTTTTCGGTGGTATAGGTCAGGTACTGTTCAAGGGAAACTTCGTTACCATAGACCTCACCTTTGGAACCTCTCTTTAGATAAAATTCCTTGAAACGGCTTCTTCCGGATTTGTTATTGAGATTGTTGATCGTGAAGATCTTGTTTTGCTCCACTTTATTCAGGGAAAGTAGCGCCGCAATGCGGTCAAAATTATCTTTAAATTTCGTCTGATCCAGCAGGATGAACGTATCGGAGTTGTTGATGATCGAGTCCTTGACCACCGCATTCCCGATAATGTCATCCAGTTCTTGGGTCACCACGACGGCTTCACCCCAGAATTTTCTGACGGTCTTGTACAAATACAGGATGTATCCGCCCATCAGCTTGCTGGCAATCGCTTTCCAGGCCTCTTCGATGATCAGGGCTTTGCGACGGTCTTTTCTAAGCCTCATTTTCTGAATAAAGGTGTCCATAATGATCAGCGTCACAATCGGAAACAGCTTCGGATTATCTTTCACATTGTCGATCTCGAAGACAATGAAGGATTCGTCAAAGAGCGTATTGTCGGCAGATTCGTTCAAAGTCGTTCCGTATCTTCCGCCTTTGTAAAAATCCCTCAGCACAAACAAAAATGTCCGGAGATTGAATTCTCGTTCCGTAATGCTGTGCTTCTTGTTATTGAGATAAAGCGGCAGGAATTTATCACAGTAATCATAAAATCCGTTGAACGAAAGCTCTTTGGCTTCCAGCTTTTCTTCGAGTTCCCTGATCTTTTTAATAAGGGCCTTTCGGAAGCTTTGATCCCATTCTGATGGTGACTCCGGACGTTCAATAATATCTTTCGATTTTGTAAGGATCAGCTGCGTTTCATTGTAGATCTTTCTTCTGTGGTCATCACTCAGTGTTTCATAAGCTTCATAGACTTTATAAAACTTCTCGCTGTCATAATCGGGATTATTCAGATTTTTATCCGGATGGTAAGATTTCAGAAGTTTCCTTCCTGTTTCTTTGATCTGATCGGCAGAAGCATCAAACGGAAGTCCCAGGATATCGTAATAGCTGTTTTCAGAACCTCCGGTCGCTGACCGGTCGGTGTGGATATCCTCTTCGTGAATGTTGTATTTGTTCAGATAAAGAATGAGCTCTTCTGACGTTTTATGCTCATACCATTGTGTTCCCGAATTGAAATACTGGTGATAATAAGACATCAGCACATTATCAAGGATCGATTTCTGAGCAGAGGACACCGTTGCATCCGGACCTTGCCAGATCAGGAAGATCAGGTTGGTCAGAAATTCTATTTTCTCGATATTGAACTCTTTTTTGTCCATCAGGAAAGGATTCATTGTGATCGGTTTTTCTTCGGTGTACTGGATGTACCTTCCGCCCTTGTACATACACGTCCCTGAATAGGAATCACCGGTATCGACGATAACCACGTCATAGTTGTAGGTTAGGTATTGCTCGATGATATTGTTCATCAGGAATGATTTGCCTGAACCGGATGGTCCCAGCACGAACTTGTTCCGGTTATTGATCCTTCCGGTTTTCATCGGCAGGTCTGCCGGATCCACTTTTAAGGGTACACCTTGCCTGTCGGTAAAACGGAGATAAAAGTTGGATTCCTCATTCACGGGGTAACTTTCTTTAAAAAAAAAAACACAAGGCCGCTTCGCTTGTCGTCATAAAAAGATCATATTCCCGGAGTTCGGTGGAATTGCCCGGAATGGCTGCCCGGAATAGTTCCAACTGGTTATAGGCATTTTTGGAAACGATGATCCCTTTGGTAAAAAGCTTATTCTCGATCTGGGACTGTATCCCTTCCATTGCTTCCAATGTGTTTGCTGAAAACAGCAGGGAAAAATGAGCATTGACGACCAGCTGCCCGTCAATGGCGATGTTATGAAGCAGCGTTTGAATTTCTTCGGCGATGATCGCATTGGACGGCGAATTGTTGGCCGCGCCTTCGTGCTTCTTCTTTTTCTTGTCCAGTTCTCTTTGCTGCTGCGCCTGAAGTGGAATGGTAATGACCTGGTTGTAAACAATGGTCTCGTAATCTTCCAGCTCATTGATGAAGGTAAAATTATCAACGGCTGTTTCGGAAGCCGCTCCGTTTCCACCGAGAATGGAGTAGGGTTCTATTTCGGAGGGCAGATCGATGTTTTCAACATCTACGTAGGCGATATTCTTAACAAACCGGTTGCCTATTTTCAGATACTCATTGGTAGTTTTAATGTTGTCGAATACCGGAACATCAGAAAACTGCATCGACAAAACCCCTGAGATATAATATTCAAAATCTTTTTCCAATAGAAATTCAGGTTCGCAGCCACTCTGCTTCAAAAGCATAAATACCTTCTGGCATTTGTCGCGAAGCTCTTTGTAACCCTTATCCGAAAAATGATAGTGCTTCATCTTCTTTTTAAGCTTGTCATCGACGATATCGGTAAAAAGTAAAACGGTTTCGATAGTTTTAAATAACCTCCCGTCAAAATGTTCCGAATATTTCTGCTGCAGGAATTGGGCGGATGGTTCAGCGGTGTATTTTTTTTTCGTGAAGATGTCCAGCTTCTGAACGATTCTTCCTTCTCCAATAATAGATACGACCTGATTCAGAACCGTGTGGAAGTTCAGATAATTGTCCGGATCCGCAGAATACTGTTCCACGATGTTTTTGATCCTGATCCCGATGATAGGATTGCCGTACTGCCCAAACAGCACATCAAAATCCCGGTTGAAATCTTTTCCGTAATCGTAGCCGATAAACGGAATGTCAAAGGTGTGTTTCTTTGCTGTTGCCATTCTTTAGTAATTTTTTGTGATGCATTCTTTTTGGAAAAATGAAGACCTGGTGGGAGTTTCTGGTCTTGTCATAGAGTCCGTACTTGTCCTGTCTTCGGAAGATCAGGTAAACCCCTCCGGCTGTGGCTGCCACTCCAAGCAATGATCCGAGCAGTCCGAATTTGGACAGGATCAGTGCGGCAATGACCCCTGCGCTGATTACGCCCACCGCATAAATGATGTACTTTCCTTTCAGCCCGAAAAATACAAGAGGCTTCTTCAGCCCCTTGTAGAGATAGAATCCCATTGCTTAGGCAAAAAAGGAGGTTACAAATTCAGGGACAACGATCAGGAAGATCATCGCACCGCCATAACCCAGGATCTCTTTGTTGACATCCTGATCGCCGTTGGTCCATTTGTTATAGACCCGCAGACCGCCGATAAAACCAACCAATCCGCCAACGGCCTTTAAGATCAGCTTGATCGGATCCCAATAATCTTTAATGTCATCGGCGGCATTGGAGATGGCTGTTGCTCCGCCTTGCGCCAGCATTGGGGTTACGGCAAGCAGAAGCAATACAGCAGTAAATAATTTTTTTGTCGTCAGGTAACGTTTACGTTTGCAATTGTGTTTCATAATAGATAAGGTTTTATAGTTGAATTGTGTTTTTAATTTAAAAAGGGCATAGAGGGTGTGCTATCCGGCTCAATGGAGCGGATCAGGTAAAGGGTTTGAAGTTGATTTAAATTGCTATGTTATAGAGTGGTAGACCTTAAATCCGTCCCGGTCAGCAAGAACCTGGACCTGGGTTTCGGCAAGGCTGAGGAATTGGTAGAATTGCTGTTTCAGTTTCATAGAAGGACTTTCGTTTTCCCGTTCCAAATCGACCTTAGTATCAATGTCAGATATTGGATTTTGATCTGAAAACGCTCCTATTTCAGTGTTCTGAATAATCTCCTGCTCAGCCCAATCATCTTCCGGGACTTCTTTCGGCTCCGTTGATTGTTCATCAATCGGTGGATCGGCTTCAAAAGCATCGATGTCCTGTTCGGATTCAAATTTCCTGCGCCAGTCTTCCAGATCGTGGGGTTCATCCGGCTCTTCCTGTGTTGAAGAAAATGCTTCCCTGGTGATGAATGAACCCGGGGTGTTAAGATGTTCCACATCATCGATGGTGACTTCCTGTACTGCAGTGTCGTTTCCGGTGAATGCTGTAAGTGCGTATTCTTCACTCTCTTCTTCCTGCCGGGAAGAATCCTTTTTCAGGAAAAGGTCGTAAGCAATATTGCCTGCATAATAGAGCAGATAAACAGCCAGGATGGTAAGAAATATTTTGATCATTTTGGTCAGGTGTTTTTAGAATGGTTTATTGTTATATAGTAATTTCAAGTGCGCGGTTGATGTGATCGATCAGTTCTGCAAATGCATTTTTGACCGCATATTTCTGTTCGTAGGATAGCTTCCTTGTATCGATGGTCTGAAGGCAGTTTCTTTTGAATACCGGACTTTTTAGAATCACGCCGTACTTGCTGATCTCCGCGTCCATACCTTCCTGATTCTGGTATTTATAACCTTTGTCATATTTGGAGCGTATGAATATTCGCTCTGCCTGGCTTTCCAGTAGTCCCAGAAAGTTGATAAAAACCAGGGTTGATTTTGTGGAGACATTGGAATATTCAAAAGGGATCACGATAAAATCACTGTAGATCAGCAGGTCACTGTACCGGGCATCGAGAGTTCCCGCAAGATCAAAAAGGTTGATGTCCTCACTTTCCTTCATTTCAATAAGGTGTTCAAAATCGCAAAATGGCTGTTCGTTTTCATCATTTATGATCTCCACATTATACAGTTTCGGCAATTCCGACTCTTCATCTTCCTTCCATTTGTGGTAGAAAGATTTCTGAAAATCAAAATCGAACACGTTGACCTTTCTTTCAGAGATTCCTGAAATGTAGTTGGCAAAAGCAATGGCCAGTGTGGTTTTGCCTGTTCCTCCTTTTTGTGTCCCGAATGTGATAATCATAGGTTTTTTTATTTTAAGTGATTATGACTGTATTCATAGAAGGAAGCCGGTATTCCTTATTCTAGCGCTTCTTTCTTCTTCGTTTTTTCAATTCATCCTCTGCCGGATCTTTTGCGGTTCCTGAACTTTTCGTCCAGTCGAAAATCATTTCGTTAATCGCTTGCTTCAGATCGTTTCCGGAATTGTTTTCAGTCTGTTTTTCACCAGTCAATTGAGGGTTCAGAAACAGCTGGTATTGTTTTTCGCCGATCAGGGTTTGCAGCTCACCGATGAAGTGAAGCCGGGTATGGATGGCGTAATATTTTTCATCCTCTGCTTTTATCAAAATGACATCCTCTTTACTTTGATTTTTGAGATATTCTTTTACATCACTCCTGACCGCATTGAATGTTGTTTTGCTTTTCAGCTTTTTATTCTCAAACAGCATAAAATCCTTCAACTCATCTTCCGGATATTGTGCTTTTAGAAATTCAAGCAATACCGTTTTGGTTTCCGCATTGGGCATATTATAATCCTTCAGTTGTTCAAAAAGCCGCTTGTCCATTACTGCAGATGTGAATTTAAACAGGTCACCCATTTTCATCATCTCACTGCCTTTCCGAACAGTCCCTGTCTTATGATCGATCAGTGTGTAACCGAAAGGCATCTTATCCTCCTTATGATGAAACAAGATGTCGATACCGAAAGAGTCTCTTAGCTTTTTCTGAAGCTCGCTTTCAAATTCAGTTTTCGGTTTCCAGTGGTCTTTATGCTTTTCTTCAGGGAGCATTGCTTCCTGTTTCCTGTAATCATCTATTCTGAATACTTTGTTGGAATAGAGCTGCCTGTATTTTAATAAAATGGCCCTGATCTGCTTCGACCGCAATTCATTCTTTTCATTATTGAAAACAATGTGATCTGCCGGAAGTCTGCGCTGCACCACGCCGTTTTTTGAAATGGTAATGGATTTTCCATCATTTGTGTTTTCTGTAATTTGGTAACCATTTCTGTTGAGCAATGTTTTCAGCTGCTGAAAAGAGCCAATTTTGTATTGTAAAAGCTGATTTAATCTTTCTTTCTCATTGATGACGTACCGCTTTTCCAGAACTTCGGCTAATGCTTTTTGTGCCTTTAGCCTTTCGTAGCGGTCATCGATCTTTTTTCCGGTCTTCTTGTCTACTCTTGTTGAAACAATATGGATGTGATTGTTCTCCGTATCATTATGAAAAACGGCGATGTAAGGCTGTAGTCTGTAACCGAGTTTTTCCATAAAATCTTCACTGATCTTTGTAAGCTCTTCCTTGCTATGCTCCTGAAATTTGGTAGAGATCACTGCATGGAATTGTGGCTTTTGTACCTTATTGCTTTTTGATATCGCCCTCAGATAATCCCTGACCTGCTCTTTATCACTATCCTGATCGATGAATGATGGAAAGTTTTTCATCAGCATCAGTTCTCCTTTCCCTTTATCAATCTTCCTGTCGTTATAATCAACTCCCGGAAAACCGGAACCTGCAGGCTTCATCACTTTGACAATCATTTTGAAAGCAATGCATAGATGTTTTCAAAAATGGTATTCTGCCGGGCTTTCAGTATTGCTATTTCCTTGAGTTGCCTGGAAAACAGCTCCAGCTGACTTTCCGAAATATACTTTTGACCGTTTACCATCTTAGTGACCTGGTTGATATTGTTCTCAATCTTTGAAAAGATATTGTCCTGCTTTTCAATGAATTGTAGAACTTGCCTTCTTTCATTGTCCATAATTCTGTTCTCAACGGAATCAATGATCAGGCTGGTCAAAGAGAGATTTCTTTCCCTGCATATTCTTTTCCATTTATCCTTTCTTTCCTGTTTGATTCTGAAGAGGATCACATCAGAATATGTATCTTCTTTACTCATGGTACACTCCAGCTTGGAATTCCGTTGACACTTTTCAGGACATAGGTTCCAACCGTCGGCGGTGTAGGGATAACCTCAGTGGCAAAACCAAATGAGCCGTCGCCCTTTGCCACAACTTTTTTAGTATAGGCAGGATCTCCGTCCGCATTGGGCATTTGTGTTGGTGTTACACTCAGTCTGCCATTGATATTCAACCATCTTTCGGAAAAGTCACCGGAGATCAGGGCGAACTTGTAATCGGTGTAATTGTTCGTGATGCTATCCCAGAAAGCGTTCGGGTTTGTAGTTACCGGAGTGGAATGGATGGCCAATTTATTACTGATGCTTCTGTCCCCGACTGCCGGGCTTCCTGCTCCAACGCCAATGAATATATTATTGGAACCTGTCCTATTTCCTGTTCCTGACAGATAACCGATCGATATATTGTCATTGCCTGAAGTGATATAAGACATCGCGCCAGGTCCTATACCGATATTTCTGTTACCTGATATGGTCCCGTTGGAAATACCGTTCAGTGCAGATACGCCTGCTCCATAATTTAATTTTCCGGTCACCTTTCCCTGAGACATAGCGTAAGCAAATGCTGAGTTCCCTTTGCCGGAAGTTACATTGGAGTCTGTTCCCACTATCGTATTATATTCTCCTGTGATCGGACTTCTGGATCTTCCAAGGATATAATTTTCTTTTTGGTCAAAATCAAGCTTAAGAAAATCTTTTACGACAATTTCAACCGTAGAAGTATTGCCTCTTAGCGCAACCATTTCCAGTGGATCATCTTTAGAGACCTCAACCCACTGCTGTCCATCAAAGTAATACAGTCCCGATCTTGTTAGGTGAACTGCCTGTCCGGTGAGATCGGTTGCAGGCGCTGTAACAAATACAAAAGCACCTTTTTGTGCCGCTGAATATGTCTTTGCCGCTAATTCATCACCGGTAATTCGTGGCGGAATGATCCCGTCAAAATGATTTACATCATTTGGTTTTCCGACCACTTCAAGAGTTGCTTTTGGCGTCTGTGTATTGATACCGACCTGCGAAAATAGGTTAACAGTGACCAGTGCACAAAATAAGGTTAGGAAATTGTTTTTCATTGTTTGTCTTGTTTGAGGTTTATCGTGTTTTTAGAATCGTCATTGATTTTGATATGCTGCTGATTGCAGTTATATTTTCGGTTTTGTTATCTTGAATGAGGCTTCGTCCAGCTCGAATATCCCTGAGTCTCACCAACCATATTTGAATTGATCGCATTAAGATTCTCTGCCGGAAAATGAATAGAATTATTTTGAAGAAAAACAGCCATTATGGATGTGGAGTTTTCTGGATGTATCCAAATCAAATCGGTAGGGAAATAGCCTATTTCATTGCAGATATCAGCAATATTCATTACAGCATCATCTGATATAGGTTCAGAATCAGTTTTTCTTGAGACAAGAAACTTAACGTTGACAATTCCATCAATTTTTGAAAAGGATACCGCTCCCTCCAATCCCCCGAACTTTTTTGTTCCCAAAGTGTAAAATTTCGTAGAGGTCAAGTAAGTATCTTTATGATCCCAATTGTTAACAGGCTCGCTCCATTTTGAAGATGC
>Ga0065704_10070902_pt1 | contig 14826 bp, 12 predicted proteins | sample SwiRhicommuniRL2_FD_59091 | JGI IMG/M metagenome (GOLD analysis project Ga0065704, IMG submission 59091) | Switchgrass rhizosphere bacterial communities from Rose Lake, Michigan, USA - RL2 v2 (version 2) | ecosystem: Host-associated > Plants > Roots > Rhizosphere > Soil | place: East Lansing, MI
CGGGTGCACGACCGCGTCGTCCTCGACGACGGCGCTCGGGTGACGACCGCCCTCGAACGCGGGTTCGGGATTCAGCGCCTGCGCGATGCGGGCGTACGTCGCGTACGGATTCGCGGCAACGAGCGCGTGCGTCGGGCAGTCGCCCGCGCTCGCGGCATCGAGCACCACCGCGCCGGCGCGCGTGCCGACCAGATGCTTGCGGTACTTCGGGTTGGCGAGGAACGAGAGTGCGGTCGCGTCGGCCGCCTGCAGCGTGGCGACGCGCTCGACGCGGACGTCGGGGTCGCCGTGCAGTTCGCAGCCGAAGCGGACCGCCAGCTCGCCGAGGCTCAGCGGCATGGCGGTGCGTTCCGTCGTGCCCGGGGGCCCCGCGGCCTCAGGGCTTGGCCGGGGCGGCGGACTTGCCCTTCGCCTGCAGCGCCGCGAGCACCTGCGGCGTGATGTCCACGGCCGTGCTGGCGTAGAGCACGTCGGCGACGACGAGGTCGAGGCCGGCGCTCTTGGCGTAAGACTGCACTTCGACCAGGACGGTGCGCTGCAGCTGGCCGAGCGCCTCGTTGCGGCGGACGTTGAAGTCCTCCATCAACTCGTTCTGCTTGCGCGCGAAGTCGCGCTGGCCGTCGCGCAGCGCCTTTTCCTGGTTGCGGCGCTCGGCCTCGGCCATGGTCGCGCCGTCCTTCTGCAGCCGGTCCTCGCGCGTCTTGAGGTCGCGTTCCATGGTCTGCAGGTCGCGCTTGCGCGTGGCGAACTCGCTGTCGAGCGCCTGCGACGCGGCCTGGGCCTGGGGGGCTTCCTGGAGCAGCCGCGCGACGTTGACGACGCCGATCTTCGCCTGCGCCTGGGCCGCGGCGAGCGGCAACGCGCTGGCGGCGATCGTCACGAGGGCAAGCAACGCAGTCTTGGTACGCATGGAACGGGACACCTCAGAAAGCCTGGCCGATGGAGAACTGGAAACCTTCGGTTTCGTCCTTGTATTCGACGTCGTTGCCCTTGGACGCGTTGAGCGGCACGGCATAGCTGAACCGGAAGACGCCGAGGGGCGCCATCCACTGAACGGCGACGCCTGTCGAATAACGCAGTTTATCAAACGCAAAGTCGTAATCCACCGGCGTGATTCCGTCCTTGCCCGTGAACGCGACGCTATCCGTGGAAAACACGTTGCCAATGTCGAAGAACGCGCTGAAACGCGCGCTGTTGCGCCACTTGTCGGGCATCGGCAGCAGCAGTTCGAGCTGGTTTGCGAACTTCATGTTGCCGCCGTACGGGTTGCCGAAGGAGTCCTTCGGGCCGAGACGGCTTTCGCGATAGCCGCGCACCGTCTCCGGGCCACCGGCGAAGAAGCGGCGGTACGGCGGCAGCGAGGTCGTGTCGCCGAGCGAGTCGCCGTAGCTCAACTCGGTGTTGAGCATGAACGTGAACCACTTGCCCAGCGGGACGAACTGCAGGTAGTCGTAGTTGACGCTGTAGTACTCGACGTCGCTGCCCGGGATCGTGTACCCGAGGCTCAGGCGGTGGCGCGAGCCGCGGTCGGCGAAGATCGCGCGATTGCGCGAATCGTACGACCAGCCCGCCGACAGCTCGAACGTGTCGAACTTCGTGCCGTAATACGTGAACGTGATCGGCGGAATGCCGACCGAGTTGGTCTCGGTGTACGTGTTGCCGTTGTTCTGCACCCAGTACAGGGCCTCGTCGGCGCTGCTGCTCGGGTCCGTGAACAGGTCCGAACGCTGGGCCGCGGCACCGACCCGCAGCGACTGGAACTCGGAGATCGGCCAGGCGTAGTCGACGCCGATGGTGCCGGTCTCCGTCTCGAAGTCCGACGATGCGGTCGTGTACTGCTCGATCCGGCGGTAGGTCGCAGATACGGTGCGCGAGACGCCGTCGACCGTCGTGTACGGGTCGGTGTGCGAGAGGCTGAACACCTTGCTGTACTGGCCGGCGTTGATCTCGGCCGCGACGCGGTTGCCGGTGCCCATGAAGTTGCTGTGCACGAAACTGCCGTTCAGCAGGATCGACTGCGACTCGGAGTAGCCGATGCCGCCGCTGAACTGGCCGGGCAGGCCTTCCTTGATCGTGTAGTCGACGTCGACCAGGTCCGGCGTGCCGGCCACCGGGTTCGTCTCGACCTCGACCTTCTCGATGTACGGCAGCCGCTGCAGGCGCTGCTTGCCGCGCTCGACGGCGGCGTTCGAGAGGTAGGCGCCCTCCATCTGCCGCATTTCGCGGCGCAGCACGTCGTCGTTGATGCCGGTGCTGCCGCTGAAGGTGATGTTGCGAACGTAGGCGCGATTGCCCGGGTCGACGAGGAAGGTGATCTCGATCTCCTTCGTCTCCTTGTTCTCCTTCGGCACCGGGTCGATCTTCGCGAACGCGTAGCCGTCCTGGCCCAGGCGCAGCTGCATAAGCTCGGTCGTCGCGGTGATCATCTTGCGCGAGAAGATGTCGCCGCGGCGCACCGCGAGCAGTGCCCGCAACTGCGCCTCTGGCACCACGAGGTTGCCCGCGATCTTGACGTCGGAGACGCGGTAGACCTCGCCTTCCTTGACGTTCAACGTGATGAAGATGTCTTCCTTGTCGGGCGAGATCGCGACCTGCGTCGACTCGACCGTCATGTTCGCGTAGCCGCGGTCGAGGTAGTACGAGCGCAGCTTCTCCATGTCGCCCGACAGTTCCTCGCGAGAGTAACGGTCGTCCTGGCGGTACCACGACAGCCAGTTCGGCGTGCGCAGCTTGAACGCCTCGAGCAGGTCTTCGTCGCTGAACGCCTCGTTGCCGACGACGTTGATCTGGCGGATGCGCGAGCGCTTGCCCTCGACGACGTCGATCGCGAGCTTGACGCGGTTGCCGGGGACTTCCTCGACCTTGGTGTCGACCTTCACGGCGTACTTGCCGCGCGAGTAGTACTGGTCGGTCAGGTAGCGCGTGACCTCGTCGAGCGTCGACTGGTTGAAGGTCTTGCCGCGCGCGAGGCCGACGTTGCGCAGCGACTTCTCGAGGTCCTCGGTCTTGATGTCCTTGTTGCCGGTGATCGTGAACGACTCGATCGACGGCCGCTCGAGCACGGCGATCACGAGCGTGCCGCCGTCGCGACGCAGCTCGACGTCGCGGAAAAAGCCCGTGGCGTACAACGCGCGCAGGGCTTCGTCGATGCGACGGTTGTCGAGGCGGTCGCCGATGTTGACCGGCAGGTAGTTGTAGACCGTGCCCTCGGTGATGCGCTGCAGGCCCTCGATCCGGATGTCGCCGACCGTGAATTCCGCACCGCCCGCGGATTGGGCGAGGACGGCAGGCACGGCAAGGAGGGCCGGCAGGGCGGCCGCGTACTTCAATCGCATTTTTCTGGTTGGTCTCAGCTGAACAACCGTGACAGGTCGTTGTAGAAGGCGAAACTCATCAGGACGAGCAGCAGCAGGATGCCGATCTGCTGGCCGACCGCCTGCGCCCGCTCCGAGAGGGGGCTGCCCTTGACCAGCTCCGCCAGCTGGTAGACGACCTGGCCGCCGTCGAGGATCGGGATGGGCAGCAGATTCAGCACGAACAGGCTCACGCTCACGATCGCGAGGAACGAAAGGAACGAGAGTATGCCCTGTCGCGCGGAGAAACCGGCGTATTCGGCGATGTTGATCGGGCCGCTCAGGTTCTTGACCGAGACGTCGCCCGTCGCGACGTTCCAGATCATGCGCACGGTCAGCACGGACATGTTCCAGGTCTTCTCGACCGCGCGACCGGTGGCGTCGAGCACGCCGTAACGTTCGACGGCCTTCATCGCTTCGGGCACGGCGAGCATCGCGACCGGCTGGATACCGATGCGGCCGACGAGGCGCTCGCCCTCGCGGTGGGCCTGCACCTCGATCGGCACCGCGAAGGTTTCGCCGTGCCGGTCGACCGTGAACTGCAGCGTCTTGCCCGGGCTCGGCTGCACGATCTTGACGAGCGCGGCGAAGTCGTCGACCGGCTGTCCATCGACCGCCACGATGCGGTCGCCCACCTGCAGCCGCGCCGTCTCGGCCGCGCTGCCGGCGACGATCGTGCCGATCTCGGTCGGCACCGTCGGGTACCAGAAGTCGAATCCAAGCCCCGGCAGCAGCGCGCCGGGCTCGGTCAAGGCCCGCCGATCCGCGGGCAGCGCGAAGTCGAGCGTGCGTGCATCGCCCTGCCCTTCGTCGCCGCGGACCTGGACCTCGAGCGTCGCGCCACCCATCAGCCGGTCGAGGATCGCCAGCACGGCCGCCTCGCGCGTCGCGACCGGTTCCCCGTCCACGGCGACGATCGCGTCACCGCTGCGCAGGCCGGCGTGGGCCGCCGCGGAATCCGCGGTCACGTCGCCGATGACCGGCTTGAGCGCCGGGATGCCGACCACGAACAGCACCCAGTACGCGACCGCGGCGAACAGGAAGTTGGCCAGCGGACCGGCAATCAGCACCATGATGCGGCGCCAGACCGGCTTGCGGTTGTAAGCCTGCTCGAGCAGCTGGGGCGCGACCGGACCTTCGCGCTCGTCGAGAAGTTTGACGTAACCGCCTAAGGGAATTGCGGAAAAAGCAAACTCACAGCCGTCGTTGCCACGCCGCGACCAGAGCACCTTGCCAAAGCCGATCGAAAACCGCAGGACCTTGATGCCCATGCGGCGCGCCATCCAGAAATGGCCGTATTCGTGCACGGCGACGAGCACGCCAATGGCCACGAGGAACGCCAGCACGTAGGTCAATATCGTCATCTCCGCGTCATTGGACCGTGGCCAGCCGCGACCGTGCCTGGACTCGCGCCCACTGGTCCGCGGCGAGTACGTCCGCCACTTCGCGCGCCGGCACGGTGTCGTGTGCCGACATCACGTCTGCGACCAGCGCCGGGATGCCCAGGAAGCCGAGCCGGCCCTCGAGGAACGCCGCGACCGCGACCTCGTTCGCCGCGTTCAGTGCCGCAGGCGCCGTGCCGCCCGCCTCGGCGGCCGCCCGGGCGAGACCCAGCGACGGGAAACGCACGACGTCGGGGGCCTCGAAATCGAGCCGTGCCGCCGCCACCAGGTCGAGCGATTCTACACCGGAGCCGATGCGCTCCGGCCAACCGAGGGCGTGGGCAATCGGGGTGCGCATGTCCGGGTTGCCGAGCTGCGCCAGGATCGACCCGTCCACGTACTCCACCATCGAATGCACGATGCTCTGCGGATGTACGACCACGTCCACCGCGGCCGGTTCCATGCCGAACAGCACGCACGCCTCGATCAGCTCGAGGCCCTTGTTCATCAGCGTGGCGGAGTCGACCGAGATCTTGCGCCCCATGCGCCACCGCGGGTGCGCACAGGCCTGGTCGGGCGTGACGTGCGTCATCTGTTCGCGCGTGGTGCGCAGGAACGGCCCGCCCGACGCCGTCAGCAGGATGCGACGCACGCCCTTCGGTGCCACGCCGGTCGCGAGCGTCGCCGGCATGCACTGGAAGATCGCGTTGTGCTCGCTGTCGATCGGCACGATCGTGGCACCGCTGCGGCGCGCCGCCTCGACGACCAGCGCGCCGGCGAGCACGAGCGATTCCTTGTTCGCAACCAGCACCTGCTTGCCGCTCGAAGCGGCGGCCAGCGTCGACGGCAGGCCGGCCGCACCGACGATGGCGGCCATGACGACGTCGACCTCGCTGCCGCCGGCAACCTCGGCCAGCGCCTGCGCGCCGCAGAGCACTTCGGTCGGACAGCCGGCAGCCCTCAGGTCTTCGGCCAGCCCCCGCGCCTGCACGGGATCTTCGAGCACCGCGACCCGCGGCCGGAACCGCAGGCATTGCTCGGCGAGCGCCTCGCGTCGCGTCGACGCCGCGAGCGCGGTGACGACATAGCGGTCCGGGTGCCGCGCAAGCACGTCGAGCGTGCTGACACCGATGCTGCCGGTGCTGCCGAGGACCGCGACGCGTCTCACGGCTGCAACCCCAGCGCCAGCAGTCCGAGCAGGAACGTGGGCGCGGCGGCGGTCAGGCTGTCGATGCGATCGAGCAGCCCGCCGTGCCCCGGCAGCATCGCGCTGCTGTCCTTGAGCCCGACGTGACGCTTGAACATGCTTTCGGTCAGGTCGCCCACGACCGACACGAGCGCCACGACCTCGCACAGGAACAGCCACGGCCAGAACGGCACATCGAACAGCACGGCGCCGATCGCGCCGACCAGTGCCGCCGCGAGCATGCCGAAGGCGAAACCTTCCCAGGTCTTGCCCGGGCTCACCTGCGGCGCGAGCTTGCGGCGACCGTAGCGGCGACCGCCGAAGTAGGCGCCCACGTCCGCCGCGGCAATGAGCACCAGCAGGAACAGCAGCAGCAGCTGGCCGTGCGGACGCAACTCGACCAGGTGCTCGAGGCCGAGCCCTGCCGGGACCAGCACGAGAAACCCGACCGCCGCGGCCGCGAGACGACCGCCGGACTCGGCGCGCAGCGCCAGCCAGGCGAACGCCACCAGCCACCAGATCGCAGCCGTCCGCAGCATCAGCTCGAGCAGGTGCGGATCGCGCGCGAGCACCTCGGCGCCGGCCAGCACGATCACGATCGCGGCGGCGTAGATCAGGCGCCCGGCCGTGGAGGTGATCCGCGCGAACGCGGCCCATTCCCAGCCGGCCGCGAAGATCGCCATCGAGATCAGCACGGCCGCGACCGGCGGCGGCAGGAACACCAGCACGACGATCACGACCGCCGCGAGCAGCAGTGCCGTGCCGATGCGGGCCCGCAGCGCGCTACTCATGGCCGAGCGCCTGCGCCGGGGTCAGGCCGAACCGTCGCTGGCGACGGGCATAGTGTTGCAGCGCCGCCTCGAGCGCGGCGTCGTCGAAGTCTGGCCACAGCGTGTCGCAGAAATAGAGTTCGGTGTAGGCGAGGTGCCACAGCAGGAAGTTGCTGATGCGGTGCTCCCCGCCGGTGCGGATGAAGAGGTCGGGCTCCGGCGCGTCGTGCAGTTGCAGCTCGGCCCCGAGCGAGGCTTCGTCGATCGCGGCGACCGGCAGCTCGCCCGCGGCGACGCGGCCTGCAAGACGCCGCGCGGCATTGGCGATGTCCCAACGGCCACCGTAGGACACGGCCACGTAGAACGTCATGCGCGTGTTGCCGGCGGTGCGTGCCTCGGCCGCGGCGATCTTTTCGGGCAGGCCGTTGCGCAGGCGCGAGAAGTCGCCGATGAACCGCACGCGGATCTGGTTCGCGTGCAGTTCGTCGACTTCCTTGTCGATCGACTCGACGAACAGCTCCATGAGCTTGTCGACTTCCTCGCCCGGCCGTTTCCAGTTCTCGCTCGAGAACGCGAACACCGTGAGCGCCTGGACGCCGCGGCGTGCGCAGCCCTCGATGGTGGCGCGCACGGCCTTGGCCCCGGCTCGGTGGCCGAGGTGGCGCGGCAGCGCACGACGCTGTGCCCAGCGGCCGTTGCCGTCCATGATGACCGCGACGTGGCGAGGCATGCCCGGCGCGCCCGCACGAGGTTGCGCCACGGCTCAGACCTGCATCAGTTCCTTTTCCTTCTCGTGCATCACCGCATCGACGTCGGCGACGTGCTTGTCCGTGAGCTTCTGCACTTCCTCGTGCGCCTTGCGCTCGATGTCCTCGGAGATCAGCTTTTCCTTGAGCATCTCCTTGATGTCCTGCAGCACGTCGCGGCGCACGTTGCGGATCGCGACGCGCGCGCTCTCCGCCTCGTGCTTGACGACCTTGGTCAGGTCGCGGCGGCGTTCCTCGGTCAGCGCCGGCAGCGGCACGCGGATCACGCTGCCCGCCGTGGTCGGCGTGACGCCGAGGTCCGACTTCATCAGCGCCTTTTCGATCGTGCCGACCATCTGCTTGTCGAACGGCACGATCGTGATCGTGCGCGCGTCCTCGACCGCGACGTTCGCGACCTGGCTCAGCGGCGATTCGGCGCCGTAGTAGTCGACGCGGATGTGGTCGACGAGCGAGGTGCTGGCACGACCCGTGCGCAGCCGCTTCAGCTCCTGGCGGAACGCGCCCACGCACTTGCCCATGCGGTCGCTGGCGTCTTTCTTGATGTCTTCGAGCATCGCAACAACTCCCTTACGAACGGCTACGGCCGTCTCAGATCGTGACCAGCGTGCCGATGTCGCCGCCGCCGGCGGCGCTCACGAGGGCACCTGGATCGTTCAGGTTGAATACGCGCAGTGGCAACTTGTGGTCGCGGCACAGCACGATCGACGTGGCGTCCATCACGTTGAGCCGCTGGTCGAGCACCTGGTCGTAGGTCAGGCGGTCGTAGCGCACCGCGCCCGGGTGGGTCACCGGGTCCGCGTCGTAGATGCCGTCGACCTTGGTGGCCTTGAGCAGCAGGTCGGCCTCGATCTCGATCGCGCGCAGGCTCGCGGCGGTGTCGGTCGTGAAGAACGGATTGCCGGTGCCCGCTGCGAAGATCGTGACGCGCCCCTTCTCGAGGTGACGGATCGCCCGGCGGCGGATGTAGTCCTCGCAGACCTCGTTGATGCGCACGGCGGACATCACGCGGGTCGAGACGTCGATCGACTCGAGCGCATCCTGCATCGCGAGCGAGTTCATGACCGTGGCGAGCATGCCCATGTGGTCGCCCGTGACGCGGTCCATGCCGGCGCGCGCCAGGCCCGCGCCGCGGAACAGGTTCCCGCCGCCCACGACGATCGCGATCTCGATGCCGAGTTCGCGGACGCTGCGGATCTCGTTGGCGAGACGGCGCAGGAAGACCGGGTCGATGCCGTAGTCCTCGGCGCCCATGAGGGCCTCGCCGGACAGCTTGACGAGGACGCGGCGGTTGCGGGGTTGCGTGTCTGCGGGTGGTTCCATCGTCTGTGCCAGGCAAAAGGGTGCGGCCATTATAAGGAACCCCGCTTGCGCGGGGTTCCGGGAGAAAACGCTCGGTCGAGCCGGTCGGGACTTACGCGCCCCGGACCTGGGCCATGACCTCTTCGGCGAAGTTCTCCTGCTTCTTCTCGATGCCCGCGCCGACTTCATAGCGGACGTAGCGCAGCACCTTGGCGTTGGCCTTCTTCAGGACCTGTTCCACGGTCTGCTTGTCGTCCTTCACGAACGGCTGGCCGAGCAGCGTGATCTCGCCGAGGAACTTGCGGATCTTGCCCTCGACCATCTTGGCGACGATCTCGGCCGGCTTGCCTGCCGCCTTCGGGTCCTGCGCGACCTGCGCCACGAAGATGTCCTTTTCCTTCGCGACCTGGTCGGCCGGCACGTCGTCGGCCGACAGGTACTGCGGGTTGATCGCCGCAATGTGCATCGCGAGGTCGTGGCCGAGCGCGTCGTCGCTGCCCTGGAGCGCCACGACCACGCCGATGCGCGTGCCGTGACGGTAGGTCGCGAGAGCCGCGTCGGTCGCGATCAGCTCGAAGCGGCGCACGCCGATGTTCTCGCCGATGCGCGCGATCAGCTCGCGGCGCGTCTCCTCGACCGTCTTGCCCGAAGCGAGCGTGGCGGCGAGCAGGGCTTCGAGGTCGGCCGGCTTCGTGGCGAGCGCCACCTTGGCCACTTCCGCGGCGAATACCTGGAAGTCGTCCTGGCGGGCGACGAAGTCCGTCTCCGAGTTCACTTCGACCAGCGCGGCCAGCTTGCCGTCGGCCGAACGCTCGATGACGACCACGCCCTCGGCGGCCACGCGGCCGGCCTTCTTGTCGGCCTTGGCGAGACCCGACTTGCGCATGATCTCGGTGGCGGCCTCGAGGTCGCCGTTGGTTTCGACGAGTGCCTTCTTGCACTCCATCATGCCGGCGCCGGTGCGCTCACGCAGTGCCTTCACTGCTTCTGCGGTGACGGCCATGATCAGGCTCCCTCGGTCTTCGTCGCTTCGGCGGCCGGGGCAGCGGCAGCCGGAGCATCGGCAGCCGGAGCATCGGCAACCGGAGCATCGGCAACCGGGGCAGCGGCCGTCGCCGGGCCCTTCTTGCGCGAGGCTTCGCGACGGGCCATGAACGCCTCGGCGCTCTCCTCCGGATCGGCCTCGACCAGCTCTTCGCGCTGCTGCTCGACGACCGCGGAGTCGTCGGTGGCTGCCTTCGGACGGCGGGCGCCGCCACCGGCGGTCTTCTTGCGCGCAGGGGCGCCACGGCCGCCACGCTGCTGCGGCTTGGGCTGGCCGGCACGGGCGCGCGGCTTGCCTTCCTCGTCGAGCTCGACGAACTCGTCCTCGCCGACCGGCACTTCCACGATCGTGGAACGGCCTTCGATGACGGCGTCGGCCATGCCCGCGGCGTAGAGCTGGATCGCGCGCATGGCGTCGTCGTTGCCCGGGATCACGTAGCTGATGCCGTCCGGCGAGCAGTTCGTGTCGACGACGGCGACGACCGGGATGCCGAGCTTCTGCGCTTCGTGGATCGCGATGTTCTCGTGACCGACGTCGATCACGAACATGATGTCCGGCAGGCCTTCCATGTCCTTGATGCCGCCGAGGCTGCGCTCGAGCTTGTCGCGTTCGCGGCGCAGCATCTGCGCTTCGCGCTTGCTGCGCTGCTCCAGCAGGCCGTTCGCCTGCATCTCGTCGATCTCGGCGAGACGACGGATCGACTGGCGGATGGTCTTGAAGTTGGTGAGCATGCCGCCGAGCCAGCGGTGGCTCACGTGGGGCATGCCGCAGCGCTGCGCTTCGGCAGCGATCGCTTCGCGCGCCGAGCGCTTCGTGCCCACGAACAGGATCTTGCCGCCGTCGGCGACCACGTTCTTGACGAACGCAGAGGCTTCCAGGAACAGCGGGAGGGTCTGCTCGAGGTTGATGATGTGGATTCGGTTACGTTCGCCGAAGATGAAGGGAGACATCTTCGGGTTCCAGAAGCGGGTCTGGTGTCCAAAATGAACACCCGCTTCCAGCATCTGTCGCATGGACATGCCGGTCATCGCAAAACTCCTTGAAGGGTTGAACCTCCACGCACCCCATGCGGCAACCCGGGGAACCTCGCGGTTTTCCAGGCACCCAGCCACACGTGACGGTGCGTGTGCGGATTTCGTTGTCAAAAAAGGCCGCGCTTTATACCATCGTGACCTCGGATTATCAAATACTTACGGAGCCCTCCCCCCGGGATCCGAGGTCCCCCACGGATGCGTCTGATGCACGAACCCCAACCCGTCCCTGTCACCCCGGCTGCCGACGGGATCGGTCGCGTCCAGCGCAAGGGCCCGGCCGAGCAGGAGGCCATGCGCGTGGCCGGCCGTCTCGCCGCCGAGGTCCTGGACATGATCGGCCCGCACGTCGTGCCGGGCGTGACCACCGACGAACTCAACCGCATCTGCCACGAGCACATCGTCGAGGTGCAACAGGCCGTGCCGGCCCCGCTCGGCTACCGCGGCTTCCCGAAGTCGATCTGCACCTCGATCAACCACGTCGTCTGCCACGGCATCCCCGGTGACAAGCGGCTCAAGCAGGGCGACATCGTCAACCTCGACATCACCGTGATCAAGGATGGCTTCCACGGCGACACGAGTCGGATGTTCCACGTCGGCAAGCCGTTGCCGCATGCGCAGCGTCTCTGCGACCTGACCTACCAGTCCATGTGGCTCGGCATCCGCCAGGTGCGCCCCGGCGCACACCTGGGCGACATCGGCGCCACGATCCAGAAGTTCGTCGAAGGCAACCACTATTCGGTGGTCCGCGAGTATTGTGGTCACGGCATCGGCCGCGGCTTCCACGAGGACCCGCAGGTGCTCCACTACGGCACGCCGGGCACCGGGCTCGTGCTGCAGGAAGGCATGACGTTCACGATCGAGCCGATGGTCAACGCCGGCCGCCGCGAGGTGCGCCTGCTGCCGGACGGCTGGACCGTGATCACGCGCGACCACTCGCTCTCGGCACAGTGGGAGCACACCATCCTCGTCACACGGAACGGCTTCGAGGTCCTGACGCTGGGCGCCGGCGAGCAGCCGCCGGCGTGAACAGCCCCGTCGCACCGTACGACGACATCGAGGCGGGCCCCGCCGCGGTGGCCCAGCCGCCGTGGGCGTTCCTGAACGTGCTGCCGGCTGCGCTGCAGGCGGGGCCGGACCCCGTCGCGTCGTTCCGCCAGGCGCTCGCCGACGGCGATGCGAGCCTCAAGCAGCGTTTTGCCGACGACGAGCCGGTCGAAGGCCTCGTGCGCGACCGCGCGCGCATGGTCGACGTGGTGCTCCGCGGGGCGTGGCAGTTGCACGTCGGCGCGCACGCACGGGACGTCAACCTGATCGCGGTCGGCGGCTACGGACGCGGCGAATTGCATCCCTGCTCCGACATCGACGTGCTGATCCTGCTGCCCAAGAGCGAGGTGGTCGAGGCCGAGGCCGGCATCGAACGCTTCCTCGCCTTCCTCTGGGACATCGGGCTCGAAGTCGGCCACGCCGTGCGCACGATCGACGACTGCCAGCGCGAGAGCGCGGCGGACGTGAGCGTCGCCACGACGTTCATCGAGGCGCGCCTGCTCGCGGGCCCCGACCACCTCTTCCAGTCGATGCGCCGGGCACTGGGGCAGGACAAGGTCTGGTCGTCGAAGGCGTTCTTCGAGGCCAAGGCGGCCGAGCAGCAGGCGCGGCACCACCGCTACCACGACACCGGCTACAACCTCGAACCCAACGTCAAGGCGAGCCCCGGCGGCCTGCGCGACATCCAGACCATCGGCTGGGTCGCCAAACGCCACTTCGGCGCCGAGACGCTCGACGAACTCGTCGGCCACGGCTTCCTGACCGCGGCCGAGATGCGGCGCCTGCGACAGGCGCAGGCCTTCCTCTGGAAGGTGCGCTTCGCGCTGCACACGCTGACCGGCCGCCGCGAGGACCGACTGCTGTTCGATCACCAGATCCGCATCGCGAAGATGTTCGGCTACGAGGACGCGACCTACACGCTCGCGGTCGAGCAGTTCATGCAGCGGTACTACCGCACCGTCATGGACGTGAGCCTGCTCAATGAGATGCTGCTGCAGCTGTTCCGCGAGGCGATCCTCAACGCGGAAGGCGAAAGCACGATCGTGCCGCTGAACCCGCGCTTCCAGCTGCGCAACGACTACCTCGAGGTCACGGGCGACAGCACGTTCGTGCGCAACCCGTCGGCGATCCTCGAGCTGTTCCGGCTGATGCAGGACACGCCGGGCGTGCGCGGCGTGCGCGCCACGACGATCCGCCTGCTCGGCCGTCACCTGTGGCTGATCGACGAGGAGTTCCGTCAGAACCCACGGCACCACCGGCTGTTCCTCGAGTTGCTGCGGGCGCCCGACGGCGTCACGCACGAACTGCGCCGCATGAACCTGTACGGCGTGCTCGGCCGCTACATCCCGGCGTTCGGTCGCGTCGTCGGCCGCATGCAGTACGACCTGTTCCACGCCTATACCGTCGACGCACACATCCTGTTCGTGTTGCGCAACCTGCGCCGGCTCGCCCTGCCCCGCTTCGAGCACGAACTGCCCGCGCTGTCGCGGATCATGGCGACGATCCAGCGGCAGGAGGTCGCGTACCTCGCGGCGCTGTTCCACGACATCGCCAAGGGCCGCGGCGGCGACCACTCCGAGCTTGGTGCGGTCGACGCCGAGGCGTTCTGCCTCGAACAGGGGCTGTCGCGCTACGACGCCAAGCTCGTCGCCTGGCTCGTGCGCAACCACCTGATCTTTTCGGTGACGGCGCAGAAGAAGGACATCTCGGACCCGAAGGTGATCCAGGAGTTCGCGCGCACGGTCGGCGACCAGACGCACCTCGACTACCTGTACCTGCTCACGGTCGCCGACGTCCGCGGCACCAACCCGAAACTCTGGAACTCGTGGAAGGCATCGCTGTTCCACGACTTCTACGAACGCGTGCGGCGCGTGCTGCGCCGCGGCCTCGAGACCCCGCTCGAGCACGAGGAACTCGTCGCCGAAACGCGGGCGCACGCGCTCGAGCTGCTCGACCTCGATCAGGTCTCGCGCGATCGTGCGCAACAGATCTGGCAGCGCTTCAACGCAGCCTATTTCCTGCGCTACTCGGCCGCCGAGGTCGCCTGGCACACGCGGCTGCTCGCCGCGACGGAGCCGGACGACGTGTCGCTGCTCGTGGCCGTGCGCACGGAGGTCGAGCGCGGAGGCAACGCCGTGCTGACCGTCGGGCCGCACCGCCAGCAGAACTTCGCACGCACGACCGCCGTGCTCGACCAGATGGGCCTCAACATCGTCGATGCGCGGATCACGCCGCTCGAAGGCGGCCTCGGCGTCGACACCTACCTCGTGCTCGAGGACACCGGGCAGCCGATCGCGGACCGCCAGCGCGCCCAGCAGATCGAACAGCAGCTCCGTCGCGTCCTGCAGAGCACCGAGGCCGAGCTTCCGGTCGTGACGCGGCGCGCACCGCGGCAGGTGCGCATGTTCTCGACGCCGACGCAGATCACGTTCAGCGAGGACCCGTTGCAGGACCGCACCGTGCTCGAGATCATCGCCGGCGACCGGCCCGGCCTGCTCTCGGAAATCGGCAAGGTGTTCCTCGCGGAGCAGATCGACGTCGTGACGGCCAAGATCATGACCATCGGCGAACGCGCCGAGGACGTCTTCTACCTGAGCGACGCACACGGCAGGCCGCTCGACGACGCGGCACGCAAGCGCCTGCAGGAGCGCCTGAACACCGCGCTGGACCGGAAGAGCCCGCAGTCGGAAAGAGTCTAGAGTCCAGAGTCCAGAGTCCAGAGTTCAGCCGGAAGCGCGTGGCTCGTCTGCCGCAGGTCGCGGCCACGGATCGAGCATGGCGACGTGCGCATCGACTCGTTCGGGCTGCGCTCCGATTCCGACTAGACTCTAGACTCTGAATTCTGGACTCTTTCCCCTCGTGAACTCCCGCATCGACCTGCTGCAGCCCTACCCGTTCGAGCGGCTGCGCGCACTGCTCGCCGGCGCGAATCCACCCGCCACGCTG
>Ga0065704_10070903_pt1 | contig 14826 bp, 17 predicted proteins | sample SwiRhicommuniRL2_FD_59091 | JGI IMG/M metagenome (GOLD analysis project Ga0065704, IMG submission 59091) | Switchgrass rhizosphere bacterial communities from Rose Lake, Michigan, USA - RL2 v2 (version 2) | ecosystem: Host-associated > Plants > Roots > Rhizosphere > Soil | place: East Lansing, MI
CGTTACCCAGGAGTCGCTGCGCCGGAACATCGGCATGGTCACCCAGGACACCTCGCTGCTGCACCGTTCGATCCGCGACAACATCCGCTACGGCCGCCCCGATGCGACCGAGGCCGAGCTGATGCAGGCCTCCGAGCGCGCGCACGCCGACGAGTTCATCCGCGGCCTGACCGATGCCAAGGGCCGCAGCGGTTACGACACGCAGGTGGGCGAGCGCGGTGTGAAGCTGTCCGGCGGGCAGCGCCAACGCGTAGCCATCGCGCGCGTGCTGCTGAAGGACGCACCGATCCTGGTACTGGACGAAGCCACCTCGGCGCTGGATTCGGAAGTCGAAGCCGCCATCCAGGAGCAGTTGTACGCACTGATGGAAGGCAAGACCGTCATCGCCATCGCGCACCGCCTGTCGACCATCGCCGTGCTCGACCGCCTCGTGGTGATGGATGGCGGCCGCGTGATCGAAAGCGGCAGCCACGAGGAATTGCTCCAGCAAGACGGCCTGTATGCCGCGCTGTGGCGCCGCCAGTCGGGCGGTTTCATCGGCGTGGATCTGGAGGATGTCGAGGCTTGATGTCCTTCTCCCCGCACGGCGGGGAGAAGGTGGCCGAAGGCCGGATGAGGGGCGAGCGCGGCGACGAATCGCTTCGCGTCTTGAATCCGATCCTGGATACGATCCGTCGGCATCAAGAGCACGGGCTTCGTCGCCCCTCACCCGCCTTCGGCACCCTCTCCCCGCTGTGCAGGGAGAGGGGAAAACACGTCACGACAGCCAGCCGCGCGCCTTCACCTTGTCGGCGTACCGCCACAGGAACAGCGCGATCACCAGCAGCACCGCCGGCATCACCAGTCCCACCGGCCCATAGGCCGCCCAGGCCGGCGTCACCACGTAGGCGCCGATCATCTGCACCAGCAGGGCGATCAGCGACAGCAGGAACATCGTCCCTGCCCAGCGTTTCTTCAGCAGCAGTCCCAGCGCGCCCAGCACGCCGGCGAACACCGCCACGGCGAAGGCGATGTTGAGCCAGCCGGGTGTCGCTTCGTAGACCTGGCGTTGCGGCTCGGTCATCGCCGCCAACTGCTCGGCGGACATGTTCACCTGCAGGTACCACATGGCCACGCCGATCAGGTTCCAGACCAGCGCGAACGCGCCGATGATCCAGAAACCGAGCGGACGCTTGGATGCAACAGTGTTGGTCGTGTTCATCTCCCCTCCCCAGGGTTGGTTGTCGGACCGAGGCGGAGCATACGCCCGCCCGCCGCGATACGCGCGTTACGGTCGCGCGGCCGGGGCCACGCGCCAGACCACGTTGCCCACGTCGTCGGCCAGCAGCACGCCGTCGCGCGCATCCACGGCGACGCCCACGGGCCGGCCACGCGCGTTGCCGTTGGCGTCGAGGAAGCCGGTCAGCACATCGACCGGTGCGCCCTGCGGGCGTCCATTGGCGAAACGCACGAACACCAGCCGGTAACCGGCCGGCTCACGCCGGTTCCAGGACCCGTGCTCGCCGATAAAGGCACCGCCCTGCAGCGCCGCCGGCCAGCCCGCCCCATCATGGAAGGCCAGTCCCAGCGCGGCGACATGCGCGCCCAGCGCGTAGTCCGGCGCAATCGCCCGTGCCACGAGGTCCGGGCGCGGCGGCTGCACGCGTGCATCGACATGGCCACCGTAGTAGCTGTAAGGCCATCCGTAGAACGCGCCCTCGCGCACGGCAGTCAGGTAGTCCGGCACCAGCGCGTCGCCGAGTTCGTCGCGCTCGTTGACGACGGTCCACAGCGCGCTGCCTTGCGGTTCCCACGCTAGGCCCACGGGATTGCGCAGGCCCGAGGCGAACACGCGGCGCGCGCCGGTCGCCACGTCCACCTGCAGGATCGCGGCGCGGTCGGTTTCCATCGCCATGCCGTTCTCGCCGACATTGCTGTTGGAGCCCACGCCGACATACAAATGGCGCCCGTCTACGCTGGCCAGCAGGCTCTTGGTCCAGTGATGGTTGAGCGGGCCGCCGGGCAGGTCGATGAGTTTCACCGGTGCCGCGTCGCTGGCGGTCTGTCCCTCGCGGTACGGCACGCTGACGATGGCATCGGCATTGGCGATGTAGAGCCGTCCATCGACGAGCGCCATGCCGAACGGCGAGAACAGGCCGGTGAGAAAGACCGTGCGCAGCTCCGCCACGCCATCGCCGTCGGCGTCGCGCAGCAGGGTGATGCGGTTGGCGCTGGGCGTGGCCGCACCTGCCTTCTTCATCGCGCGCTGCATGAACCAGGTGCGCAGGCCCTTCTTCTGCGCCGGCTTGGGCGGCGCATTGGTCTCGGCAACCAGCACGTCGCCGTTCGGCAGGACGTAAAGCCAGCGCGGATGGTCCAGCCCACGCGCGAACGCGGTGACGTCCAGGCCGGGCGCGGCCGTCGGCGCAGTACCCTCCGGCCAGCCCACGGCCGGGGCCACGTTCACCGTGGGAATCCAGCGCTCCTGCGGTGCCGGCAACGTGGGCTGCGGCCCGGTTTCGGCCGGCGATTGCGCACGCCCGTTGCAGGAGAGGCAGCCCAGCAACAGCACCGGCAACAGGCAGCGGATCGGCACCATGGCACGCGCTCCCGACGGAATGCTGCGAGCCTAGGCGCGGCGGTGCGAACACCGCGTCAACGGATCAGGCCTCGTCCTGCCCCCATGCGTCGATCTCGACCACGCCATCGTCGTCGACGCTCACCCGCACTTCGATGGGCTTGCAGCAGACGTGGCAGTCCTCGATGTAGCGCTGGTCGCCGGCCGAATCATCCACGACCAGCGTGATGACTTCCCCGCAGTACGGGCAGGCGATGTCGGAGGACGGCAGGTGCGGCATCAGGCCGAGCCCAGCGCCGTCACCGACGCGATACGGTCCAGCCACAGGTAATGCGCCACCTCCGGGCGCTTGCCGTCGTCGATGCGGACCACGGCATTGAAGCCTTCATGGCCTTCGCCGTCGCGGAACACCTGCACACTGGGCCGCACCGGCACGATGCCGGTGATGGAGCCGCCATCGGTGAGCTTCAACTCCACCATCGCCTCGTCCGGCAACTGCAGGATCAGCGCCTCCATGCGGGCGATGTCGTCCTGGCGGGTGTAGAGATGCTGTGGCGCGTGCGTCATGGCTCGGCTCCGTACAGATGGCCCCACCCTAGTCCCGGCGCGGTAAGCGGCCGTGAATACATCAGCGCAGCAGGCGCAGCACGTCCTCGGCCGCGGCTTCGGACGAGGCGGGATTCTGTCCCGTCACCAGCCTGCCATCGGTCACCACGTACGACTGCCACACGGCGCCGCGCTGGTAGTGCCCGCCGTTCTTCTTCAGCACGTCTTCCAGCGAGAACGGCACCACGTCGGCCAGACCGACCGCGGCTTCCTCTTCGTTGGAGAAGCCGGTCACGCGCTTGTCCTTCACCAGCGGTTCGCCCAGGGCGCCACGCGTGTGCCGGAACACCGCCGGCCCATGGCACACCGCCGCCACCGGCTTGCCGGCGGAGAACGCCTGCTCGATGAGCCGGATGGAATCGGCATCCTCGGCCAGGTCCCACAGCGGACCATGCCCGCCCGGATAGAACACGGCATCGAACTCGCCATCCACCACGTCCTTCAGGCGCAGCGTGCCGGCCAGCGCGGACAGTGCGTCCGCATCCTCGTTGAAGCGCACGGTGGCGGCAGTCTGCGCATCGGGGGCGTCGCTCTTCGGGTCCAGCGGGGGCTGCCCGCCCTTCGGCGACGCCAGTACGACCTCAGCGCCCGCATCCTTGAACACGTAGTAAGGCGCGGCGAATTCCTCCAGCCAGAAGCCGGTCTTGTGCCCGGTATCGCCCAGGCGATCGTGGGACGTCAGTACCATCAGGATCTTCATCGGCGTTTCCCTCGTGTCGATGCGGCCAGACTAGCCTCGCCTGCGATAAGGCCAGGTGAGCCTAGCCCTGCTTCACCGCATGCCCGCCGAACTCGTTGCGCATCGCCGCCAGCAGCTTGTCGGTATAGGAATCGTCATCGCGCGAGCGCAGGCGTTCCAGCAGCGACAGCGTGATCACCGGTGCGGAGACATTGAGGTCGATGGCCTCGGCCACGGTCCAGCGGCCTTCGCCGGAATCGGCCACGTAAGGCGCGATGCCCTGCATCTCCGGATTCTTCTTCAGCGCATCGGCCGTCAAGTCCAGCAGCCACGAGCGCACCACGCTGCCATCGCGCCAGATGTCGGCCAGCGCCCCCAGGTCGAACGCCATTTCCTGCTTCTTCTTGAGGATGGCGAAGCCCTCGGCGTACGCCTGCATCATTCCGTATTCGATGCCGTTGTGGACCATCTTGGCGAAGTGGCCCGCACCGCTCGGACCCACCCGGCCCCAGCCACTGTCCGGCGCAGGCGCCAGCGTGGCGAACACGGCGCGCAGCTGCTCCACCGCGCCGGCGTCGCCGCCGATCATCAGGCTGTAGCCTTCCGCCAGGCCCCACACGCCACCGCTGGTGCCGCAGTCGAGATAGTGGATGCCGGCGTCGCCCAGCTGTGCGGCACGGCGCTGGCTGTCCTTGTAGTTGGAGTTGCCGCCATCGATCACCGTGTCGCCCGCCGACAGCAGCGGACGCAACTGGTCCAGGGTGTCGTCGACCACGTGCCCCGCCGGCACCATCAGCCACACCACCCGCGGCGTGGGCAGCGCCGACACCGCGTTCTGCAGACTGGCGTGCGCGACGATGCCGCGCGCCTCCGCCTGCTGGCGCGCGGCATCGCCCGGATCGTAGCCGCGCACCGCGTGGCCGCCGCGTACCAGCCGCTCGGCCATGTTGGCGCCCATGCGCCCCAGCCCGATCATCGCCAGTTCCATGTGTACTCCCGTGTGGTCAGTCAAGAAGAAGAGGTTCCCGCGCATTGTCCGCCCTGCGCACGGCCATGGCGTGCATGCGCGTGCGGCGACTCATGCGGCCAGCAGCCAGTCGCGCAGGACCGTCGAGGTTTCCTGCGGGACTTCCATCGGAGGCAGGTGCCCGCAGCGCGCGAACACATGCAGCCGCGCGCCCGCAATGCGCTCGTGCAGGATCCGGGATTCTTCCGGCAGCGTCATGCGGTCGTCCTCGCCCACGCCGACCAGCGTCGGCACGGCGAGGGTGGGCAGCAGCGGCAGGGAATCCGGACGGTCGATGATGGCGCGCTGCTGGCGCAGGAACGCATCGCGGCCGACACGCTGCGCCATGGCCATCACCTCCGTGCCCACGGCGTCGTCCACCCGGCTCTCGTGCACCAGCTGCGGCAGCAGCTTGCGGGTGACCCCCGCGAAACGCCCGGACTCGGCCATCGCCAGCCCCGCCCGCCGCACGGCGAGCCGCTTCGGCGGATCCAGGCGCGCACTGGTGTCCAGCAACGCCAGCCGCGCAACGCGCTGCGGCGCCTGGCGCAGGATCTCGAACGCGACATAGCCGCCCATCGACAATCCCGCCAATGCGAACACCGGCGGCGCCGTGGCCAGCACGCGCGCGGCCATACCGGCGACGCTGTCGTCCCGGGTCAGGTCGGCGTGATGCACCGCCGCGACATCGGCCAGGGCTTCAGCGGGCGCATGCCACAAGCGCTCATCGCACAGCAGACCGGGGAGCAGGAGCAGGGGTAGCGAAGCCATGCCGACAGTGTAATGACCCGCATGCCGGATCATCGCCGATCGCCGCCGACGGTCCGTTCCACATCCGCAACACGCACACCTGCGTAAGCTGGAGGCAACCCTCACGAGTCCCGCTGCATGCGCGTCCTGATCACCGGCGGTACCGGCTTCCTCGGCCAGGCCCTCTGCGCCCGCCTGCTGCAGGCCGGCCACACCGTCAGCGTGCTGACGCGCGACCCTGCCCGCGCCCGCGCGCAGCTGCCGGGCGTGGACGCGCTCGCCACGCTGGAGGAGGCCAGCGGAGTGGAAGCGGTCGTGAACCTGGCCGGGGAGCCGCTCATGGCCGGGCGATGGAACGCGGAGCGCAAGGCGGCATTCCGGGCTTCGCGCATCGGTACCACGCAGGCGCTGATCGCGTGGATGGCACGCCAGGCCGCGCGCCCGCGCGTGCTGGTATCCGGCTCGGCGATCGGCTACTACGGCCCGCGCGACGACGTGGCGCTGGACGAATCCGCCGCCCCCGGCGACGACTTCGCCGCACGCCTGTGCCTGGACTGGGAAACCGAAGCGATGCAGGCCGAAAGCCTGGATGTCCGCACCTGCCGCGTGCGGACCGGCATCGTGCTGGGCAACGAGGGCGGGGCACTGGCGAAGATGCTGCCCCCGTTCCGCATGGGAGTGGGCGGACCGATGGGCGATGGCCGGCAATGGATGAGCTGGATCCATCGCGACGACCTGGTCAGCCTGGTCCAGTGGCTGCTGGAACGCGATCAGGCCGGCGGCGCCTACAACGGCACCGCACCCGCGCCGGTGACCAACCGCGACTTCGCACGCGCGCTGGGCAAGGCCCTGCATCGCCCCGCCGTACTGCCCACGCCGGCCTTCGCGCTGACCCTCGGCTTCGGCGAAATGGCCCAGCTTCTGCTCACCGGCCAGCGCGTGCTGCCCGCGCATGCACTGGCAGAGGGGTTCACGTTCCGCTTTCCCACGCTGGAGCCGGCGCTTGAGGATCTGCTGCGGAGCCCGGCGAGGTGACCGCGGCCGCCCGCGAGACGTTTTGCCCTGAGCCACCCGCCCATATGTGAGTGGAACGAGGCTTTTCGCCTCGTGCGCCAGCCCGGATGAGAGAAGCGCCAGGCTTTTCGGCTGCCGCGTCAGGCTATGTGTGAGTAGAGAGAGGCTGTTCGGCTGGCACGTCAGGCTTGATGAGAGAAGAACGAGGCTTTTCACCTCGTGCGTCAGCCCGAATGAGAGAAGCGCCAGGCTTTTTGGCTGTCGCGTCAGGCTATGTGTGAGTAGAGAGAGGCTGTTCGGCTGGCACGCCAGGCTTGATGAGAGAAGAACGAGGCTTTTCGCTTCATGCGCCAGCCCGAGTGGGAGCAGCGCCAGGCTTTTTTGCTCACGCGCTAGCCTTGACGGGAGAAGCGCCGGCCTTCTCCACGGACACGTCAGGTCATCGGTGACGCGAGTCCGGTTTCCGGATGCCCACGGCAAGCGCAGCGTGAATGTCGCGTGCCCCCTTGGCGGCAGCGATCACGACGATCTTCATCGCCTGCCGACGGAGGCGTAACGTCCGCGCACTTACGGTCGGGACGTGCCTTCCAGGAGTGCGTCATGCCCACCAAGAAGCGCGTCAACCGTCCGCAGACCCAGCGCCGCCAGCCCGGCCGCCAACCACGGATGCAGCCCGAACCCGAAACCATCCGCCCCGGCTACCGCGGCAGCGGCCGGCTGGAGGGCAAGGTGGCGCTGGTGACCGGTGGCGACAGCGGCATCGGACGGGCGGTGGCGGTGCATTTCGCGCACGAGGGCGCCGATGTCGCGATTGCCTACCTGGAAGAAGATCGCGATGCACGGGAAACGCAGCGCTTGATCGAGGCCACGGGGCGGCGCGCCCTGATAGTGCGTGGCGACCTGGCCACGCCGGCCCGCTGCCGCCGCGTGGTCGCGCGTACGGTGAAGCAGTTCGGTGCGCTGGACGTGCTGGTCAACAACCACGCGCAGCAGTACCCCGTGGATGCGCCGGAAGAACTGACGCCCGCGCGCCTTCGGCATACCTTCGAGACCAACCTGTTCTCGTTCTTCCATCTGGTCGACGCCGCGCTGGAACACCTGCCGGAGAAGACCGGCTGCATCATCAACACCGGCTCGGTGACCGGCGTGCGCGGCCACGACACGTTGCTGGACTATGCCGCGACCAAGGGCGCGATCCATGCGATGACGTTCTCGCTGGCCAAGTCGCTGGCGGACCGGGGTATCCGCGTCAACGCAGTCGCACCGGGTCCCATCTGGACGCCGCTGATCCCGGCCTCGTTCACCCGCAAGCAGGTGGCGGAATTCGGCTCGGACACACTGATGAAGCGCCCCGGCCAGCCGTCGGAAGTCGCGCCGGCGTATGTATTCCTGGCCAGCGAGGATGCGCGCTACATCACCGGCCAGCTGATCCACATCAACGGGGGCGGGCATATCTCGGCGTGAGCCGAGGCACGGCATACTGAGAATGCCGCCCCGGTGTCCTCGTCCTCGTCCATGCCGACGCTTCGCCCCTACCGTCCCGACGACGCGTCCACGCTGGCCGATCTGTACGCCAGATCCGTCATGCACTACGGCCCGCGCGCCTACACCGCGGCGCAGGTGTCCGCATGGGCGGCGACGGCGACGGTCGAGGGGACCGCAGCCCGTTGCACCGACGGGCGCCACGTGCTGGTCGCGCAGGATGCCGACGGATCGGTGCTGGGCTTCGGCGACATGGAAGACGATGGGCACCTCGACTTCCTCTACGTCGCACCGGAGGGCGAAGGCATGCGCGTGGGTTCGCTGCTGTACGCCGCGCTGGAGACGCATGCGCTGCACTTGCACGTGCCGCGCATCTTCGTGGAAGCCAGCGAGCTGTCGCGGCCGCTGTTCGAGCGGCGCGGCTTCCAGATGCTGGGCCGCAACGATCTGTCGCTCGGCGGCGTGGCCATCCACAACTACCGGATGGAGAAGCGGTTGCCGGCGTGATGGGCGCGACGCCGGGATTCCTCAAGCTACTTTTGCCTGGCCTTCGCCTGCTGCACCTCGCGCGCTTCACGCGCCATCAGCTCGTAGCGCTCGCGCAGGGCATCGAGTTCCTTCTCTTCCATTTCCTCCAGGTCGAGCAACGCGTTGTTGGCGTTGCGCGAGACACGGATCAGCTCGTCCAGCTTGATCTGCATGGCTTCGGTGTCGCGGTTCTGGGTGTTCTGGATCAGGAACACCATCAGGAAGGTGATGATGGTGGTGCCGGTATTGATGACGAGCTGCCACGTGTCGCTGAAACCGAACATCGGCCCGCTGATCGCCCACACCAGCAGCACCGCCAGCGCAAGCGCGAAACACGTGGGCCTGCCGGTGAACGTGGAGGCCGCCTTGGCCACGTGGGTGAACAGGGAGGGGGACGACATGGCGGGCGATCCTGTGCATGGCAAGGCACGCAAGGTAATCCGTTGCACGAAGGCGGGTGTGAACATCGTCGCCTCGCGGACAACCGCTGCCCTCGACCGTGTCGGGGCCGGCGCTTCGCCCGCAGTGGCGGCGTTAGCATGCCCGCATGGATGTCGCCGCCCTCAAACGCCATTGCAGGTCCCTGCCCGGCGCCGTCGAACAACGGTACGACGCACCGGCCAACATCCTGGTGTATGCGGTGGGCGGCAAGCGCTTCGCCTACTTCAAGACCAGCGAACCGGAACGGTGGCGTTTCAGTTTCAAGGTGCCGCCGGAGCGCTTCCTTGAACTGACCGACCAGCCCGGCATCAAGCCTGCGCGCTGGCTGGGGCACCACCGCTGGGTCACGGTGGTGGACGTTTCCACCGTGCCGGCCGATTACCTGAAGGACCTGGTGGCGTGGTCATACCGGTACGCCTGGGACAGGTTGAGCCGGCGGCAGCGTGTCGAGATCCGGGAAGGGGCGTCGGCCCCGGACGGAAAGGTCCGCTGAGCGGCGTGCGCCCCGAATGAAGAAGACCGGCCCGGCGTGTCGATTCCAGGCACGCCGGTTCGTCGAAGGAAAGAAACAGGGCTGGCCAGGCCCGTACCCATCACCCCAAGGAGCGCACCATGAACGTCAATCCCTACCTGATCCTCAATGGCGACTGCGAAGCCGCCTTCACCTTCTACGCCCAGGCCACGGGCGGCACGCTGGGGCCGATGATGCGCTTCGAGGGCACCGAAGGCTGCGAGGACATGCCGGCCGAGTACAAGCAGAGGATCATGCATACGCATGTGATGTTCGGCCAGACCGTGCTGATGGGGTCGGACAACCACCCGTCCTATCCGTACGAAGGCGTGAAGGGCTGTTCGGTGTCGCTGTCGGTGGACAGCATCGCCGACGCGGAACGCATATTCGCCGCGCTCTCCGATGGCGGCCAGGTGACCATGCCGCTGGCGCAGACTTTCTGGGCGGTACGCTTCGGCATGCTGGTCGACAAGTTCGGCGTGCCGTGGATGATCAACTGCGAGAAGGATGCCTGATGCCCGTGCGGGAACGTCGTGCACACCGTGATGCCCCTGTTCGCTGCGCTGCGACTTTCACCGGTCGCGGCGCCGTGGTGTGATGCGCGGCATGTCGACCTCCCCTACCCATCGCGCGATCGATGCCGTCTGGCGCATCGAATCCGCGCGCGTGATCGCCGGTCTCGCCCGCATGCTGCGCGACCTGGACCTGGCCGAAGAACTGGCGCAGGACGCGCTGGTGTCCGCCCTGGAAACCTGGCCCCGTGACGGCGTGCCGGACAACCCGGGGGCGTGGCTGATGACCACCGCCAAGCGCCGTGCGATCGACCGGTTGCGGCGGCTCCAGTTGCTGGACCGCAAGCACGAGGAACTGGCGCGCGAACTGGAGGATGTGCAGGAGGAACGGCGCGCGCGTGACGAAGACGCGCTGGACCACGACATCGACGACGACCTGCTGCGGCTGGTCTTCGTGTCGTGCCATCCGGTGCTGTCGATGGAGGCCCGCGTGGCGCTGACGCTGCGCCTGCTGTGCGGGCTGACGACGGACGAGATCGCGCGCGCGTTCCTGACCTCCGAACCTACTGTCGCCCAGCGCATCGTGCGTGCCAAGCGCACGCTGGCCGACGCCGACGTGGCGTTCGAGGTGCCACGCGGGGAAGAGCTGCAGGAGCGCCTTTCGTCGGTACTCGGCGTGGTGTACCTGGTCTTCAACGAAGGGTATTCGGCCACCAGCGGTGACGGTTGGATGCGGCCCGCGCTGTGCGAGGAAGCGCTGCGTCTGGGCCGCATGCTGGCCGCACTGGCGCCGCGCGAACCGGAAGTGCACGGGCTGGTCGCGCTGATGGAGATCCAGGCCTCGCGCCTGCACGCGCGCACCGGCAAGGACGGCGAGCCGGTGTTGCTGCTGGACCAGGATCGCGGTCGTTGGGATCACCTGCTCATCCGGCGCGGCCTGGCCGCGCTGGAGCGCGCCGAGCAGTTGGGCGGTGCGTTCGGCCCCTATGCGCTGCAGGCCGCCATCGCCGCCTGCCATGCCCGCGCCGGCACGGCGGACGCAACGGACTGGGCGCGGATCGCGACGCTGTACGCGGCACTGGCGCAGGTGAATCCGTCGCCGGTGGTCGAACTGAACCGTGCGGTCGCCGTGTCGATGGCCGCCGGTCCGGCCAGTGCGTTGCAGCTGGTGGACCGGCTGCGCGACGAACCGGCGATGAAGCAGTACCACCTGCTGCCCAGCGTGCGCGGCGATCTGCTGTTCAAGCTCGACCGTCGCGACGAAGCACGTGCGGAGTTCGAGCGCGCGGCGGCGATGACCCGCAACGCGCGCGAGCAGGCCCTGCTGCTGGCGCGCGCGCGCGAGTGCACCGCCGGGTAAGCCCCGCTACATCCAGCGTGACAGGCGTATCTCGGGCCCGGCCAGGGCGGCAGTCTGGTCGTAGTCAAGCTCGCGCAGTTCCTGCGACGTGTGTTTCACCAGGTCGCTGACCTTCAGCCGTCGCCGGTCTCCATGGCCCCCGGCCAGCATGCGGCGCCAGTTCTTCACCAGCGCATAGGTGAACGCACCATGCTGGACGGCGCCGTGCTCGTATTCGTAGGCGAATTCGCCTTCCTGGCACGCGTACAGCAGCAGCGGCATGTACGGCCCCTTGTGGCCGAGCTTCTTGCGCATCTGGCGCGCTTGGCCCAGCGGCAGCGTGCGTACCGGCAATGCGTAGCCCAGGCGGCCGCTCATGTCGCCCAGCGGCATGGTGTCCTGGTCGACGGCCAGCTGCTTGCGCTCGTTGAGTTCCAGTTCGCGCGGTACCCACATCTCCCGGGCGGCGTTCCACTTCATCGCACGATGGCGGATGTCGTCCGGTGGGTTGAGTCCGCGCATGCGCGCCGGACCACCCTTGGCCATGCCGCCGGAATGGCAGCAGTCCAGCAGGATGCTGAAGTCCACGTCGTACGGCAGCTGCACGTAGCGCTCGAACAGCCAGTCGTCGGTGAGCGCGGTGTCTTCCGTCCAGTCGAAGTCGTAGGGCACCAGCGTTTCGTCCATGCGGTCGACACGGTCCCCCAGGCCGTAGCTGGGCAGCTGGGCGCCGTGCCCGCTGTAGTACAGGATGCGCTGGTCGCCACTGCGCACGCCTTCGAGCAGCCAGTCCACGCGCTCGCGGATGCCGTCGGCGGTGGCGCGCTCGTTCAGCACCACGCGGATGTCGCCGGCATCGAAGCCCTGTTCCTGCAGCATCGCGCTCATCAGGAAGACATCGTTGACGCAACCGCCCAGGCGCTGGTCCGGGTCGGGATAGTCGTTGATGCCGATCAGCAGCGCACGCTTGCGCGGCGTCGCCACGCGGCCGGCGACCGGCGTCTGCTCGCGCATGGCGCGGGTGATGCGCGTGGTTTCATCGTTGAGCACATCGAACCAGAACGTGCTGATGGCCTGCGGATGGCGCAGGTACTCCTCGGCCGCATGGTCGGCGTTGCCGGGAATGTCGAAATGCGTGTCGACCTGGCGGAAGTTGTCGGCGGCAATGGAAACGCGCGCCGTGAACACCGAATCGAAACGGTTGTAAAGGTGGTACCAGAAGCGCGCCTTCTCGATCGCGCTCAAGCGGCCGGCCTGGTACTCGCCACGCACGAAGGGATTGCCGATCTGCGAGCCGAGCGATGCAAAGTAGCGGCCATTCGCGGTGGCGCGGGTTTCTTCATGGGTGAAGGTGTCGTAGCAGACCAGCGACCCGAGACTGTGGCCGAGCACCACGTGCGGCTTCATCGCCTCGATGCGCTGTACCAGCCGCGTCCGGGTCTGCTTGCGGAACGTCGCGCTCTCGACCCACTTCACCACCATGCCGGCGGTGTGGCGCAGCTTCGAGTCGTCGCCGCGCGCACGCCTGAACGGGGCAGTGATGCCGTTTGCCAGCAACCGCGCCAGCGCTTCGAGCGTGTCCCCGAGGCTGACCTTGTGCTGGGCGAAGATATCGTCGTAGTGGCAGTACTGGATGTCGAGCGCGCGCTCGGCATCGATCTGACGGCAGGCATCGTGGATCGCCGCCTCCCATTGCTGCTGCCATGCCCCGCCCGGCGGATGCTGGCCCACGCCATGCACGCACAGGATACGTAGTGCCGTTGCCATCGCTGCTTCCTCCCTGATGTGGTCCCGGCGTCCGCGCAGGCGAGGTGGTCTCGCATGGCGTGGATGCCCGGCCGACAGTATCGGAGCAGCGGGTCGCATGCCGTGACACGGGCAGCACTCCGTCGCCGCAGGGCAACCGGCTCCTCAGGGAAGCCACCGCACGGCAGGGAGCGCACGGTTCACTCCTGACAACGCCATGCGGTGGCGGAGGCGGACATCCGTCAGGCGGCGGGACCGAGGTAGTCCTGCTTGCCCAGCGGCACGCCGTTGTGGCGCAGGATGGCGTAGGCGGTGGTCACGTGGAAGAACAGGTTGGGCAGCGCGAAGCCGAGCAGATAGCCACTGCCGTTGAAGGTGAGCTCGCCGCGCGAGCGCGAAGAGAGCGTGACCACGCGATCTTCACTGCCTTCGAGGGCTTTCTGGTCGAACGTGCCGAGATACGCAGCCACCGCATCGAGTCGCGCGAACAGTTCGGAGAACGTGGTCTCCACGTCTTCGAAGCGTGGCGATTCCACTCCCGCCAGACGCGCCGCGCCGAACTTCGCGGTATCGGTGGCGATCTGCACCTGCCGCACCAGGGGCAGCATGTCCGGATACAGCCGCGACTGCAGCAGCACGGCAGGTTCATATCCCTGTTCGCGCGCGTGCGCTTCGCCCTTCTCCAGGACCTGGCGCAGATTGCCCAGCGCACGCAGGAAGACGGGAATGGAAGCCTGGTACATCGAAAGCGCTGCGCTCATGGCGGAGTTCCGGAGAAAGAAGAGCGCGAGGATAGTCGGGCCCGTGGTGGTTGATTAGTCGCCGTTCGCGGGAGAGTGCATCCCATCGCGCCCATTCCGCGCGCGATGCGCCGGAACGTGCTGCGTGATGCAAGAAGGGAGCAGGGCCGCGTGTGTTCCATCTGCGGGAAGGTGCGTCGCCATCATCGACCTTGGACGCCCTTCCGCCACGCCCATCTTCTCCGTGCAACGACAGCTGCCCTGGCATTCCGCCCGGACCTGTCGCTGGCGACACCGCCCTCCCTCCCCCCGCGGTGTTCCTGCTGGAGTTGATAGCAATGAAGAAGAACAAGATCCTGTCCCGCACTCTCCTCGCCGTGCTTGTCGGCGCTGCCGCGTTCGGTGCGCAAGCCGCCGACAAGGGGTTCCATGTCGGCGCAGGCGTGGGCCAGTCGCTGGTGGACGAAGCCGGTTACGACGACGAGGACACCGCGTTCTCCGTGTTCGGTGGTTACCAGTTCAATCGCTGGTTCGGTCTTGAAGGTGGCTACGCCGATCTCGGCAAACTGGAAACGGACGGCATCGGCCGCGACATCGAAGCCAGCTCGGTCTACCTGACTGCAGTGGGCACGGTGCCCTTTACCGACAAGTTTTCCGGCTACGCCAAAGCCGGCTTCCAGCGCTGGGACCTGGATACTGCGCTGCCGGGCGTGACCGGCACGACAGACGACAACGGCACCGACCCGGTCTACGGCGTCGGCCTGCAGTACCGGCTCAATGACACGGTCGCCCTGCGCGGCGAGTACAGCCGCTTCGAAGTGGAAGATGCCGATCTGGACCTGGCGCAGCTTCAGGTCCGTTACGACTTCTGAGCAGCATCCCACCGCAAGCCACGAGCCGCTGGCCCTGCCAGCG
>Ga0065704_10070904_pt1 | contig 14816 bp, 15 predicted proteins | sample SwiRhicommuniRL2_FD_59091 | JGI IMG/M metagenome (GOLD analysis project Ga0065704, IMG submission 59091) | Switchgrass rhizosphere bacterial communities from Rose Lake, Michigan, USA - RL2 v2 (version 2) | ecosystem: Host-associated > Plants > Roots > Rhizosphere > Soil | place: East Lansing, MI
TATCGAACAGTTACTGCTCGACTACAGCCTCGAACCGGGCTGCCTGCAATTGGAGATCACTGAAAACTTCATCATGAGCCAGGCCGAAGAAGCGCTGGCAGTCCTGCACCAACTCAAGCGCCTGGGCGTGCAGCTGGCCATCGACGATTTCGGCACCGGCTATTCGTCCCTCAGCTATCTTAAGCGCCTGCCGCTGGATTTCCTGAAGATCGACCAATCCTTCGTCCGCGGCCTACCCGACGACCCCCACGACGCCGCCATCGTGCGCGCCATCATCGCCCTGGGCCACAGCATGCAATTCACCATCATCGCAGAGGGCGTGGAGAACCCCGCGCAGCAAGCCTTCCTGGCCGCTGAAGGCTGCGAACAGATGCAGGGCTACATCGTCAGCCTGCCGCTACCGCCCGAGCTTTTTGCGGCTACCTTCCTTCGCAGGAGCATTGAGGATTTTTCGGATAGCACAGTGGAGAAACCATCGTTATAATCCGCGACCTACTGAGGGCCTATAGCTCAGTTGGTCAGAGCAGAGGACTCATAATCCTTTGGTCCACGGTTCAAGTCCGTGTGGGCCCACCAAACTCAAAGCCGCGCATTGCGCGGCTTTTGCGTTTCTGGCGGAACCATCGCGGATACAGTCCTATGGTCCAAAGGTACAAATTAGGTACAGTGCGGCTTCGCTTGCACGCCTTTGGAGTCCTTCAGATGGCCACAATCGTTAAAACCCCTGCCGGCACTTGGAAGGCCGTCATCCGCAAAACCGGATGGCCGACCAACGCCAAAACCTTCCGCACCAAACGCGACGCCGAGGACTGGTCACGACGCACCGAAGACGAAATGGTGCGCGGCGTGTACATCCAGCGCAGCGGTTCCGAGCGGCTTACGCTCGAAAAGGCGCTTCAGCGATATCTCCGTGAAGTGAGCCCTACAAAGAAGGCGACTACACAGCGAGCAGAGGCCACCAAGGCGCAGCAGTTGATACAGCATCTGGGCAAGTATTCCCTCGCGGCGTTATCGTCTGAGGTGATCGCTAACTATCGCGACACCCGCCTGGGCTCACTCACCAACCGCGGCAATCCCACGAGTAACAATACGGTGCGGCTGGAGCTGGCTTTGCTTAGCCATCTGTTCACGGTTGCGATTCAAGAGTGGGGGCTTGGATTGACCTTTAACCCAGTGCTCAATATTCGTAAGCCGAGCCCAGGCGAAGGTCGAAATAGACGCCTCATGGCTGATGAGGAAAAACGCCTATTGGCAGCAGTGAACAAGCACAGCAACCCCATGCTGGGGTGGATTGTCCAGATTGCCTTGGCAACGGGCATGCGCGCTTCTGAGATCGCGAGCCTACGTCGCTCACAGATTGATATCCAAAAACGGATAGTGCGGCTCTCAGACACGAAAAACGATAGCGCTCGTACCGTCCCTCTGAGCAAATTAGCTACCGAGGTATTTCGTACCGCCCTGGCGAATCCGGTACGTCCTATCGATTGTGACTTGGTCTTCTTCGGCGAACCAGGAAAGGACCAAAAGCGTCGCCCTTATGCGTTCACGAAAATCTGGGGCACGATCAAGAAAAAGGCTAACGTACCCGATTTCCGCTTCCACGATCTTCGACACGAGGCTGTCAGCAGGCTTGTCGAGGGAGGACTTTCTGATCAGGAGGTTTCCGCGATCAGCGGTCATAAATCGATGCAGATGCTCAAGCGCTATACGCATTTACGTGCCGAGGATCTGGTGCGTAAGCTCGATCAGTTTGGCTGAGTTCCCGACCTTAAAAAAGAATGTAGCAGCTATCCGGCTGCTGCCTTCTATTGTTTTCCTTCTGTTATATTTTGTTTTCTTTAGTTTTCCTGTGTTTTTTAGTTGTTACCAATTTGTTTTTCGACACAGCCACACTACTATTGGCGACAACTTCCCAGCAACCCCCTATCTTTACTGTCACCAAACTTAATTGATAGCTTTCTCCGAACATTACAAATGATACGTAAGCCAACGTAACTACGGAGAAATATATGACTTCCGAACAATACCTTTTGGACCGGTTTGGCCCGTTGATGAGCATGGCTCAAGTCGCAAACTTGTTGGACCGTTCTGCAGATGGATTCAGAGTAGCGATGTACAGCGACTCAGAGCTCTCCAGAAAGCTGAAGCCTGCGGTTGTTCGCGTTGGGCGTCGCGTCTACTTCCGCACTCTGCAAGTCAACCAGGCACTGTCTCTTGATACCCCAGCTCTTCAGGCCTGAACATGAGCTACAGGACTATAGACTGGGTTTATAACCAGCAGCTACCTGCGCAAGACAAGCTCATTCTCGTTTATATCGCTAAATGCGAAAACGAACAGGAGCCCTGTTTTGCCAGCGTAAAACTGTTAGCTGCTAAATGCGGCGTTTCGGCCCGAACAGTACAAAGGATCTTGAAGAAGCTCTGTGAAGCCGGACTTGTCTCATCTACCCCACGGTTTAGAACTGACGGCTCACAAACCAGTAACTTCTACACTATTAACGTTGAGCGGGATGTCACAGCTATGTCACCCCCCCATGACATTCAACTGACAGGGGGGGATGTCAGCCGGGTGTCACCGCCCGACGCCACGCAGATGTCAGGCCTTGAACTACCAAATAAAACCAAATCAAAGCCACCACTACCTTCGGACACGTCACCCAGGCATCTGGTTTATCCACAAGGGTTGACGAAGCATTCCAAGGATTCAGTTGGCAGGATCCTGCAAGGAATCCCCACCGATGCCGCCCAGACGCTTCTGGATGAACTGGCCGGGGCTATGGCCGCAGGTTTCATCAAAAAGGGACCTGAATACTGGCTCTCTGGGGTAGCGATGAAATATCGGGCCGGGCAATTCAAACCGAACCTTGGTTTGGAGATAGCAAAAAACAGAAGACCTCAGGCAAGCCTTCCCTCGCCAAACAAGCCGCCCGCAAGCGACGTGAAAGTGGACCGAGGAGTGGGGAACAGATTCCTCACCCAGTTACGACCACAGCGAACGCCATGATGACGTTTTTTAAGAGCTCTAGGCCTCTCCGCGCTCCGCTTGGGCAACCCCTTCGGTTGCACCCCGCGTCCTATCCTTGCCGGACTGGCGGCAGGGGCAGGTCCTGCGGCTTCGCCTGGTTCCTACCCCTGGCGCTAGGCTTGGACGCTTGCAGCTGTATCAAGGGTAAAGGCTGCGCCCATCATCCTCGCCCGTTCGGTGCTCGCCCTGAAGGGCTCCGCTCCGCTGCGGCCTCCGGTGATGCCCTTGACACATCTTCCAGCTCAGACGGCGCTGTAGAGCGCACAAAATCACTCAAATCCAGATCACCGTCTACAAAAGCCTGAGCGCGAGCTTCATCTTCGGTGCTTAGGCTGTAACCCGAAAGCTCGGTCGATGCTCGAGCATAATCGACCGCTTCCTGTCTGCGCTTCCGCTCTTCGTCGGTAATGGTATTGCGTAGCTTCATTTGATCACTCCGAAACACCGACAGATTAATAACAAGACAAATTCAGCGCGGACTCAGTGGGTCAAGGGCGGCACCACAAGCCGCAGCCCGCGAAGCGGGACCGGGTGAGGATGCCGGCGCAGCGAACCCTTGACGCGCTTTTCACGATGACCCTATTGGCTGGGTTGCGGGAGGCGTTATCCCCGCAGCCCTGCCACCCGGCGAGGGGCAGGAAGTCCAGAGGGGCAGAGCCCCTTTGGGTAAGCCCGCCAGGGCGCGCAGGGCAAACACACATGCAGCCAGAGGAAGTCGATGGAGGACGATTAGCCTTGTCCAATCCTTCCACCTTTCGCATGTCCCCAATTCTTGCCTAAGTTTTGCATTACGTGTTGCCGGTAAGCTGGATTCCAGAGGGTATTACCCGCCACCAAATGATTTGTACGTCCAGCTGTCACCATCATGCCGGACTCCATATCACGCCGCGTACTCGGAGCATTCATCAACCGAGCAGCAGTTCGAATAGGCGAGGCAGCGCCCTGAGCCATCGCGCGCAGCGTGACTGCCGCACTACTGATCCCTCCGGCAAGCTGCCCTGCAACTGAGTTCGCCTCACCCAGCAGCCAGAACATGACAATGGTGAAGGTGATCAGAACCAGAGACGTGAACAGTGGATTTTGCTCGCTATCCAGGTCAACGCTGTTTATCAGCGCATCGAACCCTTTGAATGCCAGCCCTACAACAGCCGCCATGAGGGCGATACGCAATACATAGGTCATAACCTGGCCAAACCAGCTATCGAAGAAACGAGCAGTGGCAGGCCACATCAAAGCGATGAGAAAGGAAGGGCCTATACCGAGCATGATCGTTAACCCCGCCTTAGCAACAACGATCATTCCGCCAGCCGGAATACCCAGCAAGCCGGTTGCTACCGCAATGATGCCGGCATTGAAATACTCACCAAATGCCATGCCGATTTCCGACCAATCACGATTGGCCGCCCGCTCCCAAAGGTCACCAGCGATTCCCCATCCTCGACCTAAGGCGTGATCTACTACTTGATACACGGATGTGGCCTCCCCGCCAGAGGAACCCGTGCCGGCAAAGGCCGAAGTGAAGCCCACCTCCAAGGACCGAATGCCCCCGACAATCCATTCCATATACATGTCAGCATTCAGCGCAAATGCTGCGATCAAAATGAGCTTGGCGCAGGTTTTCAGAAAGGTGGACATCGGCGCTTCGATATACCCCCAGCCGATCATGTAACCCATGACAGTCAGGTAAAGCGTGGTGCCCCCAAGCGCGAACAGCGTAAACATCGTAATGACGTTGCCGGCGGTTTGGCTCACGAATGCATTCAATGCAGTATCGAGAAAAGCCCCGATGAACTGAAAAATCATTGGCCCTTCCATGTTCACTCTCCCTTCTTGTCGAGATCGACTGCACCTGGGGTGAGCCATCCGCGTCGGGCATTGGCTTTTTCGTTGTCGGCCTGCTGCGCATTAACGCAGTTCGGCGAAGCGGCCAATTCGCCAGGACTGGCTTTACATTTGGCAACCATCGCCTTTCTTTCCGAGTCGTGCTGTTTGTACCAGTCGACAGTTTGCACGGGGGTGTTTTCGCCACATCCAGCCAGTCCTAGGGCGATCAGCAGAGTTAGGAAAAAACCTCTCATTTCCGCACCTCCTGCTTTTCTACATCGATCACAACACCTCGACTCGACCCATGACGAGCCTCATGTTGCTGCGCGAAATTCAAAGCGTAAGCAAGCTCAGCAGCATCGATGATGCGGAGCGTCGCGACAGTTCGCAGGGCGCTTTCCCGAGTGCCAGCCCAATGCCCAGCGAAGCGACTTCCAGAATCGCGTAACGCCAGCGCTGCACCACCTAAACACCCAACTGAAAGAAAGGCGGCAAGCACCGGTGAAACCGGTCCTTCCTGGTACGGCAATGGAATCCCGAACCAATCGACCGCTGCGATTACGAAGGGCAAAAATGCGAGCGATGCAACGAGGATGTCAGTGTGAACCAACGCAGGTGCGCGACGGCCCACCTCCCGAAGGAAGCCCATCTTGTCGATGCAGATCCAGAAACGGCGCATGGCTAGCAAGAGGAAAAAACAGACTGCCAGAATGGGAAGCTGAATGAATGAAATCATGACGCGTCCCCCTCAGTTCAGGTTGTTCGATGCATTCGGCTGTATCCAACCACGTCGGGCATTGGCCTGGGCGTTGAGCTCCCGCTGCCGTTGTTGCTGCAAACGGTCCTCAGCCTGCGCCACCATCTGAAACATCTGAAGCTTGGTTTGCTCGTTCTGGATTTTCGCTTGTTCAATCGCAATCCGGCCTTGTAACTCCGCGATGGCCTTCGGATCTTGCGTCGCATTGATACGCGACATCAGCCCATCGATTTGCGAAAGCCGGCTTTTAGCCGCGTCGTAGGCATCAAGGGCAACCGCTTTGTCTTGCGACGGTTTGACCGCCCGCGCTTCACACGCCCGTTGCACGTCGCGGGAGTTGATGAAGCTGCAGCTATCAAATGTCTTGTTGGCGGCATAGACCTGTTTACCGCGACCAGTCAGACCGGCATAACCACCGTCCCTCACGGAGTCGTAGACCTGTTGCCAGTCTCGCGGCAGGTAATCACGCAGAGTTGGGTTGTCCATGATGCTGCCCATTCCACGCGATCCGGTGATCGACTGGTACTGCTGCTTCATCTGGTCAATCTGCGACGTCATCTGCTCGACTTGCTGCGCCCAGCGCGCAGTGTTGGCCGAGAACTCGGCCATGGTCATCGGCGAGTCACTTGCCTGGGTGGTTACTGTTACAGGTATTTGCGCGAAGGCTACTGAAGGCATTGCAATGCCTACAGCCAAGAACCAAGAGGGTAAGGGATTTTTCATATTCGCCACTCCAAAGGTAGGGGGCGAACGCAGGATCGTACTGTTCCGATCTGTCGGTCTGTTTAGGAACCGCGCCCGGCACGCTGAGCGTTCTTGGGGCGACTAGGCGGCCATTCTGTTCTTGGCGGTCAGGCCCTTCTTCTCAGGCCGGCACCCGGTACGCGCGAGGCGTTCTTGGGGTAGAACAACGTTCGTTAGAAGACCAAAACTATTCATTCTGGCGTGCGACATTTTCCCATTTTGGCTAGAAGATGTCGATCACGCAAAAACGTTTAGCCAGCAATTTGCTCGCAGTTTTACTGAGCACCTCCCTCTGTCGAAAACTTCGTCATGACGAAGAAATGCAAAGGTATGAGGACTAGTGCAGGATAGGCAACCCGCCGGTAAACTACCCCGGTAGTTTTGGTATTGCCCTCGCCGGGGCCTTCGTGATTGAAGGGGCTAGTTGGATATGGAGAAAGGGAAGACGTCGAAGTCCGCTCAGTACCTGGACGTGTACTTGGGTGCGCTCAAAGAGCCATGGACCGATTACTGCAAGGCCCTAGGGAAGAAGCCGGGAACCGCCATCAAAGAAGCAATCGAGCAACAGCTGGCGAAGACCACAGTAAATCCACCACCGAAAACCTATCACCAGACACAGAAGGCATCCGTCTCCGAGCCCAAGGTGCGTTTTGAAATCCTGCTGACCGACTCCGAGAAACGCGCAATCCGAGAACGCTCGAATATTGAGCGTTGTTCAATGCGCCGCTGGATTGTAGATGCTATCCGCACAGGGCTGACCCATGAGCCCCAATTCAGCATGTCCGAAATCGATGACCTGGGTGAATCTAATTATCAATTACTCGCCGTGGGGCGAAATCTCAACCAGATTGCTCGGCGCTTGAATGCAGGTCAGTATGAACCGATCACCGTCGAGCGGATCGAAGCGCTTAGCCGTCTGATAGAAAGGCATACGGATGTCGTGAGTGATGCGATTCGAGCAAGCTTGGAACGGTGGAGCATCGTTCCCAAGACTTAAGTTCGGGGCTCTCTAAACTAGCAGCCATAAGCCGTTGTCAGCAGGCTTGGCGGTCGCAGTAGCACACACGATCAGATTGGAACGACCTACCTTGATAGCTAGCGATGCAATGCTATCGTGCCATTACGCTAAATTTCGGTATCATTCGGCTAACGTAGGCTCTCCGAAAGGCTGAGAAATGGACCTCACCCCTATCATCGCCCTGGTCTGGGGCATGCTGATCTGGTTTATTCCAGCCGCAATTCTGATTGCGCTGCTCAAGTCGCTGCGGGTCGAGACTCATATTGGCAAATTAATCGTTTGCTTTTCCGCTCATTTGCAACTAAACGAACACATCAACCGCCGCCTACATGGCGTCACTCTAAATACGCCTGTCGGTTGCTCTCGACCTATGAAGTCTTTATATGGAATGAGAAGCGTGATCGACTGGATTTTTGGCCGCCGCCGAGTTTCCTGGATTAATGAATTTAAAAATTTAAAATCTGGACACTTCAGCCATGGCCAAATAGGCAGTACAGAGTGGCGACTCAAATATACATACGATGCTGAAAGTGAACTCACTTTAATATAAGCAGCAAACGGATGACACGTGAACAAATGAAAAAAGCGACCGCTTCATTTCGACCTAAGGCAAGAATAATGGAGCTGCTCGGCGAGCAGCTTATAAAAAATCACACATTGGCGCTCTTTGAACTTGTTAAAAATTCGTATGACGCAGACGCATCGAAAATAGATCTAAAGCTAGTCAATGTCGACAAGAAAGATGGCGAGATCATAGTCGAAGATGATGGCTATGGAATGAGTTTTGAAACTGTAACAGATGTTTGGATGGAGCCAGCTCACGGGCACAAATTAGAAAAAAGAACCAAGGGTATTCGAACAGATAAAGGAAGATTGCAAGTTGGGGAGAAGGGAGTAGGACGTTTTGCTGTACACAGGCTCGGCACTAAAATTTTCATGGTAACAAGAGCCGAAAATCAGCCCGAAGTAGTAGTTGACATCGACTGGGAGAAGTTCTCAAAAGCTGAATATCTTGACCAAGCCAAGGTTTCGATTTTTGAGAGATCTCCGGAAACCTTTTTAGGCAATAAAACCGGCACTTATATTAAAATATCAAATCTCAAGCAAAGCTGGAAACGTGGGGATATAAGGAGGTTGTATAGATCGGTAAAGGCTATGACACCAGCACCTCTTGAAATCAAACCTAAAAAAGGTAACAAGGAAGACGCCTTTGAAGTTAACTTCACAGTTACACCTGATAAAAATTGGCTAGACGATTTATTTGATCCTGTTCTCGCTGAAAGCCAAAGTCTTTTTAGTTTTGACTTCGAACTCTCAAACGACGGCCTTCACTATACATATAAATATACTCCTTATGCGTCAATAGAAGCTGATTACAAGGGGGTAGTTGAAAGTAGAACCATCCCAATAAATCTTGAGTCTTTTGAGTTTTTCAGATTCAGGCTACCTGAGGATGGCGAGAATTGGCGCGAAAGAAAAAAAAGGCCGCACAAGCCGAACTTATATAGGACTATTCCGCCAGAAAACCCTGGTCTGGGTATCGGCACAATAAAAGGTAGGATAATAGGCTTTGATTTTGACAAAGAAATTCTGCGCTACATCAAAGATGAGGCGGGAGGCCTGGAGGAGTATGTCAAGCAGCAAGGAGGCATAAAAGTTTATCGAGATGGACTGCGCGTGTATAACTATGGTGAACCAGGTGACGATTGGCTAGGTCTGGACCATCGTAGAATTCAAAGCCCTACCAAGAAGTTCGGTAGCAAACAGATTATTGGAGAGCTGCACCTGGAGCTTGACGGCAGTCCAGACCTACAAGAGAAGACAAATCGAGAAGGCTTTGTTGAAAATGATGCATACAATGAACTCGTGTATGCGATGCTTTGCATCGTTTCTCAATTTGAAGCTGAGAGAAATAAAGACAAACGCAAACTCAAGGACGCTCTCAACACCTCTCCAGGTACACCGCACGGAAAAAAGAAAGAAAGCATAGAAGATGTGCTAAACGAACTGGAGCAATCCGTACTTAAAAACAAAGATCTGGATCAACAAATAGGACACTTGGTCAGAGGTGTGGGAAAAAGTTACAGAGAAACCAGGGATATTATGCTTTCTGCCGCAGGGGCGGGTCTTGGTTTGGTAACTGTGTTCCATGAGTTAGAGCGCGGCGTAAAAGGACTTAACTCATCCATTTCTGAAGGTGCCCCTCTGGAACAGCTTAAACAAATGTCTAATGAGCTTGTTTCGATTCTGCAAGGTGCAATGTACATGGTTAGCAACAAGAGAATGGAGGAAATAAATGCCTCTACTCTGGTCCAGTATGCTCTCCTGACCCAGCAGCGACGATTTAATAGGCACAAAATACATTTTTTGGATGGTTTTAAAAATTCGCCCCATCTTGACTTTAAAATAAAAGGCATGAGAAGGATGTTAACGTCTGCACTCGTAAACATTATAGATAACGCTATATATTGGCTCGATGAAGTGCAGACCGATAAATACATATGGATTTCGCCTTCTCTTGAGCTTGAGTCCCCATCAATTATCATTGCCGACAATGGGCCTGGCTTTATTGATGAGCCGATAGAGCTGATTCAGCCATTCCACACAAGGAAACCTGCTGGCATGGGCATTGGACTCTATTATGCTGACATGGTAATGAAGTCCCACGCCGGACGGCTCTCGTTCCCTGATTCGGACGCAATTGAAAGACCTAAAACTATAACCGGAGCCTGCGTTGGCTTGGTATTTAACAAGGAAGGATAGTATGCACAGCTCCGGTCACTCTTTAGTTATCGATGACAAATACGACGATGGGATGCTTATTTGTTCCAGGTTAATTGAAAACTTAACGCCTTGTTATTTTTTTCAATATGATGAACAGCGTCTCCTAGAGCGTCGGCAGCAAGATAGGCCAAAGCTAACTGGGGTGCGGTTGATCTTTCAAGATTTGGCACTCACCTCTCAGGGCGAACCAAGTAAGACGGACTATGAGGCTGCGGCCCTCACTATTGAGTCCATCGTGTCCGAGCTGAATGGCCCATGGCTTCTTGTGACTTGGTCGACTTGGGCGGGCGCTGAAAACCAGTTGGGCACCCAAAAAGCACAAGAGGTTTTTGATCATTTACGTGATTCTCTAGCTCCAGGCTTACGCCCCTTCGCATTTGTTGTGTTAGACACAAAACCAAGATACAGCAGATCAGGGATGCATGGGGACGTACAACGTATTTCTGATATTAGTTCGGAACAGCTACAAGAACTTTCACAGCATATAAGCCAAAAAGTGGAAAGATATCCGGCCACAAGCGCGCTGATAGATTGGGAGTCAGAAGTTTTCCGAGCAATTTCTGAGACAGTATCAGAAATAACAAGCTTCATCCAGCCTGGGGAATACTTTGACGCAGACCTAGGAAGTGTGCTTCGTGAAATGGCTCTTGCTGAAATAGGAAAAAATGTCGATCCTCAAAGTCTCTCAAAAGGTCTAAAAGAGGTTCTTTCATCAATTTTGAGAGATAAAATTAAATCAACTGCAAATGGACTCGAAAACTTTGAGGAAATTGACGACCAGAAGATATTGAGACTTGAAGACTGGAAAGCTAAAACCAATAGAATTATACACCAGGAGCTTTCGCCACCACCTCCAGCCTTGCCGCCTGGCAGCCTATTGGACTTCTCCCATAATCTTGAATTACTACCTGGCGCCATAGACTCCCCTAAAGAACTAAATAGCTTCATAAGGAAAAACTTCTTTCAGTTCGGGGCAGGCGATTGTAGTAAGGCAAGAAAAAATGAGGTTAGCGAGGCCTGCTCCTTCATTGCGTTGGATATCACCCCTCCATGTGACCACGCACAGACAAAATCTACGTGGAATAAATATATAATCGGCATCTCGGTGCCCGAGCAATATATTGATTACTGTAGAATGATAGACAAAAAAACAGGGGAGCGAACCGACAAGCTGCTCGGAGAATATTTGGTGTGCCTTCCTGAAATGATGAATCCAGATGGCCCAAAATACTTTCTTGTATTCAACTCAAGGCTGACACTTTCCATCGACACAGACAAAGCAAACTCAACGTTTGCAGATCATTATAAAGGTCGTCTTCGGGAACAAATGCTCGGTGATTTAACAAGCTGGCTAATTCGCCAGACGACCCGCCCCGGGATAGTTGAGCTTAGATAAAAAAGCCCCTCTCGCTGAGGGGCCCTTTTTAAGCGGCTTTCAGCGCCAGCTTTTGTTGCATTAAAGATCTTACTATTGCCTCCATCACCGGCGAGCACACGGCATTGCCCATCAACTTAACTTTTTCGCGTCTTGTCACGTTAGGAAACTTGTAATGATCAGGGAAACCCATAGCTTTACGAAGCTCATCCGGCTGTAGCATACGCATCATGTAACCTTCAGGCGTCGGTTTTACATATGCGAAACGATCAATTGTAGTAACCGTACGTAACGGCTCATCCATGCGTTGCCATCCACCGCCGCCGTCTGAACCGTAATAAACGATAAGGAAAGGCTGTTGCTCTCCTATCTCGGCTATAGCCCTATCTGCCCGCGCCAGGGTGTCTTTAGCACGCCCAGGGCTTTTCAGCGGTGTCATGTTGTATGTCCCTTCGGGGGCCATAATGTCCCATACATTTCTGAAAAAGTGGTTTAAAGGCAGAATAGGCTGAGGCTGGCCACGTAACTCTGCAATCATGAATAAGCGTCGGCGGCGCTGAGCTACGCCATAATGAGAGGCGTCAATTATCTGTTCATGCACCTTGTATTTGAGCTTTTCGAGTGCTTTTTTGAGTTCACCATAGCGCGACCATGGCTTCATATGCACTACGTTCTCCAGGGTTATCCACCGTGGTTTCATTACCTTGGCGTAACGGATAACCTGGAAAGCGGTGTCACGACTCTCGTCCGAACGCGGTTTACTACCGCGGGCACAGGTGTGATGAGTGCATTCAGGCGATGAGATCAGTAAATCGATCGGGCCAGTTTTCTCAAGTACCTTCTTGGGTGTCAGCTTGCGAAGGTCCTCCTCAAACACATGCGCACCTGGAAAATTGAGGCGAAAGGATTCGACTGCTGGTCCCCAGAGATCGACCCCTCCGACGATGGTAGCTCCACCCTCACGAGCCCCTAGACTGGCGCCGCCAGCACCGCAGAACATGTCAAATGCGCGTATCTGATCCATTGGAAAACATTTCCTTTTATCGTTTCAACCAGGTTACCAGGTTGACGGCACCATTCAAGTTGTTATGAACAAGGACAGTGCGAAAAATGAGCAGCAATCAAGGTTTTTCTCTCAGTGAACTCGAGTCCGCAGACCTGATAATTGACGCCTGCTATTCCGGGAGCCGGAAGGGAAACGCAGGCGACGAACCGCTGACACATTTACTGAAGGTCAGCAATGAGGGTGGTTTCCGTATCAGAGGAAAGCGAGAGGATCCGTTACTGATCACCCTGGTGTCTAGCCTTGAGGATCTGGACTGGCCTGATGAGCTGGATTTGTCGACCGGCACTTTCACTTATTACGGTGACAACAAGGAGCCTGGACGCAAACTGGATCAGACCAAGCGCTATGGAAATAATCTGCTTGAGCTAATCTTCGAGAACCTGCATTCCGGCCAACGCGAGCGTATCCCTCCAATTCTGGTCTTCACCAAAGCCGGAATTTATCGGGACAAGATCTTTCGCGGCTTGGTCGTTCCAGGAACCATCGGCAGCACCCACAATGATGATTTGATCAGCATCTGGCACACCAGTGAGGGGCAGCGCTTTCAAAACTATCGGGCGACCTTCACTATCTTGGATATCTCCAGAATCCCGCGTAAGTGGCTTAGCGATATTATCAACCATTCAGTCCGTGGAATCGACAGCAAGCATGCCCCAAAGGAGTGGAAGACGTGGGTTCAGAGTGGTCGATACAAGCCTCTGATTAGTAAGCGCACTCAGCCAGTTCGGACGAAGGCAGAGCAACTGCCCTCCGGCGCTTCAGAACTTCGGATGCTTCAGACGCTCCATGGCTACTTCCAGGAAGACCCATATGCCTTCGAGATGTGTGCAGCTCACTTGGTGAGGCAGTGCCTGCCGGATACGGTCGAACTAGATCTGACCAGACGCTACCGGGATGGAGGACGCGATGGCATCGGCAAGTTACGCATAGGGCGGCCAGAATCATCGGTTCTAGTGGACTATGCGATTGAAGCGAAGTGCTACGAGCCGCAAACCTCGATAGGCGTGAGTAAGGTTTCCCGGTTGATATCACGATTGCGGCATCGTCAGTTCGGGGTACTAATCACCACATCCTGGGTGAATACACAAGCCTACAAAGAGATTGTGGAGGATGGGCATCCAGTGATGATTCTTTCAGGGAGGGACATTGTAGAGTTGCTGAAAGAGGCCGGAGTGCAGAATGCCACCGACCTGACCAAATGGCTCAAGGCAAGCTTTCCCATCGAGCGAGGTTGAACATGTGCGCCGATATCGTCTCGCCGGAACAACGCTCCCAAATGATGAGGCGTATCCGCGGCAAAGATACGAAGCCGGAGATGATCGTGCGTTCAGCCTGCCATGCGATGGGCCTGCGCTTCCGATTACATCGCAAAGATCTGCCTGGATCGCCTGATCTGGTGTTCCCAAAATTTCGCCTGTGCCTTTTTGTACATGGCTGCTTCTGGCATCGCCATGCAGGTTGCCAATACGCATACACGCCCAAAACTCGTGTCGAGTTTTGGTTAGCAAAATTCACCAAAAATGCGGCGCGAGACCTGGAAGTGGAAAAAGCCTTGCATGCTCAGGGATGGCGCACTGAAATCATATGGGAATGTGAAGCGAAGAATCTGAAGTTGCTACGGAAGAAACTTCAATTTATCTTCCCTGAGCAATGCCTCGCCAAGCAGCTTTTCAGTTCTTCGGCTATCGAATCCATTCTAGATCCAAATGCAGCAAGACCAGCGAGTGAGAGGCAGGAATGACCTCCGCACTCAGAGGCTTCGTAAGATGGGCTTTTTTGGGAGCCCGCCAACCCCAGTCAAGACGTACAGGGCTCTGATTAGTTAGCAATGACTCAGTACACCAGCGGTACAATCTCCAGCTTCTATGCATTTCGCAAAATTACGTGAAACACGAATACACATGCTAGTTTCAGCTCACTGTACCTACGCAAACCTACCCACGACTTCACTAGGCTTACAGTGTGTCCAAGCAACTCATAATCCTTTGGTCCACGGTTCAAGTCCGTGTGGGCCCACCAATTCAAAAGCCGCGCATTGCGCGGCTTTTGCATATCTGGAAGATTGTAATATGGCTCCCCTCACCGCCCATACTGGAGCCACCCTTGGCCGTCCTCGATGAAATCGATCGTCAATTGATCGCCGCCCTGCAGATCAACGCCCGCGAAAGCGTGGCCATGCTCGCCCGGCAGTTGGGCATTGCGCGCACCACGGTGACGTCGCGC
>Ga0065704_10070905_pt1 | contig 14806 bp, 6 predicted proteins | sample SwiRhicommuniRL2_FD_59091 | JGI IMG/M metagenome (GOLD analysis project Ga0065704, IMG submission 59091) | Switchgrass rhizosphere bacterial communities from Rose Lake, Michigan, USA - RL2 v2 (version 2) | ecosystem: Host-associated > Plants > Roots > Rhizosphere > Soil | place: East Lansing, MI
TCCAGCCGCTGGACCGCAGCAAGCTGCCGAACTGGAACCACCTCGATCCCAAGCTGATGAAGCTGATCGAAGCCAACGATCCGGGCAACAAGTTCGCCGTGCCCTACATGTACGGCACCATCCTGATCGGCTTCAACCCGGACAAGATCAAGGCCGCCCTCGGCGACAACGCACCAGTGGACAGCTGGGACCTGATCTTCAAGGAAGAGAACATCAGCAAGCTCAAGCAGTGCGGCGTGGCGCTGCTCGATTCGCCGTCGGAGATCCTGCCCCTGGCCTTGCAGCACCTGGGCCTGGACCCCAACAGCAAGAAGCCGGCGGACTATGCCAAGGCCGAAGCGCTGATGATGAAGATCCGCCCGTACATCACCTATTTCCACTCGTCCAAGTACATGGCCGACATCGCCAACGGTGAGATCTGCGTGGCGGTGGGCTACTCCGGCAGCTTTTCCCAGGCGGCCAACCGGGCCAAGGAAGCCAAGAACGGCGTGACGGTGGACATGCGCCTGCCCAAGGAAGGCGCGCCGATCTGGTTCGACATGCTCGCCATCCCCAAAGGCGCGAAAAACCCGGACGACGCCTACACCTTCATCAACTACTTGCTGCAACCGCAGGTGATTGCACCGGTCAGCGATTTTGTCGGCTACCCGAACCCGAACAAGGACGCCACCGAGATGGTCGACCCGGCTATCCGCGGCAACCCCAACCTGTACCCGACCGCTGCGGCCATGACCACGCTCTACACCCTGCAACCCTTGCCCCGGGATGCCGAGCGCGCGCGCACACGAGCCTGGACCCGGATCAAATCCGGCCAGTAAAAGCCGTTGTGGGATAACGGCCATGGTGGGAGCAAGACCATTGTGGGAGCAAGGCTTGCCCGCGATGAAGGCCCTGCGGTCTGCCAAGGACCGAGGCGCTTGTTTCGCGAGCAAGCTTTGCTCCCACCCGGTGTTGGCTGCGTATACATAGTTACCACCTGCCCCGTCCCTTGCCTCTCTAGCATGGAAACCCCGAAGCGTTCGGCTTCGGGGTTTTCATCCATCTCGAGACAGGGACAACTCAGATGACATCAGACCCTACCGGCACCGCCCCGGCGTTCAACGCGAGTATCAGGAGCACGCTGGTCAACCAACTGCTCGCAGGCCCCACCTACCCGGAAGTGGCGGCCATGCTGCTGCGCAACGCACTCAAGAAGCTGTACCCGTCACTGGATCTAGACCCGCATACCACCGTCATCGGCGAACCGGCCTGGGACATTGTTGGTGGCGAGATCGTGGCGCGCCCCACCCGCTATGAATCGCTCAGCGATTTGCTGGCCTCGCGGGTGGACCAGAGCAAACCCACGTTGTTGATCGAAGGGCTGCACTTCCTGACCCAACTGCCGATCACCGCGCCCGAGGTGCATTTGCCGGTGCGCATCGACCAGATCGGCCGTTTGATCAACGAGCTGGTGCCGGCCATGGTGCCGGCCAGCCAGGAGCAGCAACTGGCGTACTGGAACATGCCGTTCGGCAATTACGGCCCACGCTGGCATGAACTCTCCCACACGCTGCGCAAGCTCTGGGACGTCAAGCAGATCGAGGGCTGGACGGCGACTGAATGCGACATGGCCCGGCAACTGTTCCTGTACCCCGACCCACAAGACCGTAACGACAGCTACGACAGCCACGCGTATCTGGTCGACATCGAGGAGGTCGACGGCGACGAGATCAACCGCGTGAATGAAAACTCGCTGGTGGTGCTGATCGGCCTGATCGACAACAAGGAGGTCATCCTTGTGCACTCGTTGCTCAACGGTTATGAGAAGTTCGCTTCACGGCACGCGTTGGGACAAGCCCTTCCAGAACACCTGGGCACCTTGGTCCACCCGACGAAAATTCGCTGGCGGCTCTATGAACCCAGCGGCAATATTTTCGACAGCAAGGCCTGCGGGATCATCGCCGTGCAGGTCAAGATCCTTGGCATCCCCAGCATCAGTCTGAATCCGGGCTATGCAGAAGACGAACCACCGGCCCCCAGCGGAGTGGACGTAGGGCCTGGCGAAAGCTGGTTCCAAAAACAGTTACCCGAATGGCTGCAGGCCGCGTCGATTTCCGACCAGATCCTGTTCGCCCAATACATGAAGAATCTTTCGGCGATGAGCAGCTCCCACGCCGGCAAAACCTACCTGGACGACATTCCCCCCCTCAAAACGTATGCGGCGCAGGCGCTGAAAACGCAGATGCAATCCGACCACGACGACGCTTCGACGCTGGACCCGGAAAAAATCGAGATCGAGATAAAAAGCCCGGTTGTCTGGGGTACCTTCGTAGTGCCCTTCAAATTCGATACCACGCGGTTCAACCTCGTCGACCTGGCCTTGCAAAACCTGATTGCCCTGCCCCCGGGCAACAAGACGGTGAGGTCTCTCGACACGACCGTGTTGCCCGCGTGGTTGACGGTGGACTACGTCGAGAAGCTCATCACCCAAGTCGATATCGGTCGTGTTTATCCCGACCTGATCAAGCGCAAACTGCTGAATGACCCGGCGGAGTCGTTCCGCCGCGAAAACCTGTACACCTCGCAGTTGCGCATACAGCTGCCCATGCTTGCGCTGGAGGGCAAACTGCGTGGGCGGGGCAATATCGATGAGCGCGGTTGCCGTTATGTCGCGGCGCTGATGGAGCCCCAGGAAGACGACCGCAAGGTAGACGGGCAAACCATCGTCCTGCGCAAACTGGCTTTCGTGCCCGAGCTGCAGTTGGGGCTTTCGGAGGACATCGTCGCCAACATGTTCGTGATCGGCCCGCAGACGCCAAGTGCCGGCCCCTGCCTGCTTTATCGACCGTTGCTTGAACCGCAGCTGTGGCAGTTCCCGTCGTTCAGCAACTTGCTGTACACCATCAGGCAAAACGCTCCCTTGCGCCAATCGGTACTGGCGTGGCTGCCCGATGGGGTACGCGAAACCTATGGCCGCGATGTCTTTCCAGGCGCCCTGCCCTCGCCCTGGACCATCGTGGAGTTCGTGGCAGCCCCGCTGGAGACCTTGTCCAATAATGGTCCTGTCAGCCTTGGCGACGAGACCCTGGGCGACGACTTCCTGCCACTGTTGTTCCGGGCCAACGCCAATGCCTTGGTCACGCTCGCCGATCATCAGTCGGTCTCCAATCGCGAAAGCCGTTGGGAGTCTTTCAAGCAGGCCGGTTGGCTGATTTTCAATTTGGCGCTGCCCTACCTCGGCACCACGGTGGCCACCACGACCTGGCTCTGGCAGATCCTGAACGACCTTGAACAGCTGACGCAGAGTGACGAAGAAACCAGTAGCCAGGCCAAGTGGGCGCTCTTTGTCGATGTGTTGTTGAACGTCTCCTTGGGGATCATCCATTACGTGATTGACCGCACCAGGGCGAGCAAAGGTAGTCGTCCGACAGAGGCCCCGGAGATTGCCCCACCACAAATCCCGCCAGTGCTCAAACCCAAGCTCATTATCGAAACGCTCGCGCCGCTCACCAAGACAGAGCTGCCGCAAGAGCACTACGAGGTCGTTCATACCAGCGGTGCGTTGATGGGCAGGTCGAGCAAGCGCGCCAATCTGCTCGATAGCTTCAGCATCGCGGCTCCCGATTCCCCTGGACAACCCAGGACCGAAGGCGCGCTCAGGGGCCTCTATGCGAAGGGTGGGAAGTGGTACGCAAAGATGTCGGGAAAATGGTTCGAGGTCACCGTAGAGGGCGACCAGATCTGCATCATCGACGGAGCCCGTTCCGGCCCTCCGGTGATCCATGATGCGCGCGGCCAGTGGCAGATCGATACCCGCTTGCGCTTACGCGGCGGCGGCTCAAAAGGTGCCCGGCAGAGGGTCGTCGCCGAGGCACGACGCCGCAGCGTGGAGCTGCTGGCCGAACTCAACCAGTTTGAAGAACAGAAACCGGCGAACCAGAAGTTGCTGACCATGGACGCGCAGGAAATGAACCAGGCATCCGGCGCAGCGCGGGAAACCAAGCGTGTGGCGTATCTGACGACCCTGGAAGCCCAGCGGGAGAACTATGAAAAAGCGCTGAAGACCCTGATTGAATGGCCGGTCTTTCAGTCACGCCCCGATTACCCTCGCGTCAGCCTTGGTTACCTGAATGCGCAAGTGAATTTCACCTTCGCGGAAATGGATGTATTGCGAGAGCGCTTTACGCCTGCCCTGACCGATGCCATGGGCATGATCACGTCCGAGGTCAAGGTGCTGGAGCAACAACACATCGATGCTGCCAACACCATGATCAACGCCGGTCACGACATGATCGAGCGCCTGGACTACATGGAGACACGTTTTTCCAGGCTCAAGGAGATGGGGCGCGAAGGCTTTGAGTTTGTCCGTCAGTACCGCGCAAAGATGCCGGTCTACAAAAGTGACGATCTGCGACTTATCCAGGTGGATATGTACCGCCACCTCTGCCTGTCTCTTGAAAGCGTCGAGACGATGCCTGAAGGCTGGGTGGAAATTAACCGTATTGTCGACAACGCCACGGTGGCCTTCCAAAGCCTGCGCGACGCCATGGATGAGCGAAGCATGATCCGGCTGGATGAACAAATCGATGCGCTCGGCAGCCTGACGGAACAGTTCGCCGCCATCGAAGAACATCTCGAGTACATGGGCAGCGAATACCGAGGCAGCACCAACCCTGTACAACTCACTCGACTGGTCAAACAGATGGGCGAATGTAAAAGACGAGCGTTGGAGCAGTTGGCGCAAGCCCTTGATGAGCGAAGCAACCGGCGCAGGTCAGGCAGCCCTCATGAGCCACGTCCGCGGGCCAGGAAAAAATTCATCAGGGCACGCTTCTGGGGCGTCATCAGTGGCGAGCCTCGCTTATCGCAGCTGCACGAGGAAACGGATTGGGTCGATGTGAAGAATCCGTTCTCGGAGGAAATCATCGTCTCGTTCCACCGCAAGGAAACCGGCGAATGGGCGCCCCACGTGATGTCCGACCCGCCTCCCCTGGCAGTCCCTTCACTGGACACGAGCGTTCGCAAAGGCCAAACCCTGATTGACGGACTGACCGCGTTCAAGGCGCAAATCGAACAAGACTTGAAAAAGCCAGGCCGGACACCGGCCGGTGTGGCAATGATCCTCAATGCCCACGCCAGCAGGATGGAGAAGGTCGGCATCGCGATCAGGAAGGCACTCGACCAGGCACAAGGCGTTGCCACCAACGAAACGATTGAAATATCAGAGGCGCAGCAGCGCTCGGCCGAATCCTTGCGATTGCGCCTCAAAAGAGAATCGAAGTCGCTCTATGAACAGGAATTCGAAACCGTATTGAACATCATCAAGCAGAGCCCTCCGACCATGAGCGGCGTGATCTGGCTGAAAGACCGAAACCGTATTTCCATCACCAAACGGATAAACCGCCAACGCATCAAGGGCCGCACACATGGTTACCTCGACAGGTATGAAATCAAGGACAGGAAGACCAACAAGACGCTCTGGTTCGCCGACTTTCACTACTCCACGAACTGGGTGCCTGCCCGTACGTTCCTTTCGGCACGCCTGAAAACAGTGGAGCAGGTGGTTCTGGGGATAGCTGATGTCTCTACAAAAGGCTTTAGCCAGCGTCAGTTGATCAATCATTACCGTAGCGAAATTGCCATGGACCACGCCCAGCAGGTTTTTTTTCCAAAGGAACGGCCATAAAACCAGGGCCGCTGCCGATGCCCCGACGGCGCGCCCTCAGGGTTTCCAGGCCTTCGACAGGTTCGCCAGCGCGGTGCCAATCGCCGCTGGCGGGACCGCCGCAAACCCGAGCACCAGCCCGGCGCGCACTTGCGACGGGGTGGTGGGCAACCAATAACTGCTCAGGCCATTGATTTCCACACCCACATTCGTCGCTTGGGCGATCAGTTCGCGCTCGCGCTCGATGCTCTCCACCGGGACCGTGAGATGCAGCCCGGCCACGACAGTGGGCAGGGCTCCGACACCCGCAACCGCCGTGGGCCAGCCCGCCAGCAACGCATCACGCCGAACCAGGGCGGCCCTGCGCATACGCCGGATATGCCGCTGGAAATGCCCGGCGGCCATGAACTCGGCCATCACCGCCTGGGTGCTGACTTCGGAGTGGCGCACGTCCACGGCGCGCCGTCGGGCGAAGGCGTTGACCAAGCCCGGCGGCAGCACCAGGTAGCCCAGGCGCAGGGCCGGGAACGCCACTTTGCCGAACGTGCCGACGTAAAGCACCCGCCCCTGGCGATCCAGTGCCGCCAAGGGCGCCAGTGGCGCGCCGCTGTAGCGGTACTCGCCATCGTAGTCATCCTCGACGATCCAGCCGTCGTTGCGTTCGGCCCAGGCCAGCAGTTCCAACCGCCGTGGCAGGCTCATGACCACCCCGGTCGGGTATTGATGGGACGGTGTGACATAGGTCAGCCGACAGTGGCTCAACGCGCCCAGCGCGGCGCAATCCAAGCCATCGCCATCCACTGGCACGCCCCTGACGTCGGCACCGGCAACGGCGAACGCGTGCCCGGCCGCGCGATAGCCGGGATTTTCCACCGCCACGACGTCGCCCGGGTCGACCAACAGCTGTGCACAAAGGCTGATGCCCTGCTGTGCGCCACTGGTGATCACAATTTGTTCAGCCGTGCAGTGCAGCCCCCGGGAGCTGCGCAAGTACGCGGCGATCAGCCCGCGCAAGCGCGCATCGCCCTGGGAATCGCCATAACACAGCTGCTGCAGATCCGGCTTGCGCCAGAAAGCCGCATTCAGCTTGGCCCAGACGTCGAAAGGGAACAGATCGAAAGCCGGTACACCGACCCGAAACGCTCGCGGCGGGCCGCTGGGCGGTTGGGCCAAATGATGTTTTTCGACGCGGTTCAGCGCGTCGCTGTGGATAACTTTACTGGATGGACCTACAGGCAAATCGAGCCAATCTGTGGATAAGGCTGTGGGTAAGCCTGTTGAAAACCCTGTGGATACTTTTGTGGATATGTTTTTCAGCGGCAACGTCGTCGAGGACAGTTTCGCCACATATGTACCGTCACCGACCCGCCCTTCGATGAAACCCTCGGCGTAGAGCTGGTCATAGGCCCGCACCACGCTGTTACGCGAAATCGACAAGGCCGCCGCCAGGTCACGGCTGGCCGGCAGGCGCGTGCCGCTGGCCAGGCGCCCATCGAGCACCCGGGTACGCAATGCCTGGTAAAGCTGGCGGCTGAGCCCCTGGCGGCGGTCCAGCTCAATGCCTGCGGGGTTGAATGACAATGGCGGCGCGGCGTTGTGCATGACAGCCCTCACGAATGGACCTATCGAATTGGCCAGAAGTGGCTCTTACAACAGACCAATAGCCTGCCTAGGATGCTCGCATTCGCCAAGGAAAATCATCATGTACAACCCCAAAGCCTTTGCCGTCGAAGACCTGCCCGAACTGCACCAGATGATCGGCGATTGCCGCCTGGCCGTATTGGTCACCCAGGGTGAACACGGTTTGCAGGCCAGTCATTTGCCGCTGTTGCTGGACACGCAACAAGGGCCGAACGGAAGCCTCTACGGCCACATGGCCCGGGCCAATCCACAATGGCGCGACCTGGAAGCCGGCGCCGAAGCCCTGGTGATATTCGCCGGGGCCGATGCCTACGTCAGCCCAGGGTTGTACGCCAGCAAGGCCGAACACGGCAAGGTCGTGCCGACCTGGAACTACGTGGCCGTACACGCCTACGGCAGCGCCGAGGTGTTCAGCGACGCTCATCGCCTGCGCAACCTGGTGGGCGCCCTCACCGACCGCCACGAAACCGGTCGCGAGCAGTCGTGGAAGATCGATGATGCGCCGCCCGAGTACATCGACAGCATGCTCAAGGCCATCGTCGGCTTCGCCCTGCCCATCCAGCGCCTGGAAGGCAAGCGCAAGCTCAGCCAGAACCGTAGCCCCGCGGATGTCGCCGGCGTACGCAACGGCCTCGCCGCCAGCCCCGACCCGCAGGACCGGGCGCTCGCCCACCTGATGCCTGAACAATCGTCCAAGGAGTGAACATGAGCCAACCTGAAGTCCGCCTCGTCAGCGCCGACGATCACGCCGCCTGGCTGCCGCTGTGGCAGGCCTACCTGCGGTTCTATAAAACCGAATTGCCGGACGCCGTGAGCCAAAGCACCTGGCAGCGCTTGCTCGATGAGCGTGAACCAACCCATGCTGCCCTCGCCTGGGATGGCGACACGGCGGTAGGCCTGGTGCACTTCATCTATCACCGTTCGAACTGGAGCATCGAGAACTCCTGCTACTTGCAAGACCTGCTGGTAACGGAACAGAGCCGTGGCACAGGGGTGGGCCGCCAGCTCATCGAATTCGTCTATGCCACCGCCAAGGCCGATGGTTGCTGCAAGGTGCACTGGTTGACCCACGAAACCAACGCCACGGCGATCCAGCTGTACGAGCGCATCGCCGAGCGCCCAGGCTTCATTCAATTTCGCAAAGCCCTTTAAGGAGCGCAGCATGTCGACTTCACTCGCCGATTGGAAAGGTGTCCCGGCGCCCTCTGCACAGGTGCTCGAAGGGCGTTTCATCCGCCTGGAAAAACTCGATCCGGCGCGGCATGCCGATGGCCTCTGGCAAGCCCTCGAAGGCCCCGGTGCCGACCCTAAACTCTGGGATTACTTGCCCTATGGCCCGTTCACGGATCGCGTCGCGTTCGATGCCTGGTTGAACAACCATGCGGCCAATACCGACCCGTATTTCTTCAGCGTGATCGACCGCGCCAGTGGCGAGGTGCAGGGCATTCTCAGCCTGATGTCCATCGTCCCGGCCCAGGGCCGCATCGAGATCGGCCACGTGACCTTCGGCGCGCCGATGCAGCGTTCGCCGAAAAGCACTGAGGCGGTCTATCTGCTGGCCAAGGAGTCTTTCGCCCTGGGTTATCGCCGGCTGGAGTGGAAATGCAACAACGGCAATGCCCGCTCCAAATATGCGGCCGAACGGCTGGGGTTCACGTTTGAAGGGGTGTTTCGCCAGCACATGGTGGTCAAGGGCCAGAACCGCGACACCGCGTGGTACTCGATACTGGACTCGGAATGGCCGGCGATAGCCGCGGGCTTCGAGCGCTGGTTGAGTGAGGACAATCAGCGCGAGGGTGGGCAGGTGCGTGGGTTGGTGGAGTGTCGGGCATAGCTATCGGTGCCTGACGCTCCGCCATCGCGAGCAAGCTCGCTCCCACAGTGGATCTGTTGTGGACCTGGATTAAGTGATCATCACAGATTGACTGTGGGAGCGAGCTTGCTCGCGATGGCGATTAATAGGCAATGAACTCATTGGCTGCCAACCGCCCGATCACTCCGGTTTCGGTTTCATCTCTCCAAAAGTCTTGAGCGATTCGGGTGTCACCCCTCTCTTCAGGTACTGCCAGGCCCAGTCCGGCACGGCCATGTGGCTTTCCAGATACGTCACGAAGTCCAAAAGGCTGTGCCCCAAGCGATTGACCGGGAAATCAAAGTTGTTCAGATATTGTTGGGCGCGGCTTTGGGCGACGCTGAACAGCTCCCTGACAATCCGGTTCGCACGTAGATTGCCTCTTAATGCGAGCACAAAATCCAGCGCGGAACGAAGCACGCCGGGGCGCTCGAGCGTGAATTGAATCACGGAGTCGCTAAATTGAGATCCAGTCAGATCGTCCCAGATCTGCACGGCGTGATGCCTGGGGAGACGCTGCAGCGAGCTCCATAGATTTGGGGTATTGAACAAAATGTTCACTCGGGTATTGGAGGGCAATTGCCCCGGTGCGCTGAATAACCGGATGACAGGCGCCTGGTCGACCTCGCCAGCCTTCACCGGCGGCCTTTCCAGGTAATCCCAAAACGCCGTCAGTACCCGTTGGTGGGTGACGATATTCTGCAGATTGCTGTCATCGAACAATCGCATCCAGTGGATATCGATATCGCCGTGCCTCACCACTTCTTTGTAACGCGTATCGGCATATTCAGAGATGACTCGCAGTCGCCGCTCGGAGAGCGCCGGATTACGCAGCCATCTTGCAACTACGTTCACAGGCAACATGCCGTCCAGGTTGGATGAAATAACCGCAGACCTCAGGAGGAGATTCGCCCGCCTCAACAAATCGGGGAAACGTTCGAGGGACGCGATGAGCAGATCACGGGTGCTTTCAGCCCGATCGTAATAAATGTACTGCTCCATCAGTTCTGAGTCGTCATCGATTACCCGGCCCGTTTCACGCTCGAATCTCAATTTCACCTGAGCCAGGTCGTCGCGGTCCACCAGGTAGGCACCGTCGAGCAATTGTTCAAGCTGGTTATCATCAAGATGACCATGCCTGGCCTGGTCGAACTTGACGTAGGCCAATTGATTCCTGGGGTGATGGTCGGTCAGTTGCCGGGCCCTGACTCCGTATTCCAGCATGATATGGATCACGCCTTGGGACAGCCGGAGGAATTCATTATTGAGCAGTTCGGTGAGGTGCAAATCCTCGACAGGACCCAGCAGGGTATCTTGGAAAAACTGCCGCAGGGTCTGGTTCTCCCGGGTGTAATACGGTGCGCTGCTGGGCATCAGTTGCTCTGGGGAACGGGGCGATAAGTAACGCCCGATTTCCTGCAGCACCTCCGGTGGCAGGTCGGCCTCTCGCGCCGCAAACAGCGTCCGGCGACCTACGCTGTTTGCGTATAGCCGCAGGTAATCCTGAGTCGGTTGAAACAAGCGATACGGGTTGGGGGCCCCGTAGATGATCCGGCTGAGATCGGACAATGCCTCCTCGTCCAGCAGGTTTTCCAGCCAGGGGGCATTTTCAAAGAGCGCTTGTCGGACCCCGGAGGCTCGCGACACCATGTACTGATTCAATTCCGGATGTTGATCGACATAGTCGGCCGCTGCATTACGCAGCCCCTGCATCGAGAAAGTCTCCTGCGCTTGCCCTTCATTCAGCCCACGGGCAACGGCATCGAAAAAACAATCACCGTCGCCAGGGATCTCCTCGACACGGTCTCCCAGCACCAGGCTGTAATGGTTCTGGGCCGTTCGTCTCAAGACAATATCGGTGCTCGACTGTCCTGGGTGGTTGCTCATCGGATAGACACTTTCCACCTCGCCCGGGGTAAAGCGCACAGACCAACTACGCTCTGCCGTGATCTCATCGATGATCAGCAAGCTGCGGTTTTGCGGCCAGCTCGCAAGGCGCGTGATGATGGCCGGGACCAGCTCCATGACTTGAGTATTCCAGACGCCTGGTGTGCGGATCAAACCGGAAACAGACGCCGGCGACGGAGCAGGCACCTTGGGTTTCGAGGGACCCGGTTCAGCCGGTGCCGGACGCTTCCCACCACCCCGACCAAACCCTATAGCGCGCCACTCGCCATTGGGCATCCGCGCCACGGTACTTCTCATCACGCCACTGGAACGGATACTCAACCCGGTAGCAGGGTCGACAAGGGTGGCCTCGGTCGCCGTCAACTTCGTATGGTCGTGCACCCGGAACACCGTCCCATCGGGTTGTCGCACGTACACGGGACGCGTGACGCTGTTATTGAGCGCGGGGCGATAAAAGCCCTGGGCATCGGCGACCAGCCCTTGTAGCAACGAGGTATCCGCCACGGCATAACGGCGGTAAAGCGCGTCTTCCAAAGGCAGGCCTGCCAATGTTTCGCCCCGGCTCTGGCGCGCCGTCACGGCCAGGAAAGAGGACTGTCCCCGTACTGGAACACTCACGCCACCCGCCAACCCTCGTCCGCCATAATTGGCCACTCTGTGGACAAAGACCAAGGTGGTCAGGTTCGCTGGAACAGCGCCGGTCCTGACCATCAACCAGCCGGTCTTGATGGCGCTCTTGAGCAGTTGCAAACCAGGAACCAGGAGGATACCGGCCAGGTCCATGAACGTTTCCATCGACATCATCACCAGCCTGGCAGCCGTCTGGCGATGAACATCCCGGTTGCTGTTGGAGCGGTGATCGCCATAAGCGCTATGGAAATTGACGTGCGCGCGGTGGAGGGTCTCGAGAAGATTGCCAGGGATCAACGCACCGCGGATCAACGGTCGGCCACGTTGTTGCCCCAACGTGCGCTTTATCTCTTCGGGATCAAGGGTGCAAATGCGTGAGCGGAAATATCCCTGCCATTGCTCTTGCTGCAACAGCCCCGCCACCCCCTCGCCCAGACTGGAAAACTCATGGAAGTCATCACCCTCGGGGCTGTCCGGAAAATAGACCCCCACGGTTCCCTTGATGTCCGGCCCGTCCTGATCGGAAAAAACCAGCACGCCATCAATGCTGCTCGCATTGCCCATCGTCCCATGCTGCCCACCAGCCCCGACACTTCCACCCAGCACAAGCCCATAGACCTGCACCCTTCGTCCCTGGACCAGCGCACGTGTCTCGGCAACGGACGATTGCAGAACAGCCTGCAGCCAGAGAGCAATCAACTTCTTGGGCTTCGGTGGATGGAAGGCCCTATCGAGCACGGTGGTCTTGAAGACTTCATCGCCCCTGAGCCCGGCCTCATGGCCTTTGAATTTCATATTGGCCAGGTAGGCCGCCTGCCAGGCTGCTTTGTAGTCAGGTTTATTCATTTCCTTCCGGAGCAGGGTTTCATAACGGCCGCCAGCATCAATGTGCGTCGCCATCCTGGCAAGCTCACCGCCCGTCAACGTGATCAGGAAGCCGTTGGCCGGATGCCGGATACGCTGGCCATCTTGATCGGCAAGGTAGACGGCCAGCACTTCTCTCATCGCGTTCGGGTATTGAGTCGGGCGCAGGTTATCGAGCATCAACTCGGTCAGGCTGGCGATACGTGACTGCCTTGGGTTGGCGCCTTTGCCATAGGAGAGCGTGACCAGGGTCTTGTCCGGGTCGGGATCGACGCCGGGATGCACCGTGTGTTGCAGGTACTGCTTGATCTTCTGGCGGGTGAACTGCAACAACGTCGGGATATCGCTACCCGCCAGTGTGTAGGCGGCTTCCAATACCTGCGTCTCCAGGCTGCGGTAGTTCGATTTTTCCGCACGTGTTGCGGTTGTATAAAAATCGGCGCGGTTGTTTTCAACCAGGGTTTCCCGGCGCACCGCCAGCGGCCCGGCCAGCGACAACATGGGCAACCCCAGTGCATCTTCAGCCTTCAGCGCATAAGCCGCCAAAGTAAGTGTCTCGTTGCCCGAGGCATTCAGGACCGCCTCCAGCGCGGCGCCTTGGTGCCGCAGCAGGTCGTCCGCCGCCACGGCAAAAACAGACTCGGACAGTTCAGAAGCAATATCCCGGATCCCACGCTTCTGTCCCGCGTAGGTCGGGCTGACGTGATTGACCAGGTCCTGGAAAGAGCGAAAGCGCTGTATTCCCCCTTCCAGGGAGTACAGGAACAGCGAAGACTGATCCGTGCGCTTGATCACCATCGCAGCGGGCCATTTCTGTGGCTTCGCGGCGCCCATGTCGAGCATGACGGCATAGACATGGGGAATGGGCGCACGCAGCAAACGGCTTCTGTCCGCCATCGAAGGGTGAGTGGTGATGAGGTCCAGCAGGCGATCTTCTTCATCCTGCAGGGTTCGCGCACTTTGGGTTAACGGGGTGGCCGGATCCCGGTCGACTTTGTACAAGTCGAAAAGATGCAGGAATCGTCGGCACAGCAGATGAGCAAGTGCCGCTTCAGTGGTCGACGTATCGAACGCATCTGCACCGTTTCTGTCGTGGCGAAAGGCGCTGAGATCGTCACGGAACTGCTGCTTCAAGCTGTCATTGGTTACGGGGTCGGCGATATAGAACACGGACTCCATGATCGCTGGAATTTTCGCGCCCAGCGGGCTGACGAATACGCTGTCGACCTCTTCCACCGAATCCGGACGGGTGTAGAAGCCCACACCACCGCGCGAGTAAGTGGGCGGTGTATCCGTCGCTAAACAGCCCAACATCACGTCGGTAAAGCACTGTGAGGCGGTCAATGAACGACCACCGAGCGAGTCCACATCAAAGTGGTTCACATACCAGTGATCCGGGTCGATGCCCTGGAGCAGTGAGGCGCGGAATTTCCGCTCAGGGATCTTTGCCTTGATGCGGCTGACCAGCAGACGCTTGAGCACGGTGTCGAACGTTGGCAAAGCGGCGAACAGACGCGCCAGTTTCACCTGATTGGCATCCAGGTGCCCCAGTTGCCTGATCTGTTCTTTTTCACGGGGGCTGAGCAGATTGCCTTGGGCGTCCACCTCAGTAATGACGGGCTGCCCAATGCCCTGGTAGCCGGGCGCAATGCCGGCGTGCAATTGCTGCAAAACGTCTGCTGAAAGGCCTTTACCGTTGACCCGCAGTGAGGGGAAGCCCAGGGACATATGACTTCGGTGGGGATAAACCCAACCCTCGCGCGCAGAAGGCTCAGCGGTCGCCCTGCTTTGATGGGCAATCAAAAAACCTCGTGTCACAGCGTCACGCAGAGGCACCCATGAGGTTTTTCTTTGAGCGGCCGAATCGACTGTCTCGACCTCTTGATAAGTGGCCTGTACCCGCGTATCGCCAATAAGGCCCCATTGATTTAGCCATTGATCGGCGAATTCATGGGGTTGAAATCGAATACCGTGGGGTAACAGGCTGATGGGTCTGAGCAGTACGCCGGCAGCATGCGGCGTCACGCCAGGTGCATTTTCAGGGAAGACAGTCATTCAGGTGTCCCGGTGATGAGTAGGGCTGGGACCCTATCGCGCCGTTTCAGCGGGAATGACGTACATATGTATAGGTGTGGGGACGGGCTGTGGAGAAAAGCGTAAGCCGATGTTTGCGGCGGCGGGATTGCACGCTTGAAAGGATGCGGCGGCTGAGCGTTAGCCATCGCGAGCAAGCTCGCTCCCACAGGTTCTGCATTATTGTGGGAGCG
>Ga0065704_10070907_pt1 | contig 14796 bp, 13 predicted proteins | sample SwiRhicommuniRL2_FD_59091 | JGI IMG/M metagenome (GOLD analysis project Ga0065704, IMG submission 59091) | Switchgrass rhizosphere bacterial communities from Rose Lake, Michigan, USA - RL2 v2 (version 2) | ecosystem: Host-associated > Plants > Roots > Rhizosphere > Soil | place: East Lansing, MI
CTGTGACCGGTGCAGTGGTCGTAATTCTTGTGTTTTTTTATAAAGATATTCAAATATTTTAATATTCGGTTTTGACATTCCTATTTCATCCGAAAAGATCATAAAGGAAAAATATTGTTCCAGCTCCAATTGTCTTAAAACCTTCCTCAGAGAATCTCCATAGATGAAAGCTGTATTGCTTAGAATACTTGCCGTTTTTTCTTTTTCTTTTATTTTTTTTAGTAACTGATCAATATCTTTCCAAATTATCAGCGGAATATTTTCTATGAACAACTTATCTGATCGCATGAAAAATCCGCGAAGGTCATCCACAGAGATTCCTTGTATATCTTTTCCCAAAGATGCTAATATCAGGAAAAAAACCTCTTCTCTTTCTATGTGATTACCTGTTTTTTCTGAAATGATATTGAACAAGTTATCATAATGACGAATAACCCTATCAATTTCCTCTACATTTTTATCAATATCAAAATATTCTTTTAATAAGACTGTCCTCTTCGGTTTGAATTGCGGATTGGACCTAATGATCGTCATCCACAGATCAAAGGAAAAATGCTCGTATGAATCTATATCTATTTCCACAAATAACCATTTAATTGGTTTGTTCACCATTCATTTCTCGATTATGTCCCTGATCGTAATCTTTGATCAAACTGATATCAATTTTCTGACTTTTTTGCAAGTTGATAGTCATAAATTATGTTTTTCTTTTTTAGGTTTTAATATTCAAAAATAAATTCCACACAATGCGATAAAAAACGCTTAAATATAGAAAAAGCAATTGAAAGAAAAAAACGATAAAACCGTAAAGAAATCATAAAAATCAATAAAAATATTTATGATTCTTATTGTAAAAAGATTGATGAAGAATTAAAAAATCATAGATTAGAATTAAGCGACCCTCCAGAATAAACTCTGAAAAACTCAGCACGAAAAACCTCTCCCAAAGGAATCTCTGATTCATCGACATAAATATTATGATTATCAAACGAATCTATGAAATTGATATTGACAACATAAGATTTGCTGACACGCAAAAATTTTTCTGCAGGCAGCTTCAGATGCGTCGTTTTCAAGTTCATTGCTGTGATAAGCTTTTGAGTTTTGGTATGAATCACAACATAATCTTTGAGACCTTCTATGAATTTGATCTCATCAAGATTTAGCTTATAAAATCGCCTGTCGGATTTTATGAAAAGAAAATCATTAGTATTGGATTCGATGGTATTCTTGATTGTGGATTGCGAAAGTAATTGGTCATATAATTCAGCTTTCCGGATGGCTTTTTCCAATCGATGTTTTTCAATCGGTTTCAACAGATAGTCAATAGCATCCAATTCATAACTTTTCAAAGCATACTGAGAATAGGCTGTTGTAAAGATGATCAAACTTTGTTTTGGCAGCTGTTCTGCAAATTCCAAACCTGTGACCAAAGGCATTTCTATATCAAGAAAAATCAAATCAATATCATTTGTTTTCAGAAAATCCAAGGCAGTCAAAGCATTGGAAAAATCGCCTGATATTTTAATCTCTGAAACTTCTTTTATCAACGACCGCATCTCTGCTCTGGCCAATGGTTCGTCATCTATGATTATACAGTTCATATCGGGATGATTAGGTTTACGATATACTCTTCGTTTGTGGAATGTATTTTCAAATCGAATTTGTCCTGATATAAAAGCTCCAATCGTCTTTTGATATTTGCCAATCCGAGGCCTCCATAATTTCCATTTGCGCTGGAATAATTTGGGTTTCGTGAATTGACACAGACAAAATACAAATGTTGATTTTTGATTTCTATATTGATGTTGACATAAGACATCCCGCCACCTATTTCCACACTATGTTTCACGGCATTTTCCACAAAAGTCGTAAATAAATTCGGTGGAATAAAAATCGTATTGAGCAACTTCTTATCTGTTTCTGTTCTAATGTCAACAGTGAAGTTTTCTCTCCTTATTTTTTCCAGATTAATGAAGTTTGACAAAAAATCGATTTCTGCTGTCAGGAAGGTTTTCTCTTCATTATTTTCATACAATTGATAACGCAGAAATTCTGATAATTTGATGATGACAGTCGTTGCTTTTTCAGGGTCTGTTCTTATCAGTGCCTTTACATTATTCAACATATTGAATAGAAAATGCGGATTGATCTGGTTACGTAATTCCTTCAGTTCCATATTCAGGGTTAGATTGCTAAGCTCTGTAATTTTCTCGTTATCTTTTATCCACTTCTGTAATAGTTTTACTGTAGTGCTCATAAAAATAATCGGGATGCACATTAACACTCCTTCATAAAGTCCTCCTTTTCTATCTTCGAATTTAAGAAGGGCTTTTATTCTATAGTCAGAAAAGAAATGATCAAAGATGTAGCTTATGAGATTAAGACAGACGATTCCCATTGATATCAACAATACAAAATAAGCAATATAGCGCGCTCTGAAAAAGAAAAAAGGAACCAAAACATAAATATTGACATACGCCATTGCTATTAATGATATATAAACAAAAGCAATAATAATATATCTGTAAGGCTCAATATACCAATGCCAAAATCTAGCAAAATAAAGTAATACAAAAAAGAAAAGCAGAAATATGATATGTCGTAAGATCTTGTATTGATCTTTGACCAGCAGATCAATGAAAAAGTGATCTCTTAATTCCTTGGACTTATATCTCAACATATTTATTAGAAAGTTCAAAAATAACCAATAACGTTTATAAACCCGATAATATTATACAAACACTGCAGTTTTTTATACCAATTTTTATGACTGGGGATTTGGTATAAATTATCGAGGAGTTTGTATAAAAAATCATTTCTAAGAAGCTATTCTCCATTCCTTTGTTCTGTAAAATTTATAAAAATATGGAACTTAACGTTTTTCAGGAATTGACAGATCAGATAGATCTGGAATGTTTCTATATGACACCATCACAGCAGGAAGAGAAAGTAATTCAGGTTATAGATTTGCATCAGTTCATAGAATCTTATCATCAAAGTCTTACGGTTATTGACTATATCAGCCATCCGATCAATATTATCGAAGAAAACAATGTAAGGAAAGGAATTTTATTCTATGATTTTAAATATGATCTGCAACTGGACCTGTTGACATCGGTTGCGTTCAAAGCTCAAAATCAACTTCAGGAACTTTGGTTCGTCTTTGTAGAAGAAGACAGCATTACAGATTTTTCACGCCAACTCGACTTCATCAAAAAAAATGGAATCGATTTGTTCTATAGCAAAATATTCATTTTCAATTTTTTCCAATCCACAATCCATTCATTAAAATAAACTATGAAAATTTCAAACAAAATCTTTGTTCCATTGGCTATTCTGCCTTTGAATAAAATCATCGCGCAAAAAAAAGACAGTATCCCGCAAAAAGTTGTAGCTTTTGTTACCGACAAATTTCCTCAATCAAGAGACCTCAATGTAGAATTCATACAACTGGCACCTCATAAATATTCATCCAAATTATATGGTGAAAGTTTACCAGACAACAAAATCAAAAATCTGAAACAAGTGAAAGTGAATGCGAATTTTTACTTCATCAAAAATGCAAAATGGATGTTAAGTACAAGCTTGAATTATAAGTATACATCCGTTAATGCAGAAAATCCGATTTCTATTTTTCCCAAAAACATATTTAATAAACAGGACTTCCACTATCATTCGGAATCTCTAAGTTTGACCCGTTTCTCGAAATTATTTGGTAAAACAGCCATATATTCTGCGACAGCATCTGTGGACGGAAGTGAACAGCATTTCGAAAGGGTAAGAGGAATGCTGGCAGGCTCGGTAATTGTGACTGCTAATGCAAATACAACATTCACATTAGGTTTAGCGGCACTTATCGACCCAAGTGGGCAAATCCCTGTATTTCCACTTCCAGTTATCACTTACAAACATAATTTCGATAACGGGTGGGTAGCTGACATCATTCTACCCAGCAAAATCATGATGAGGAAAAACATATTCACAAATGGAAGATTTTCTATCGGAACAGAAATGGATAACACTTCATTTTATATTTATCAGGACGATAAAAAATATGAGTTTCGCCAATTGGAGATCAATTCCGGAGCTAGTTACGAACATAAGTTAGGCGGAAATTTCATCGGGACTTTAAAAACAGGAATGAGAGCCGTGCCCAATGCCAGAATATTCAATAAAGAAGATACCTTCAAAGATTATATTTTGGAAGCTAAGGCAAAACCTTCTTTTTACTTCAATGTAGGAATATCTTATAATCCTTTTGGGAAACCGAGAGAGAAATAAAAATCTTTCCTCAATTTAGATTAATATTTTGAATCTAACGAGGTCTGAAGTTCATATTATTGTTATTATTTTCAATTTTATTTCCGCTCTTCCAGTTATATTTTAGCATTGTGAAAAGACGAAACAAATGAATACGGGACAAGGCGCTGGAATTTTCATGAACGGACAAAGAAATCGAATGTTTATTTTCTACGCTCCAAACAATTGCATTTCCATTATCGATTCATCGAAAAAATCAGAAAATCAATGTTGAGAGACCAGATAGCGTAACTTCTACATTGTTCAAACCTTGAAATAATTATCTTTACAACTAAAATTAGCAACTCATCTGGTTTGAAAGATTTAGAGAAGATACTCATTGCCGTAAGTTGTTTGGTGTTGATATACATCAGCTACGATTATCCTATTTTTGACAACAAAGGCATTACATCATTGGTCATATTCGCCTGCCTTGCAATCATTATTTTTTGTATTGCCAAAATCTATAGTCCTACAGATAAAGACGATTATGGAAAGGTTGAAAAAGAAATGGACAGGCTTCATCAACTCGATGGTATTTTCGAATACAGAAGTGATGGATTCTCTGTGACACTAGATGATAAAACCGAATTCATAAAATGGACGGATATTTTGGAAGTTAATGCTTTTACCGTCCCTTCTAAATTTAGGGATAGACAGACAGGACTTGAACTCATCACCAAAAATAGAAGCTATGAATTTGGTGATGATCATACAGAAGGTATCATGAAACTAGGCGAGCAACTTTACGAGAATCTCCCCGATTGGAGACTAGATCCGCCATACATTAGAATGAACAGCTTTGGTCTGGAAAAAGCTAATCTTTACAAAAAACATTAATCTATAGAAAAATGAAATATCTGTTTAGAAGTCTTGGGAACTGATCATACCTTATAGATCATGGATTGTGATGATACAGTAATGAGAATCTTTCTAGTTTAAAATTCTCATTTGTCTTATTACTGACCTTAGACGCTCAAATTAATAATAAAACATTGTTTATTAAGCACTTGTTTTAAGTTTGGGCAAGTCCTTTTACCGAAAAAGGACTAACAAATTTTACAGAAAATCGGTCATTAAATTTTTTGCAGACAACATCTTTATTAAATTTGAAATTTATTTACATAACACAATATAGATGAGGTTATACCAAAAAAATTGGAGAAAAATTTTCTTTTTTTTAATTATCGTAGTTTTTGCAAGAGTTAGCGCGCAGAATCCTGAAGAATACAATAAGATTTATACAAAAACTTATATTGACATTTCCCAGAAAGATTTTCCCAGAGCACTGAAAATCGCTGATTCGCTATTCAGTATATCAGAGACTCCCCGTTTCAAGGTAAGAAGTCTGATGTTATCTGCGTCATTATTACAACAATCAGGCGATATCAAAAAGGCTATTGGATATGCCGTTACAGCGCAACAGATAAGTAATGAGAGTGATGATCTCATATGGAAAGCCAAAATATCAGGTTTTCTCGCGACTCAGTATCGCCAATTAAAACTTTTTGAACAATCCAAAAAGTATATCGATGAAACGATAGAAGCAACAAAAAAAATCAAAGACCAAAAAATCATTGATCAGACAATGGGTTTCATTATGCAAGAAAAGGCATACTATGAACTTGAGATGAAGGATTACACAAAATCGATCTCTTACGTTTTGGAAGCTCAAAGATATTTTGACCTGAACGGACAAACCAATCCTTTTATAATTGCCAATAACAATCAGCTTTTAGGTTTGAATTATTATTATCTCAAAGAGTACGATAAGGCACTTGGCTATTATGACATAGCACTCAAAAATCTAGGGCAAATGCCGGACAATTTTATGAAAGCACTTGTTATCAATGGCATTGCTCGGATATTTATCGCAAAAAAAGATGTTGGTCAAGCAAAAAAAAGATTGGATGAAGCTAAACGTCTTGCAGAAGAATCGTCATATTTAAGTTTAAAGAGTGAGATCTACGAAACTTCTCAAGAGTATTATTCTTTGATCAAGGATATTGATAAACTTCAAGAGACCAAGGTCAAGCAAGACTCGATTATTGACAAGATCGAAACCAATTCATCATCGTTCATAAGTGCCTCTGTTTCAAAACTTATCAAAAACAATGATGATATAAAAAAGGAAACGGAGAAAAAAAACATTGCAATTTGGATAGCATTGTTGCTTATTATCTCGGGAATAGTTTACTTTTTTTTATATAGGAGAAAGCAAAAAGACAATTTCAATAAATTCAAACAGTTCATGGAAAATCAGATCAAGACCCAGGACCTGAATTTTGAAATTCCCCAAAATAATATCGACAACGAGCTCCATCATGAAACCAATTATGACAATCAATCGGAAGGTTCTGAACAGAATACAATGATGACACCTGCGACAGAGAAAAAAATACTGCTTAAGCTTGAGAAGTTTGAGCAATCAAAATTATTTACCCGTAGCACTGTTTCCCTCCCATATTTGGCCTCTTATTGTAATACCAATACAAAATATCTTTCTTATGTTGTGAATACCTATAAAAAGAAAGACTTTAAAAATTACATCAACGAATTACGTATCAAATATATCATCGATAAATTAAAAAATGACCCTCAATATCATAAATATAAAATTTCTACACTAGCTGAAGAAGTTGGATTTTCTTCCCAAAGTAAATTCGCTGCTGCATTTAGGAAAATAACAGAACTATCACCGTCACAATTCATCGAACATTTAAAAAAAAGCTCTAATTTCCAAGCAAAATAAGCAATGAAGCAATAAAACAACTTTTCTTTTCCACGAAAATGTATATTGCTGATTTCTAAAGCTTACAATTGTTTTATTTTCTAGTTTTTATCCAATTTTGGTTATTCATTTTCCCGAATACGCACTTAACAATGTTTGTTTAAAGCCTTTTCCTGCCTGTATTTTCGCAAAAAGTTTCTTGTAACACGACAAAATACGAATGATGAAAAAAGCATTTACTTTTCCCGATCTCATATTGGGAAAAGTATTTTTAAGGTATGGTCTCTCACAAATACGATTGAGCAACGTGGGGTTATCAAATACTTATTACAGCCTCCATCAAAATAAATTCTATCATATTTTATATCAAGTCAAATCGGCTTTTAGATCTATCTATATCAAATGAGTATCTACACTATTGTTACAAAGAATACACATAGCCACATCTATATTTCTCAATACCCACAAACACAAATCAGACTGAAAACACATTTATATTCTATACCTAATGAACACAAAAATGAAACAAAAAACTTTACAAACTTTTGGTATCTGGCGAATTATGCTGATAACCCTATTGCTGGTCAATAGTAGTTATCTCTTTGCAGATGGGTCAAAAAACCTTTATCCTGGTGGTGTCTCCGGAGGAAGAGCATTCTTGTACAGTAATTCGTATAATGGGACTTCCGGATCAACCTTGGCGTCTTGGCCTTTTAAAACCACAGGAACTCATTATGCATATGTTAATGCAGGAGAAATATTACATGTCGCCTCCAGCGCCCAGGGAATTGGGAACGGAAGAATTACTTTGACAGCCCCAAACGGTACCGTATATACATCAGCAAATAATACAACAGGACAAATAAGTAGCAGAGCCGCTGAATTGGCCGGGCCTAGATTATCTTCACAAGGAACGGGAGGCAATCGATATTCAACATTTAACAGGACAGCAGCAGCTGACCAAGTAGGGATTTGGAAAATAGATTTTTTACCAACGGGTGATGTTAACTCATCTAGCTCACCTTCTGTCACCAGCGTGGCAGCAGACTCCAATTGGACCCAGGGAACAAGTACAGAGCTGATCGCAGCCTGGGATATTTCAGTAGAATCTTCAGGAGCATGGGTGTCTGGACGTGTCTATACCAATGTTGTGAATCTCCATATAAGCAGTGGTCAAACTTCAGGATTTTATGGAGAATTATTTGCACTTACAAGGGATGGCTATATCTATAGAGTGAATAACAACGGCAGTAATGGTGTTGGTTTTACTTTTTTCGTGAATAACCGTGGATTCATATCCGGAAATAACAATCTCTATAAGAGTATGGATTTTTCAAGTGGTATATCATCGTATGTTCAGCCACCAACAATCGCTGATACAGCACAGAATATAACCTATAAAATATTCTATGCCCAACCAGCATCCGATATGCCGACAAGTGCAAGTGGTAGCGTACCTGGAAATAGCACATGGCTTAAAAATAATGTTATAATACCTACTGTAAATAATGTAGCACTTGTGGGAGCAGAAAGTACACCAGGACAAGTAAGCAGTATCAAAGGAGGTTATATTAATTTCAATGCTGCTGTATTAGGATCTTATACGGTCAGCATTGAGAGTTTATCCACTCCGGCGAGTTTTGCAACAAGAACATTGGCGGGAATAGCAGATGCTGGTGCCAATACTATTTTTTGGGATGGGAAAGATGGGAATGGTAATACTTTGCCACAAGGGGATCAACCTATCGACATAAAAGTACAGCTACGTGGTGGTGAGGTTCATTTTCCATATATCGACATGGAGATCAATCCATCTGGTATCATATTGGAACTTTTAAATGGGATGGACCCATCCAATGAGCGGTTCCGGGTATATTGGAATGATACTGATATCACCATCTCTTCTGGCAATAATCAAGGTAAAGCTTCCAATCCCCTCAATACAAGTGTTAATGGTTCTTTAAGCGGACCTACAGGAACAGGAGGACATATGTGGGGCCAACAGACAACGAATACAGACCCACTACCAACAGCCAATCTTGGAAATGGGTTTGGAAATGAAAAATCGATAGATACCTGGTCATATATCAAAGGACCAATAGCGCAATCTGATACGTCTGTAACTGTTAAGACAGCCGACCTGCAAGTTACAGCATTAACCGTGGATAAAACCAATGTAACTACAGGAGACGACCTCACTTATACTATCAAGGTAAAAAACAATGGTCCCAGCGATGTACAAGGTGCTCCTTTTACTTTTACTCTCCCTTCTGGGTTAGACCCTAAATCATTTATTTTCACAGGGAACTCTTGTGGTAGTCAATCTGTAGCATTAACATATAATTCATCTACCCATACTTATTCGTCAGAGCTAGACCTTCCTAATGGGTGTGAAATTACTTATTCTATCACAGTAACTGTTACGAATGGGGCAACTACAGGAAGCATTCAGTCACAGGCATCAATACTTCGCCCTAATGATGTTACAGATCCAGATGCTACAAACACAACACCTGGCGTTCCACCAACAGATGCTGAATATGAATGTGCCAATAATGGACTGGGAGGAAATTGCAATAATATTTTGATAAACAATACAGTTTCATTCACTCCCGGAGAGGTATGTACAGAGCCGGTCAATGGTAATACCTTTCAATGGAATTATTCTGCTTCCTCAGAGCCTTTTATAACTCAGAATGTGATACAACCTCCTTCTAATTATGGTTTTGTGCTTGATATATATGAACTGGACAATTCTTTTAATTTAAATATAAACGGAACTCTCATTGCCGCGCAGGAACTTCAGTTTCAATCTTCCGGGACATCCGGTATCAATGTTCAATTTGCCGATGGGGATCATTATGAAACCAATACAACCCATAATGGAACATCAGCCGCTATTTGGCAAATGAGAGGAAATGCAGAAAATCCATTGATCCGTATAGTTATCAGCCCATCAGGAGCAATCTCACTTTTTGGCAGCAAAGACTCTTATGGTCCACTATTTCCTCTTGTTCTAACAAATGGGAATACATTGAATACAATCACTTGGAATAATTCAGGCATGAATAATGTCACTGTGACACAAAATGTCGTGGGTGTTACTATCATGGATGGTTACGGTTATGGATTGAATATCGCTCCGTGTGCGTGCTACAGACCGCCAGTGATCACTGGTAATGGTCCAGATACAACGACTGGGATAACACTTTTGAAAAGGGCGGGAAGCGATGATTCGGATAATTGGCCTATGGTAAGAAAATCAGGACACATTGTTTTAGAATCCAATACAAAAGGGTTTGTAATCACCAGACTTTCAACGATTGATATTGAAGGACAAAATAGTCCTACCGTTATTGCACCTAAAATAACCAGCCCTCAAGAAGGCATGATGGTATATGACACGACAGCAAAATGTATAAAAATCTATCATGATGGGATTTGGAGTTGTTTCAATAAGCCGGCTTGTCCATAGTTTATTTGTAAGAAAGTATAAAAAATTAATTCTGCTCTTTAAAATTATATTTAGCATTTTTCAAATTGTCTAAAAAAATATATCGGGTAAAAATCAATAAATGAAAAAAATGAAAAATTTATTTTTAGCAATTTCCTTGGCATTTTACAATTTTAGTTTTTCACAAGTGATCTTTGGGAATACGACAGGAACAGTTCCTGCAGGACAAAAAAACTCTGTCCTTCTCGAATTTGCCACTGGACAGAACAAAGGTATCATTCTTCCTTATGTCAGAACGGTACCTTCCGGGTCCGGTTTGGTGGAAGGCACATTGATACTAGATGCAACAGATGCTACAAAAGCAAAAATAAAGTACTACAATGGGGTGACCTCTGCGGAATCGCCAGATGGATGGATGGACTTAAGCAATGGTAATACGGCCGACATTACCACAGCTATGGGTATACAGCCGACTTCAGCTGTGGTCACCGAGGAGTCTGCTGCTAAAGTTATTATTGGAACAGACACAACCAGTGCAGAGGGTGTCTTAGTTCTAGAATCCGATACCAAAGCAATGGTTTTACCCATGGTAAATAGTACTGACGATGTTCCGGACCCAGCTCCCGGAATGCTGGTATATATCAATAAAAGCGGAGCTAAAAGGCTTGCACTTTTTAATGGCGGAGGTTGGACATTTTGGAAACCATGATCAAGAATTCTATTATTTTATAAATTTTGCCAGATAGTTGTTTTTTATAGGAAATATCATTTATCCTTTAATTTGTGTTTTTTGACTATCTGGCTTTATCATTACATCAATGAAAGTAAGCAATAAAAAAAATATCGAGGCTATAGGAACATTATTGTTATTTTTAATACCCACGAACTTAATAATTATAATATGGTATCTCCTGGTGTTAAAAAAAACAGACGTGGTTTTCTTTTCCTTTCTGGTATTATTGATTATAATAGCCTTTTTTCTTGCAAAATTAAGATATACTGAATTTGAAAATTCTGGTTATGTTGTGACTATTAAGAAAAAACATCCACTCAGGGCAGACAGTTTTGTATTTCCAGTTTTAGAATTTCCAATAGCTTTATTAAAGCATTCTTATCTTAAACGAAACACTATTTACTTGAATATTACCACTTCTGAATCTGAAAAATTACACGTTTTCAGAATGTCATTAATTGGATTCAATTCAAAACAACGTGTGGAAATCCTTACATCATTGATAGAGACGCTTAAAATATTAAAAGAATAATGTTGCTGTTCAATTTTAAAATAATTGGATTTTTTAATTAAGATCTCTGTTGAATTTTGGACCAAAAATTTGGTAATTAAAATAGGTGGCTGAGAATTTCTACACTGTCCATAAATTATTTTAAAGAGTGCAAATTCTATTTTCATTTACAAGACAATTTAATTATTATGTTTTAACATTACCCAGATAAAACAATCCAAAGAAGAAATTATAAGTATGAAAAACTATTTTATTCTATTCTTCTTTGCTTTCAACATTCTGATTTTTTCTCAAACCACAAAAAATTATAATATCGCCGGCACATCCCGAAAAGCAATCATCTATGAACCTACTGCAAAATCTGATAAAGTTCCGGTGGTCTTTGTTTTTCACGGTCATGGTGGCAATGCTAATTTTGTAAGTAAAAGGATTGATGTTCAAAATTATTATAAAGAGGCTTTAGTAATTTTCATGGAAGGCCTACCTGGTAGAAAAGTTCCGGGTATTGACCCGAATGGTAGAATGAATGGCTGGCAGATTTTTACCGACGATTTGGAAGGTCGTGATATCCAATTTTTTGATGAGGTCTTTTCGGATATTCATAAGCGTTATAAAATAGATGATAGTAGAATCTATCTCATCGGTCATTCCAACGGTGCCAGATTTGTAAATGTACTTTGGAAGATGAGAGGCGACAAAATCACAGCTATCTGTTCTGCATCTGCACAAGGCGGCAATCTTATTTCCGGTGCTGTTCCTATTTCGGTCTGGATGTACATCGGAAACAATGACAGAATTGTTTCTCCACAAAGTCAGGAGCAGTCTATCCCAATTGTCAAAAAAAATCTTGGAATCACCGATAAAGAAAAAACAGAAGGAGACAAAACCTATTTCACAGGAAAAAACAATACCGAACTTGTTCTTCAGCAAAGCGATGCCGGTCACGAGTTTCCGAAATCCTCACTTGCTGATATTGTAGTGTTTTTAAAAAAACAGGCCAAGAATTAACGTTTAATTATTTTTGATTTAAATTTTTCGGGTAATAAAATTATCTTATTTTTGATATCAACAAAAAAATAATAAACTATGAATTGGTATTTAAAAGTTCTAAAACAGTACGCAGATTTTAACGGCAGGGCAAGACGAATGGAATATTGGATGTACACATTGTTCAATGCCCTATTTTTAATTGCAGCAACTATCCTTGACAATATATTGGGTCTGAATTTTTCTTCCGAAATTCGTTACGGATTTATCTACCTAATATATTCTTTGTTCACGCTTCTTCCTGGATTGGCAGTTGCTGTGAGAAGACTACATGATGTAGATAAGAGCGGATGGTTTATTCTAATCGCTTTTATCCCATTGATTGGCGCTATCTGGTTACTTATTCTATTTTGTACAGAAGGAACGCCTGGCAAAAACCAATATGGTGTGAATCCTAAAGAAAATTACCACGAAATCAACGAAATTGGACAAAAAGAATTATAGTTTTTTAATATTGCAAAACAAAAACCTCTCAAGTGATTGAGAGGTTTTATTTTATATAAATCCAGACCAATAATCTGTTATCCAAATCTTACTTACATATACGCTTCAATCGGCTCACAAGTACAAATCAAGTTTCTGTCGCCATACGCTTCATCCACTCTTGCAACAGTAGCGAAGAACTTGTGCGTTCTCACCCATTCCAATGGATAAGCAGCTTTTTCTCTTCCGTAAGGTTTGTCCCAACTGTCAGAGATAACTAATTGCTCGGTGTGCGGCGCATTTTTAAGAACGTTGTTTGTCGCATCAGCTTCTCCGTTGGCAATTTCTTCGATTTCATTTTTGATGCTGATCAAAGCTTCTGCAAAACGCTCGATTTCTTCTTTGCTTTCAGATTCAGTTGGTTCGATCATCAACGTTCCAGCTACAGGGAAACTCACTGTTGGAGCGTGGAAACCATAATCCATCAATCTTTTCGCAACATCAGCCACTTCAATTCCCAAAGATTTGAACTGACGGAAGTCTACGATACATTCGTGTGCTACTCTACCATTTGCATTTGCGTAAAGAATCGGGAAATGTTCTGCCAATAATTCTTTCAGATAATTGGCGTTAAGAATTGCATATTCAGTAGCTTTTTTCAAACCGGAAGTTCCTAATAATTTGATGTAGGCATAAGAAATATTAAGAATCAAACCAGAGCCATAAGGTGCTGCAGAAATCCCTTCAATCGCATCTTTTGTTCCTACCGGGATATTCGCATTGGTTGGAAGAAATGGAACCAAATGTTCAGCCACGCAGATCGGGCCAACACCAGGACCACCACCACCGTGAGGAATTGCAAAAGTCTTATGAAGATTCAAGTGACAAACGTCTGCTCCGATATTTCCCGGACTTGTGAATCCAACCTGAGCATTCATGTTAGCACCGTCCATATAAACTTGTCCGCCGTGTTCGTGGATCAGTTTTGTAATTTCTTTGATATTCGCATCGAAGAATCCGTAAGTTGAAGGGTAAGTAATCATTACAGCAGAAAGATTCTCAGAATGCTGTTCAGTTTTCGCTTTCAAATCTTCAAAATCGATTTCTCCATTCTCAAGATTTTTCACAACTACGATCTTCATTCCCGCCATTGCTGCAGAAGCCGGATTGGTTCCGTGTGCAGATTGAGGAATTAACACAATATTTCTATGACCTTCTCCTCTATTCTTATGATATTCGCGGATGACCATTAGTCCTGCATATTCGCCTTGCGCACCTGAATTTGGTTGTAGTGATGTTCCAGCAAAACCAGTGATTTCAGCCAGATCTTTCTCCAATTGTTTTATCATTTGCTGATAACCGCCTGCTTGTTCTGTCGGGATAAATGGATGGATACTTCCCCATTCTGCCCAAGACAACGGAATCATTTGCGTTGCCGCGTTCAGTTTCATTGTGCAAGAACCCAAAGAAATCATAGAATGTGTCAAAGACAGATCTTTTCTTTCCAAACGCTTGATGTAACGCATCAATTCAGTCTCCGTATGGTATTTGTTGAAAACTTCTTCTTTAAGAATCTCATCTGTTCTCAACAATTC
>Ga0065704_10001191_pt1 | contig 14791 bp, 10 predicted proteins | sample SwiRhicommuniRL2_FD_59091 | JGI IMG/M metagenome (GOLD analysis project Ga0065704, IMG submission 59091) | Switchgrass rhizosphere bacterial communities from Rose Lake, Michigan, USA - RL2 v2 (version 2) | ecosystem: Host-associated > Plants > Roots > Rhizosphere > Soil | place: East Lansing, MI
CTTGTTTAAAGAAGGCCGCGGTTGCGTGGCGCAGGGGAAAATCGGTCCCGATGGCGTGTTTCAAGCTGACCAGGTCTTAGCCAAGCACGACGAGAACTACATGCCTCCCGAAGCCGGACAGGCAATCGACAAAGCCAAGTACGCGCGCGAAGCCGCAAAGAGCATCGTCGAGAATTAATTTGAGCCACAAAAAAGCACAAAAATCACATATTGATTCTGGCTTTCTATTTTGTGATCCCTTGTGCTTCTTTGTGGCTAATAAATAGTGGCCAATAAATGATTCCTGAGATAGGTCAGTTCGCACTAATCATCGCCCTCCTGCTCGCCTTGACGCAGGCGACTCTGCCACTGATCGGAGCGTCGCGTGGCAACCGAACATGGATCGCGCTCGCTGCACCTGCCGGACAGGCGCAGTTCATCTTTGTCGTGATCGCGTTTTGCTGTCTGGGCTATTCATTTATCACTAACGACTTCTCGGTTCTTAACGTCGCCACCAATTCCAATTCGCAACTGCCACTGCATTATCGTCTCGCCGCCACGTGGGGCTCACACGAAGGCTCGCTGCTGCTGTGGACCTTGATGCTCGCTCTCTGGACCGTCGCGGTCTCGCTCTTTAGTCGACATCTTCCGGAAGAGATGGTCGCGCGAGTGTTGAGCGTGATGGGGATAGTCAGCGTGGGCTTTTTGTTGTTCATGCTGCTCACTTCAAACCCGTTCGCACGGCTTTCGCCAGTTCCGGTTGATGGCCGCGACTTGAATCCACTGCTTCAGGATCCGGCGATGGTGGCGCACCCGCCGATGCTTTACATGGGCTACGTGGGCTTCTCCGTTGCATTCGCATTTGCGATCGCGGCACTGATTGGCGGGCGGCTTGACGCGACGTGGGCACGCTGGTCAAGGCCGTGGACAACGGTCGCCTGGATCTTTCTGACCTGCGGCATCGCGTTGGGAAGTTTTTGGGCATACTACGAACTAGGTTGGGGCGGCTGGTGGTTCTGGGATCCGGTTGAAAACGCGTCATTCATGCCGTGGCTGGTAGGTACGGCCCTGATTCACTCACTCGCAGTCACCGAAAAACGCGGAGGCTTCAAGAGTTGGACGGTGCTGCTCGCGATCGCAGCGTTTTCGCTAAGCCTGCTGGGAACTTTCCTGGTTCGTTCCGGTGTACTGACGTCGGTTCATGCTTTTGCGACGGATCCCAAACGCGGCATTTTCATTTTGATATTCCTGCTGTTTGTCATCGGCGGCTCTTTGCTGCTGTATGCGTTACGAGCCAATCAGGTTGGGGTCGGAGGCAAGTTTGAGGTCGTCTCGCGCGAATCGTTGTTGCTTTCAAACAACGTGCTGCTGACTGTCGCTGCTGCTTCAGTCCTGCTGGGAACGCTTTACCCGTTGATTGTCGACGCGCTTGGCGGCGCCAAACTCTCGGTTGGTCCACCATATTTCAATCTCGTATTTGTGTCGCTCATGGCGCCCGCGATGTTTTTAATGGGCATTGGACCACTCGCGCGCTGGAAGAAAGCGAGTCTTCCTGATCTGGCGACAAGGCTGCGCTGGGCGTTCGTGATCAGCGTCGTTACCGCCATTTCGTTGCCGTTTGTTTTTGGCCAGTGGAAAGCGCTCGTTAGTTTGGGACTGATGTTAGCGTTCTGGATCGTCACGACGGTTGCCGTCAATATTTGGGAAAGAGTCCGAGTGACGTCAGGACAGCTCACCACGTTTCAAAAACTGCGCACACAGAGTCGCAGCTACTACGGAATGCAGGTAGCACACCTCGGCGTCGCAGTCTTCATTATTGGGGTGACGCTGGTGACCGGCTACCAATCCGAGCAGGACGTACGAATGCAGCGTGGCGATGTGGTAAAGGCCGGCGGCTACGATTTCCAGTTTGTAGGTGTTACTAACGTCAACGGTCCAAACTACATTGCCGGACGCGCCGAGATCGTCGTCAGTCGTAATGGACAAGAGATTGAACGACTGTATCCGGAGAAACGAAACTACACCGCCAGCGGCAATGTCATGACCGAAACCGCTATCGACAGCGGCATCTTTCGACACCTGTACATCTCGTTAGGCGAGCCAATCGGCGGCGGCGCGTGGAGCGTGCGCGTGTACTACAAACCGTTTGTCGGCTGGATCTGGGGTGGCGCGGTTTTGATGGCGATCGGCGGCGGTCTCGCGCTCAGCGATCGACGATATGCGCTGGCAGCGCGCAAAGAAAGAGAAGCTCGCGAGACAGTCAAGGCTGCGGAAGTTCCAAGCACTGTAGCCGCTTCCGGTGACTGAATCTGTGTAATCTGTGGATAAGTAATGCTTCGCTATCTAATCCCTTTAGTTTTATTTCTCGTTCTCGCCGTCTTTCTCGCGATCGGGCTTACCCGTGATCCGCACGAACTCAAGTCTGTCTTAATCAACAAACCCGGACCCGCATTTCGCCTGCCGCAGCTCAAAGCTGCGGACAAGATGATCTCGAACGAAGACATGCGTGGAAAGGTGTGGCTGCTAAATGTCTGGGCGTCGTGGTGTGTAGCGTGCCGGGAAGAACATCCCTGGCTGATCAAGTATGCGGAATCCGAGGTCGTGCCGATTTACGGGCTTAATTACAAAGACAGGCGTGAAGATGCACTCGCATGGCTCAACGAGTTAGGCGATCCTTACACCGTGAGCGCAGTCGATCTCGACGGGCGTGTTGCCATCGACTACGGTGTCTATGGAGCGCCTGAGACGTATGTGATCGATCAAAGCGGCATGATACGACTCAAGCATGTTGGCCCAATCACACCGGACGTCTGGTCGAAAGAGATCCTGCCGGTGGTCCAGGAGTTAAATCGTCAGGGAACATCTAAATGACTCGCTTGCGTTTTTTTGCGATATTGCTGATCTGCATGCTTGCTTCCGTGGCGATGGCGCAGGTGCAGGAGGAAGAAGTTCCGAGTGACGATCCTGTGATTGAGGCGCGACTCGCAAACCTCTCGAAGGAACTCCGCTGTCTTCAGTGTCAAAACCAAACTCTTGCTGATTCACCGGCCGGACTGGCAGCGGACCTGCGCCGTGAAATACGCGCGCAGATGAAAGCCGGTAAGAGTGACCAGGAGATCATTGCCTTCCTTACCCAACGATACGGTGATTTCATCCTGTACAAACCTCGCGTGACGTACACCACTTACCTGCTGTGGTTTGGGCCTTTTATCTTATTACTATCGGGCTTGTACGTGCTGTTCCGCTATATCAAGCAACGCAGAGATCTGATTCCTGAAAAGCCACTGAGCGCCGACGAACATCGTCGCGCAGAAGAGCTCCTCGCCTCAGCATCCGGAAAGGAGGCGACGTGATCCTCTTCTGGGTAATCTGTGCTGCACTAATCCTGATGGCACTGGCTTTTGTCCTGCCGCCCGCGCTACAGCGCTCACAGGAGACGCTTCTGAAAACTAATGCTAAGACCGATGACGAACGTCGTCAGGCAAACATCCTTGTGTATCGCGATCAACTTTCGGAGCTCGAGGCTGACCGGCGCAATGGCATCGTTGGTGAGGAACAATACGCCCAGGATCGTGACGAGATCGAACGGCGATTGCTCGAAGACACCGCCGGTGTAAGCTCGAAAAAGATTGCCGCTGCTCCTGCGAATGCACGTACCACTGCCTATGTGCTCGGGCTCGGCATCCCGTTCATCGCAATCCTCTTTTATCTCAAAATCGGCCAACCGATTCTTATCGAGAATCCGAATGCAGTGATTTCGCCACCGCCGGCAACTGCGTCGGAACCCGCATCAGGACCGATGGAACGTTCTCCTGAGCAGATTGCAGCGAATGTAGACAAGCTCGCGAAGAAACTGGAGTCGAATCCGAACGATGCCCAGGGTTGGGTCATGCTGGCCAGATCCTACAGCTCGATGGACAAGTTCAGCGAGTCGGCTAACGCCTACGCCAAAGCTACCGAGTTGAATCCAAAGGACGCAGACCTCTGGGCCGAGTATGCTTTTGCCACCGGGATGGCCGGCGGCAGGAGTCTTCAAGGCAAGCCGATGGAGCTTATCAATCGCGCTCTGCAGATCGATCCTGAAAACGCGAAGGCTTTACAACTCGCGGGCAGCGCTGCATTCGAGGCGAAGGATTACAAGAAAGCGGTGGACTACTGGCAACGTGTGCTGAAGAAAGTTCCGGCGGATTCAGACGTGGGTAAGGCGATCAACGAGCGCATCAACGAAGCAAAGACGCTCGCAGGGAGTAAGTAGCGATCAGATAAATCATGACGAGAGAAAACCTTCTTTTCGCAATCATCGGAATTCTGCTGGGATTTATCGTGGGCTTTATGTTTGCCAGTTCCATGAGCCAGAAACAGGCGATGCAACAGGCGACGGCCGGCTCGCAGGCGTTGCCCGCAGATCATCCACCGGTGGGTGCGCAGAACGCTCCAAATCCGGAAGCGATGCGGCAGGAAGTCACCGCGTCGCTCGACAAAGCGCGCAACGAACCGAAGAATTTCGACGCACAAATCAAGGCGGCCCAGCTTTACTATCAAATTCAACGCTACGATCAATCGATCGAATACCTGCTTAAGGCGAATCAACTTCGTCCCACTGACTATCAAACTGTCGTGACGCTCGGCTTAGTAAACCTGGACGCAGGACATTATGATCAGGCTGAGAAATGGTATCGCGCGGCACTCAAGATGAAGTCTGACGACGTTATGGTACTTGCCGGCCTCGCTGCCACAACTCTCGAAAAAGGCGACGCCAAAGCGGCAGAAGATGCAATCGCAAATCTCGAGAAGGTGGATCCGAATGCCGAGGATTTACCGAATTTCAAGAACAAGCTGGCTAGTTTGAAATCTGGAAGTAAGTAGGCCGCGGATGAACGCGGATTTTTAAGGCGCGATTGACATTCGCACGACGTTGATCAGCAATACCCGATCGATCTTTCCGTCCTTACCAACCACGACGACCTGACCATTCTCAACTGTCACACGTTTCACTGTACTCATTGACCGGTTAATCAACGTTCCATCATTAGTCTCAATCACGAGTCGTGGTCCGATTTCGGGTTCCGGTTCTGCAGGCGGCTTTGGCTTGGGTTCCTCAACCTTCGCAGTCGGAGTTTCTCGAACTTTCGGTGCCGGCGCCGGACGCCGGACTACCGGTCTGCGGCCGCGCGTGGTTCGAGTTGTGGCAGGTTTTTCTGATGCCGTTTCGGGGGATTTTTCTGCTGTTTCTTTTGGCGTCTCGACCGGTTTTGCTTCCGGCGTCGGTTCGGGTGTTGGCTCAGGTGTTGGCGCCGCCGCCACCTCGGGTACTGGTGTGGGTTCAGGTTCGGGAAGTCTGGCGCCGACTGACGAAACACGCTTGCCGGTTCTGTGACCTGGTTCCGTCGTAGCCGTCGACGTTGTTTCTGTTTCGGTGATGTCCGGCCCACCGACGATCGGTTGAAACGAGCCACCGAAAGACAGTCGATACGTTCCCTCGTCATCATTCGGGCTGCGCGCTTCAACACGCAGAATCAGATCCTGTCGTTGGCGAAGATAAATGCTTTTTGTAACCGGCGTCGTGGTCTCCGCGTAAAGCGTCAGCTTGAGAAGTGGCCGTAACGAACCGACTGTAAAGACGTCGACGTCGCCGTTGAGATTCTGGCTTTGAATCGTGATCAGCAAATCGCCGGGCACGCCTGTAAAAGCGTAGTAGTGATCGGTCAACCGTGAATCACCGAGATCGCGGGCGGCGATGTTGCCCGTTACAGTGCTGGTGCGTACCGGCGACGGCGCGTTCGGATCGATCGATTGCGCTGACACTAAAGTCGCCGTCAAAAGAAGCAAACACGTTGCAAGAAACCTCACCATTTCGCGGCAAAGCATAACAGATCTGGGTTATCCTAGTCGCATGAAGTTAAGTCGTACCCTCGTTCTTTTCTTGTTGTTGTTTCTGCTCTCTTCCCTTCCCGCTGCTGCTCAGTCATGGACAGCAAAACTCGACAAAGACATTCGCTTTTACCAGCCGACAGAGATGGGTGTCGTCATAGCCGGCACNGAGAAGTCGCTCTACGCCATTGATGCTTCAACAGGCGAAACNNTTTGGCGTCGCAAGGACACNTCGCTCGACGAGACCGANGTGGCTCCCGTTCCCGGCACGGATCTCCTGTTGTTGAGTCTTGAAAANGGCGACAAAGCACGTGTCGAGGCGGTTGATATTTTGACGGGCGACTCGATCTGGCGCAGCGACAAGATCAAAGGCGTGGTGATGCAGATCTCCATCGATCCGGCCGCGAACATGCTCGCAGTTGTACTCGTGAAAGACGCAAAGAATCGCGCGCGTGATGGTTTCAAACGTCATCCTCTGCTGCACGTTTTGGATCTCGGCACTGGTGATGAGCTCTGGAAGTATGAAATCGGCGAAGTGGAAATGATGCCGGCGCGCTGGCCCGAGGATGAAGGTAAAGAGGTCGACTACACACTCGACAACTATTACCCGCCGGCATTTGTTGATGGTCGCCTTTATGTATTCTACGAAGGCGTCACGTCATTCGACGCGCGCAGCGGCAAGGAACGTTTGCGTGAGAAGTATCGCGTCAACGAAGAAGGTCTCGCGCTTACGGAGGCTGAACCGATCTTCGGTGGCGATGTTATCTATGTGTCGGGACGCGGTCACGTCAGAGCGATTTCACGACAGACCGGTGACACCATATGGGAATCGAAAGATCTCGGTCTCACGCCGGAGCTGCTTCTTTTTGGAAACACTCTTTTCGTACGTACCGGTGGACAATTCACGCGGCTCAAGGACGGCGAGACGACAGAGCATGGTCCATACGGCATCAGTGCGATCGATGGTCGCAACGGAAAGGTTCTCTGGCGTTATAAGGGCGCGGATAAGGGCATTACGAACATGCTGTTCCCCGCTTCCAATCGGATCGCGATTGCCGATCGTGACGATCTGATTCTTATCGATCCGCTAAACGGCAAAGTACTCGCTCGCACACCACACAAAATCGACCGCGCTTCGTTTGGTGTGTTGAATGAGCGCGGTGACATCGTCATCGGTGGCCAGTCAGAGATTGCGGCATACAACAAATTTGGTGGTTGGCAATGGCGTACAAAACACACCCCGCCGGGTCGCGGAATCTTGCGCACCGTCGGAGCGATTGCAACGCGCGCGGCGTCGCTTTACTTCCGTTTTAGTGGTCCGGCAATGACGATTCGATCTGCGTTTTCCTTGCAGGGACTTGCGACGTTAACAAGTCGTAATCGCGGCACGCCATGGTTCAAAAAATACGGCATCGCCAAGCGGATCGATGCACCTCGACAACTCGATCGTCTCTCGCGATTTCTCTGGCATCGAGAACGACTCGCAGCACTGCGCGGGCAGTGGATGTATTTTTACACCGAACTCGATCGTGGTGGGAATGGACTTGCGGGAGTGAACATCAACGACGGGCGGACAGATCGCGAAGTCCGTCTCTCAGATCTCGATGAGCGCTTCGTAACTGACGAAGTTCTGGGCGTGATGTTCACCGCATCTGGCAACAAATTATTTAGCCACGGATTAAACAGATAAAATCCGGATTTAAGATCCGCGTCATCCGTGGCTAATTCCGTCTGAGGCGTAATGCGTTTCCGATGACTGAAACGGAGCTAAAGCTCATCGCCGCCGCGGCGATCATCGGGCTCAAGAGAATTCCGAAGAATGGATACAAGACACCAGCAGCCAACGGGACACCGAGCGAGTTGTAGACAAACGCGAAGAAGAGGTTCTGTTTGATGTTGTCCATCGTGGCGCGGCTTAGGGCTCTTGCGCGAACGATTGCGCGCAGGTCACCTTTTACCAACGTCACATCAGCACTCTTCATTGCCACGTCTGTTCCTGTGCCCATTGCGATGCCGACGTGGGCGAGCGCGAGTGCCGGCGCATCATTGATTCCGTCACCCGCCATTGCGACTACGCGGCGAGCGTCCTGAAACTTCTTCACCACGTCAGCTTTCTGATCCGGCAAAACCTCCGCTACTACTTCATCAATTCCCAATTTGCGTGCAACAGCTTCGGCAGTCGTGCGGCTGTCGCCGGTGAGCATGACGATGCGAATGCCTTCGGCGTGTAGTTGTTTGACTGCGTCGGGAGTCGTTTCCTTGATTGGATCGGCAACACCGATCAAACCCGCAGGCTTTTCGTCGACGATCACAAACATGAGTGTCTGGCCATTGGCGCGTAGAGTTTCTGCCTGCGCGGCCAGTTCACCTGCGTCAAGCTTCTCAAGTAACGATCGATTGCCAACTGCGACCCGGTGACCATCAACCTCGCCCCTAACTCCTTTGCCTGTGATGGACTCGAATCGTGCTGCATCAACCACTTCAATACCGCGTTCTCGTGCGCCCGAGACGATGGCCGACGCGAGTGGATGTTCGCTGCTCTTTTCCAGACTAGCGGCCAGGCGCAACAATGTCCGCTCTTCAACGTGTCCGTTTGTAACGACGCTCGCCAGTTTCGGTTTGCCTTCAGTCAATGTTCCCGTTTTGTCTACAACCAGGGTGTCGACCTTGCGCATGACTTCGATTGCTTCGGCGTTTCTGAACAGCACCCCATTCTGTGCCGCCTTTCCGGTCGCGACCATGATCGACATCGGTGTCGCAAGACCGAGGGCGCACGGACAGGCGATGATCAGCACCGCAACGGCGTTCACCAACCCATAGGCCATCCGCGGCTCAGGACCCCAAATACTCCAGACGACGAACGTTATTACGGCAATGATCACTACCGCCGGCACGAAATAGCCGGAAACAACATCAGCTAATCGCTGGATCGGCGCGCGACTCCTTTGCGCCTCAGCCACCATTTGAACAATCTGCGCCAGCAGCGTTTCGGAACCGACACGCTCGGCACGCATCACAAATGAACCGGTGCCGTTAATCGTAGCTCCGACAACTCGATCACCCGATTGTTTTTCCACGGGGATCGGCTCTCCCGTGATCATCGACTCATCCACCGCGCTCGAACCTTCGAGTACAATTCCATCAACCGGAACTGTCTCACCGGGACGAACACGCAAACGATCGCCAACGCTCACGTGCTCCAGCGGAATATCCTGCTCCTGCCCGTTTTCGCTGATGCGGCTTGCCGTCTTCGGCGCCAGCCCAAGCAATTCTCTGATCGCTGTACCGGTCTGACTGCGCGCGCGCAGCTCGAGAACCTGGCCCAACAACACGAGCGTGACGACTACTGCTGCCGCCTCAAAATAGACCGGCACATTACCATCAGCATGTCGAAACGAGTGCGGAAACACGCCAGGCAGGACGACTGCAATCACACTGAACAAGTAGCCAACCGCGACGCCGAGCCCGATCAGGGTGAACATGTTCAAGCTGCGATTTACGATCGATTCCCACGCACGCACAAAAAATGGCCAGCCACACCACAACACCACCGGCGTTGCCAGTATCAGTTGCACCCATTGCAGCGTGCGCATAGAAACCAATTGCTGCAGTGGTTGACCGGGAATCAAATCACTCATCCCCAGCGCAAAAACCGGAATCGTCAGCACCACTGCGATCCAAAACCGCCGGGTCATGTCTATCAGCTCAGGATTCTCTTCCTGGTCCAGAGAAACCGTCATGGGCTCGAGCGCCATGCCGCAGATGGGACAACTACCCGGACCATCACGCACGATTTCCGGATGCATCGGGCAGGTATATTTCTGATCTCGTGCGACTGGCTTAGGCTGTCGCGAGATTCCGATCAAAGGTTGTGGAGCCGGGTTCAGGAACGTTTCGGGATTCTCGCTGAACCTGTGCAGACAATGCTTGCTGCAAAAGTAGTAAGTCTTTCCTTGATACGCGAACGAGCCCGCAGCGTTGTCGGGATCCACCTTCATGCCACAGACCGGATCGACGACAGACGAAGCCGAAGATGTCGTATGCATGGCGTGAGTTGGTGTGTGATTCATTTCCTTGCGTTCTTTCGCTTCGAGGAACTGCGTAGCTGGTGTTGCATCGGATTCGGGTGCTCGACTTCAGTTCCTTCGATCAGTCCGCAAACATGTCCGTCAAGTTCGCCTGTTTCTTCCCAGCGAGCAAGGGCCGCTCCCAACTCTCTGCGATAGCGACGCATCTCTCGCATTTTTTCGTCGAGCTCCTCCAGGCGTTGGCGTACGATCTCGCGCACCTCACGACATGGACTGCGACCGGTCTCTTTGTCGGCAATGATCTGTTTGATTTCCTGGAGCGAGAAACCGAGCACCTGGGCGCGTTTGATGAAATCGAGCCGCGTGAGGATCTCGGCATCGTAAAGCCTGTATCCGCTCTGCGTCCGAGCGGGCCGGCCTAACAAGCCGCTTCTCTCGTAAAACCTCAACGCCTCGATCCCAACGCCACTCGACTTCGCGACTTCGCCAATCTTCAACAACTTCATAGCAACGCTATTCTAAACCCTGTAGCCTAGTACAGAGTCAAGCTTTCACAGGATTTACAGTCCAACAAACTGCCAGTAAGAAATCTGCGAAGGTGTTCCTTCAATCAACAGTGCTGAGGCGTAGGCTGGACCGACATCGATATCACTGAATGTCCACGTCAACGTGTCTTCATCACCTGGACGCAACAGCGCCGCTGGATCGGCAGGCGCGAGCGTCACATCAAAGCTGTCGAGCGGCTGCGACAATCCCTTCCCAATCGCTTTAATGTAGGCTTCCTTCCGCGTCCAGCATCGAAAAAAGGCTCCCACTTGCTCTTCTGGCGGCAACGAATTAAACGTCTCCACTTCCAGACGCGAAAAGAAGCGCCGCGCAATCTCATCACTCGCGAAGTCTGCGCGAATGTGCTCGACGTCAATTCCCACCGCCGCGCCGCGCGTCACCGCCACCAGCCCAACCTCATGCGAATGCGACATGTTGAACTGCAAACTCTTCTCACCTGCCAACGACGGTTTTCCGTATGAGTTGTATGTAAACCTGAGTTCTTCGGGTTTTGCCGAAACATATCGAGCGAGCACGTGCCGCAAAAACCCACGGCTCGCGACAAAATGTTTCTGCAGTCGTTCAAAGCGAAATCGCCGGGTTCGATCGAGTTCTTCGGCCGCGAGTGTCTGTCGAAAGCGATCCAACAACGCGTCCTCCTGATCGAGGCAAGCTCGCCAAACGTGTACTTGTCCCGCTTCCAGCGAGAGCGACTCCGGCGGCTCAAGCCACTTTGAACTTTTCTCCATAAACCCGTCGATTCTTCTGAAGTGTCAACGCGCCGTCAAATCCTCGCGACAAAAAGAACACTTTTGTGAAAAGGGGAGCACAGATAAAATGCCCTGCCGTTGTATGGTCGCATGGTCCAGGTTCGGCATTACCAGTCTCCCCCGACGTACTTTTCCCTAATTTCTTTGCGAAAGCCTGCACGGAAAATTTTTGGCCCGGGAGGGGGCCTTGCAATGTCGCGAACTACCTACAATCTAGCCCGTACGCTCCTGTGCGGCATTTTCATTTTGAGCGGAATGATTACGGCTCACGCCCAGTTTCGAGCCGGCGTCCAGGGTACGATCTCGGATTCCGCTGGTGCCCTTGTGCCCGACGCGAAGGTTGCCCTTAAAGACACGGAAACCGGAAAGACTCAGGAAGTTACATCGAATGCCGAGGGCTTTTATCGCATCACCGGCCTGGCTCCGGGCAAATACGAGTTAACGGTCGAGAAGTCCGGTTACAAGAAGAGCGTCGCGCAAAACCTTGCTGTGAGCGCGGAGGTGATTCAGGGTGTCGATGTAATCCTCGAGATCGGTGAGGTCACTGCCACGGTAGTCATCAGCGACGACGCTGCCGCGGAACTGCAAACTGAAAACGCAAACGTCGCAAAAGGGCTCACCACCACCGAGATCAAGCGACTGCCGCAGGCCGGGCGTGATCCATATGAGCTGATCCGGCTGACGCCCGGTGTCTTTGGCGATGCATCGCGTTCAGCCAACGGAAACTCTTCCGCGCTTCCGAATTCCCCCGGGCCCGGCGGATCGAGTAATTCGATCTTTCAGGCCGAGAACCAACCGCAGATTAGCGCCAACGGTCAACGCGTCTCCGCAAACAATTTTCAGATCGACGGCGTGAGTGTGAATAGTCTCAGTCACGGTGGCGCCGCTGTGGTCACGCCTAACCAGGAATCCGTAAAGGAAATTCAGGTTTCGTCGACAAGCTATTCAGCGGAAGACGGACGCAACTCCGGCGCGCAGATCAAAGTGGTCTCACAGAATGGAACGAATGATTTCCACGGCAGCGCGTTTCTCAAGTATGACAGCCCGAAGCTCAATGCATTCAACAAGTATCCCAACGATTTTGGTCGTGGGCGCACGGAGCGGGTCGAGCGGTTCTTCCGGCAGTTTGGAGGCAGTCTCGGTGGTCCAGTCATCCTGCCGCGCTTTGGCGAAGGTAATGGTCCAGCGACTAAAAGCCTCCGCGATCGCGCGTTCTTTTTCTTCTCCTACGAAGCGCTTCGTGAAAACTCAACCAGTCCGACGACTGCCTATGTCGAGACACCACAATTCCGGCAAACAGTCATCAATGCGCGACCCGGTGGTATTAGCGCGAGAATATTAGCCAGCGACGGCATCAACCCGCGCTTCAGCGCCGTGCTCACACCGACCTGCGCGGACATTAACGGCGGTATCCCCTGTCAGGTTGTTGGCGGAGGCCTGGACGTCGGATCACCGACTGGCGGATTGGGCCAATACGTGTCTTTTTCAAATCTTGGAGGCGGCGGTCTGGACGGGATCCCTGACATTCAAAAAGTAATCATCGCAGCTCCGACGACCAACAAGCCCAAGCAATACAACGCACGTTTCGACGTTTCACCGAATTCCCTTAATCAAATAACCTTCAGCACGTATCTCACGCGCGCCTTTTTCGTTGGCAGCGATACGCCCGGCGGCGCGCGGCCACAAGCTGACATCACCTCTGAGCCACACAACACGGCTTTCACAGTGCTCTACAGCCGCACGTTCTCTCCGTCACTGCTAAACGAAGCGCGCTTCAACTTAACGAAATTTGCGTTCAACGAGCTCGAGTCGTCCACTAATACAAACTTCGGTATTCCGCGCGTTGAGATCGAGAGTCTATTGCGGGACGGTAGCCGCATCCGCTTCGGCGCCAACCAATCGGAAACCACACCGGGCGACTTCTCAGAGAAGACGATGGAGTTTCGCGACGTCGTCAGCAAGGTCCGCGGCAATCACGGTTTCAGATTCGGTGGCGAGTTTCGGCGTGAGTTCAATGACAACAACCTGAACGGCGCTTCGCGTCCGCTTTACACGTTCGCGAGTCTCTTTAACTTCGCCAACGATACGCCGCTGTTCTACCAGATCAACGCGGATCCTCAAACAGGTGGACCAGCAGACGCACAGCGTCATTTCCGCTCGAACAGTTACGGGCTTTTCATCGCCGACGAATGGAAAGCGAAACCAAACCTGACGCTGCAATTAGGTCTTCGTTACGAGTATTTCGGAGTCTTGAAAGAACAGGACGACAAAGTCGCAAACTTTATCTTTGGTCCAAATGGAGGATTGACGGGTTCGAGAGTTGAACCGACGAGCAAGCTCTACAATGCGGACAAGAACAACTTCGCGCCACGCTTCGGATTTGCCTACAGTCCGAAGTATCACGATCTTGAAGATAAACTCGTCATTCGCGGCGGCGCGGGAATCTATTACAACCGCATTCCGGAAGTAGTCTTTTCCAACACGCGCGGCAATCCACCGTTTTTTGCACGCTACTCGATTTGCTGTGGCACTGCTGTAGGTGACTTTGGTTCTCCTTTTGCCGGCGGCCAGATTCTGTATGCGTTGGGTAGCAGTAATTCACCATTCAGTTATCCTGCGAACCCGGCGCTTGCAGTCGGCATTGATCCGGCCACGGGCACACCGCCGAATCGAACCGTCGAAATCTACGGCACGCTGCCTGATGTTCCAACAGCCTACGCTTATTCCTATTCATTGGATTTTCAGTACAAATTTCCCTGGGGTCTCGTCGGCACGGCCGGCTACCAGGGAAGCTCGACTCACAAGTTGATTCGTCTGGTTAATCAAAACCTCGTACAACCTGTGATTCCGGCAAACTTCTTCGCGTTCGCAGTATTCATTCCGACGCCTGACGTTAACTCAAACTACAATGCGTTGAATGCCCGTATGACACGTCGCTTCGCGCAGGGTTTTCAGTTTGACGTTCTCTATCGGTGGGCCAAGAGCATTGATACGCTTTCCAACGAAGGTCCCGGTGCGGAAACCAATCAGACGTTTCCACAGGACCTGCGCCAGGAGCGTGGTCCATCCGACTTTGACGTGCGACACAACCTGAATATTTCGGGCTTATGGGACTTGCCATTCCTGCGCAACCGTCACGATTTGGTCGGCAAGGCGTTTGGTGGCTGGCAGATTGACGGTATTCTGACCGCTCACACTGGTTTCCCATGGACCCCGCACACTGGACAGTGCGTGCGTTCAGCGAATTCCAATAACTTTGTTTGCCCGTCGCGGCCGCCGAGATATTTTGGCGGCGCACTTGACGACACCAGCAACGAAGCGTTTACCAGGCCCGGCGGAAACTTCCCGGGCGGCGGGTTGGTGTACTTCGATCCGAATAATCCAAACGGATTATTGTTGCCCGGCATCGGTCGCAATTCGTTCCGTGGTCCAAAATACTTTGCGGTAGATATGAGCCTCGGTAAGCGAACCGGAATGCCGTCATTTCTCGGTGAAGGATCGAACCTGGAAGTTAAGGCAAACTTCTTCAACATCTTTAACAACTTGAATCTCGCGCCATTCGGCTTCTTCTCGCCGACCGTCGACGACATAAACTTC
>Ga0065704_10002386_pt1 | contig 14779 bp, 18 predicted proteins | sample SwiRhicommuniRL2_FD_59091 | JGI IMG/M metagenome (GOLD analysis project Ga0065704, IMG submission 59091) | Switchgrass rhizosphere bacterial communities from Rose Lake, Michigan, USA - RL2 v2 (version 2) | ecosystem: Host-associated > Plants > Roots > Rhizosphere > Soil | place: East Lansing, MI
GGAAAACGACGTTTGCGATGCGATGTGCGATGCAGAGAACGGGAAGGTCGTCGGCAACTTCACCAAATTGTGGGAAAAAAGCCGTGTCCGCGCCGCCCTCACGCAACCCGAACCCACAGCCCAGCAAGCGACTGGCGAGCCGGACAAGCTGCGTCACAAGCTATGGATGGTCATGTCTCACGCAAGCGGCGGTCACCTGTCGAATGAGGCTGATGTAGATCGTTCGATAAACGACATTTGCGTGACGATCAGCCAGCACCACAATCGGGTATGGCAGGCGGCTCTTGAGAAAGGTCGTGAGGAGGCCCTGTCAGCCCAGCAAGCAGCGGGGGAGGCAGAGGCGGTGGGAACTGTCAAACAATCCTTGACAGTTGAGGATTTGGACAAAGAAACGACCCTTACAATTGTTCGTTGGCAAGGCCGCATACATTGCGCTTACCTCAATGATTTCCGCATCGTTGGCGGCAAGCCGTGGGCAGGTGGCTCCACTGAAAAGGAGTGGAAAGTCACTTTGCGCGAAGTTGTGCGGGCATTTCCTGAACTCCAGAAAGCGCTTGGTATGGACTATCTCGGTCGGCCTATCGCCACCCCACAGCCGACAGAGACGCAGCGGATCGTTGCGTGGCTGCGGGTGGTTGCTGATCAACAGCCTGCGCCTTTCAGTATTGTCGATGAATATGCGTCACGCTGGGCTTTGCGCCATGCTGCGGACGCTATTGCCAGCGGCGAGCATCTAGCGGGAGATAAGGCGTGAGCGAGGAACGCAAAACCAACGCACAGTTGGAGGCCGAAGTCGTCGCCTATAACAAATGGCGGGGGGAAAATGGTGAGCGCCACCCGACGCTGTTAGCGGCTTTCCGTGCTGGCATGGCGCATCAGGCATCAACCCCAACCCTGCATCGTGAGCCGATAGAGGCAGACCGGGAGGCGCTGGTCGGAATGATTGCCGCGATCATCGATCCCGACGCCATGAAAAGCCTTGAGCAACATAAGGCGGAATGGCGCGAGATTGTGGCCAACGTCCATATTGACCCCGGCCCTAGGCCTGTAGATCGAGAGGCCATCGGGGAGAAGTGCGCCCAAAAGCGCTTCGATGAGCAGGCGATTTATCGTGAAAGAGCCTTGGCAAAGGCTGGCGCGATCCTGTCCGCCCACCGCCTTGCGTTCTCCACGCCAGCAGCAAGCGAGGCGGAGGCTAGGGATAGCGAACGGCTCAACTTCCTGGACGAATGCAACAGGCGCCTCAATGCCCATTACGGCACAGACTATGGATGGGAATTGATCCTCAACCACAATGTGAACCGGCTGATGCTGGGGCCAATTGCTGTCGATCTGAATGATAGCTGCGGCGGAAAGGGCAAGCTGCCGTCCTGTCGCGATGCCATTGATAAGGCTATGGCCCGTTCCGCCACCCCTTCAACCGAAGGGCGCAAGGGGGAGGATCAGGCAGATGGGTGAAGGCGCGAGGATCGATTCGTTGGACTTCACCGACGAGGAAAGCCGCCTCATCGGCAAGATGCTCAAGGCCGAGCGGACGCTGCCCGAAGACTTCTTCCATGTCCCAGCCGTGCAGGAGCTGGCGTGCATACTCGGCCGGTACGGCGCGGTGATGACCGCACAGGATCAGGCGGCCATCATTGCCTGCGGGGCACTGCTGGCGCGTCACGGAAAACGGGAAATGATGGCGGAAATCGAAGCGCGTATGGCTCTCGCGCGGGCGCGGAACCGGCCGGAACAGGACGAGAACGACACCGATTTGTCGAAATGAATGTCGAAACGTTTGTCGAAATGGCACGCAAAGAACCTCCGCGCAAAAGCGCGGAAGTCCTTTGTTTTCCGAGGGTTCGAATGGTGAGCCCTGCGCGGCTCGAACGCGCGACCTACTGATTAAAAGTCAGTTGCTCTACCGACTGAGCTAAGGGCCCTCATGTTCTGAGGTCCGCACGCACTAGAGGCGGCGATGCGGATGGTCAACCTCCTGATCGCATAATTGGCCGCGCTTTTTGCAGGCGTGCGTATAAATGCCGCACGCGCAGCCCGGAAACCGGGTGGCGCCAGTCCGCCGCCACGGCTTTCAGCGGGCGCAGCACGAAATCGCGGGCGTGAAAGGCGATGTGGGGGATGTGCAGGGATCGGCTGTCCCACCGCCCGCCCGACCACAGGATGATGTCGATATCGATGCTCCGCGCCCCCCAGCGGCGAAACCTGCGCCTGCCCAATTCGCGCTCCAGCCTATGGATATGGGCCAGCATCGCGTCGGGCGTCAGGTCGCTTTCCACCAGCATCGCGCCATTTGCATAGTGGCGTTGGGACGGGCCGATCGGCGGCGTGGGAATAATGGGGGATATGGCATGCACATGCCCGGACTGGCCGATCAGCGCAGTGGCAGCCTTCACCAGGCGCGCGGGCGTCATTCGGCTGGAAATCGACCGATTCGATCCCAGCGCCAGAGCGTAAAGATGCGCAGAGCTTGTCTTTGCCATGGTCCAGCGCCTATCGGGTCCGGATGACGCTGCAAAGCCCCCTTCTGAATAGCGAGCCACCGCTCGACTGCGCGCTCTGCCCACGGCTCGTCGCCTTGCGGGAAGAGTGCAGGGTTGAGCATCCCGATTGGTGGAACGCGCCCGTTCTGTTGTTCGGCGACCCGGAAGCGCGAATCGCCATCGTCGGTCTCGCGCCGGGGAAACAGGGCGCGAACCGCACCGGCCGGCCGTTCACCGGCGACGATGCGGGCGATCTGCTCTTTGCGATGCTGGCGAGATTCGGTCTGTCTGAAGGGGCTTATGAGCGGCGCGCCGACGACGGACTGCGCCTGAATGGCGTCATCATCCTGAACGCGGTCAAATGCCTGCCGCCGGAAAACAAGCCGCTGCCGGAGGAAATCCGTAACTGCCGCACTTACCTGAAGTCTGCGACCCAGCAACTGCCCAACGCGCGCATCTACATCGCGCTCGGCCAGATTGCGCATCAGTCAACGGTCAAGGCGCTGGGTGGCAAGCTCCCCAAAACGCGATTCGCCCATCTGGCGGAGCATCGCATGCCCAGCGGCAAGATCGTGATCGATAGCTATCACTGCTCGCGCTACAACCAGAACACGGGGCGTCTGACGGCTGAAATGTTCGAGGCCGTCTTCGCCTGCGCGCTGGCGCTTGTTTAGAGCGATTTCCAGTCAGATGGGATCATCTGACGGTTGAAATCGCGGCAAAGAAAACCGCTCTAAATCAGATACTCCAGATAGGCTCCATCCGGCGGCCCGTCCAGCGCCGCCATCATCGGCGCGAACAAGCCCTTGTCCAGCAGCTTGCCCGCATCCTTGTGCGCCTCGACATCGGCCCATCGCTCGATAAAGACGAAGCGGCGCTCATTGCCCAGATCGCGNAGCATTTCCACGCCCTCGCAACCGGGCAGCGGGCGAACCGCTTCCGCCAAATCGCGCAACGCNGTTTCAAGAGACGCGTCCATGCCTTCCCTGGCATGCATGATATAGTGGCGGGCAACGGTCATGCGTTTCTCTCCTGTCGTCGTCAGATGTCCTGCGCGATGCGGGTGTAAAGCTCCGGCCGCCGGTCGCGGAAGAAGCCCATGCCCGCGCGATGCTTGCGCGCCTGCGCCAGATCCAGCGTCGCCACCAATGCGCCGCTTTCCTTTGCCCCGGCCTCCGCCGCGAAATCCCCCCATTCGTCGGTGATGAAGCTGTGGCCGTAGAATTTCTGCCCCTCTTCTTCGCCGATGCGGTTGGCGGCGATCACCGGCATGCAGTTGCTGACCGCATGGCCGATCATCGCCCGCCGCCACATCCGGCTGGTGTCCAGCTCCGCATCATAGGGTTCGGACCCGATCGCGGTCGGATAGAAGAGCATTTCCGCCCCCATCAGCGCCATGACTCGCGCGGTTTCGGGATACCATTGGTCCCAGCAAATACCCACGCCAACCGTGCCATATCTGGTGGCCCAAACCTTGAAACCCGTATTGCCGGGGCGGAAATAATATTTTTCCTCATAGCCCGGCCCGTCGGGAATATGGCTCTTGCGATAGACGCCCATGATCTCGCCCTGATCGTCGATCATCGCGAGCGAATTATAATGATGCTGCCCATCGCGCTCGAAGAAGCTGGTGGGAATATAGACGCCCTCCGCCTTCGCCACCTTGCGCATTTCCTGCACGGCGGGATGCTCGTCGACGGGCAGGGCGCGGGCGAACAGTTCCTCCTCCTCGACCCGGCAGAAATAGGGGCCTTCGAACAGTTCGGGCGGCAGGATGATCTTCGCGCCGCGAGCGGAGGCCTTGACGATGTGGCTCGCGACCATCTCGATATTGTCCGCCCTATCCTCGGAAAAGGCGAGCTGGAGCGCGGCGACGGTGACTTTGGTCATGAACGATACCCTACAAGCGAATGCCCATGCGGGCGGCAATGGCGACGGTGAGGAGATAGAGCAGGATCGTNAGCACGCAACCCGCGATCAGCGCNGGAAAGAANGNCACGCCGCGCCGCAACAGCATCGGGATCAACAGGAACATCGGCAGGGANGGGATGACATAATAGAATGTCGCCTCAGAATGGCGCGCCATATTCTCTACGTCCGGCCTGTCGTTCCACAGCCAGACCATCCCCAGCACCGAAATCAGCGGCAGCGAAGCGATCAGCGCGCCAAGGCCGGGGTAGCGCCGCGACACCACCGAGATGATGGCGATGAGGATGCCGGAAAGCAGCGCCCGCAGCGCCAGCATCGCAGTCATATCAGACCGACGGTATCTGCTGGCTGCAACAATGGAAACTGCCGCCGCCCGAAAGAATGGCGTCGCTGCGCAGCCCGACGATCTCGCGACCGGGGAAGAGGGGACGCAAGGCGTCGAGCGCGGCCTGATCATTGGGCTGGCCATAGATGGGCACGATGACGGCCGCGTTGCCGACNTAGAAATTCATNTAGCTGGCGGGGATGGCNTCACCGNCCACGATCACAAGGCCGGGGGAGGGGATGGAGGCCACCTCGACCCCATGCGCCCTGGCTCGCGCGCGGGCGTCGGCATAGATGGCGGCGTTCGGATCGTCGGCTGTGCTTGCTTCGGGCAGCGCCAGTACGCCCGGCGCCACGAAGCGCGCCAGATTGTCGACATGGCCGTCCGTATGGTCATTCAGCAAGCCGTCGCCCAGCCACAGCATGTCGGACAGGCCCAGCGACCCGGCCAGCAGCGTCTCGATCTTGCCCCGGTCCAGTTCGGGGTTGCGATTGGGGTTGAGCAGGCATTGTTCGGTCGTCACGAACAGGCCGGTGCCATCGGTATCGACCGCGCCGCCCTCGAACACCCAATGCTGGGCGGAGGTGGGAAGACCCGTCGTCGCCGCCAGTCGCGCGCCGATGTCCTCATCGCCCGGCATCCGATATTTGCCGCCCCAGCCGTTGAAAGCGAAATCCACCAGCGCCCGCCTGCCGCCGCCCAGCACGGCGATCGGCGCGGTGTCGCGCAGCCAGACGTCGCCCAGCCTTTCGACCATGACGGTAACGCCCGGAGCGACCAGCGTGCGCGCGACCTCCGCATCGTCCTCATTGGCGCAGACCAGCCGCACCTCTTCGCCCTTGCCGCCCGCATGGAGCGCGCTGGCGAAATCGGCGATCTGGCGGCGGGCGTCGTCGAACGCGCCGGGCCATTCCTCCGCCGTGGTGGGGAAGCCGATCCAGGTCCAGTCGTGCGGCGCCCATTCGGCGGGCATACGGAAAGTCATGGGCGCGGCTCCTGTCTGCGGGGATGGTCCGCGCCCTCTACAGGATCAGGCCGCGCAATGCAGCGGCAAAATGCAGGTTGCGGCCGGTGCTTATTTCCCGGCGCGACTCTTGTCACGGATGGCGCGGAACTCGTCGCCCGGCATCCAGTTGGGCCAGTCCGTGGTGGTCGCCAGCGCCCGACCCACGTCATAATAGAGCTTCAGGTCCGCCTTCACCCCGCTCCAGTCCCATTTGGGATCATATTCGTCCTTGGGGCCGTGATAGCGATGCTCCTCATAATCCTTTGCCGCCCGCGCACCCGCCGCCGGGCCGCCCTTCACAAGATCCTGCCCGCCCTCGAAGTAGAGCATCGGCACGCCATGCTTGGCGAAGCTGAAATGGTCGGAACGATAATAAAAGCCCTTTTCCGGCGTCGGCTCCATGGCGGCGACCCGCTTTTGCGCGGCCAGCGCCCGGTCCAGATATGCGTCGAGCTGCGACTTGCCCTTGCCGATCACGACCACATTCTTCGCCAGCCCCGCCATGCTGAGCGCGTCCATATTGACCCCGCCCACCGTCGCGCCAAGCGGGAAGACGGGATGATTGCCATAATATGCCGACCCCAGCAGCCCCGATTCCTCCGCCGTCACCGCCAGAAACACCTGACTGCGATCGGTCGGCCCTGCCTTTACATTCGCCTCCGCCAGCGCGACCAGCGCGGCCGTGCCGGTCGCATTGTCGATGGCGCCGTTGCAGATGTCGTCGCCATCCGGCGCGGCTTGGCAGCGGCCCAGATGGTCCCAATGCCCGGCGTAGAGCACATATTCGTTGGGCCGCGTCTTGCCCGGCAACAGCGCGACGACATTTTTCGAACTATGCTTGCGGATCGCATTGTCGAAGGAAATGCTGGCCTTGACCCCCTTTAGCGGGACGGCCCGGAACCCGCGTTTCTTCGCGGCGGCCATCAGCGTGTCGAGGTTCAGGCCCGCGCTCGCCATCAGCGCCGCCGCCTTGTCCTTCTGGAGCCAGCCGATCGCGGCCGACTGATCGGCATTGCCATTGGCGCTGTCGGCGACATGCTGCGCGCCGGTCCAGCTCGACTGCACGACGTTCCAGCCATAGGCGGCAGGCATTGTGTCATGCACGATGATCGCTGCCGCCGCGCCCTGCCGCGCCGCTTCCTCGAACTTGTAGGTCCAGCGGCCATAATAGGTCATCGCCCGCCCGCCGAAGGGGCCGCGCAGCGTCGGGTTTTGATAATCGGGATCGTTGACTAGGATGACGACCGTCTTCCCCTTCACATTCACGCCCGCATAATCATTCCACTTCTTTTCCGGCGCGTTGATGCCATAGCCGACGAAGACGACCGGGCTGTCCTTCACCGCGATATGCGGCTGGCCGGTGCGATAGGTGGCGATCACCATGTCCGGGCCGTAATTGGCGGAAACCGTGCTTTTGCCGCCGGTGAAGCGAAGCGGCGAGACGTTCTTGGCGTCGATCTCGACCAGCGGCACGTCCTGAAACCAGCTTCCCTTGTTGCCGGGCTTCAGCCCCAGCGCCTCGAACCGCTGCACCAGATAGGCAAGCGTCTTTTCCTCGCCGGGCGTGCCGGGGGCGCGGCCTTCATAAGCGTCGGAGGAAATCTCCTTCACGATCTCCTTCATCGTGTCGATGGAAGGGGTGATGCCGGCGTTGGGGCCGGACGGGGCTGCGATGGCAGCACCCCCGGCGGCAAGGGCGATCAGCGAGGTCAGGATCAGCGCGCGCATGACAAGGCCTTTGAAAGGACGAACGATGCGTCGGTGATGCCAGTTGGCCGCCCGTCAAACAAGGCTGACCGCACCAACAAAAAAGGCGGCCCCGAAGGACCGCCTCTCTGTATCTTGGAAGACCGAAATCTTTTAGCGCGAATAGAATTCGACGACCAGATTCGGTTCCATCTTCACCGGATAGGGCACTTCGTCCAGCGTCGGAACGCGGATGTAGCTGACCTTGGCGGCGCCATCGGGGGCGACATAGTCGGGGATGTCACGCTCGGGCAGGCTCTGCGCTTCCAGAACCAGCGCCATTTCCTGCGCCTTCTTGCCCAGGGTGATTTCGTCGCCCGGCTTCACCAGACGCGACGCGATATTGCACTTCACGCCGTTCACATAGATGTGGCCGTGCGAAACGATCTGACGGGCCGAGAAGATGGTCGGCGCGAACTTGGCGCGGTACACCACGGCGTCCAGGCGACGCTCCAGCAGGCCGATCAGGTTCTGGCCGGTGTCACCCTTCATGCGGGCGGCTTCGATGTAGCTCTTCTTGAACTGCTTTTCGGTGATGTCGCCATAGTAGCCCTTCAGCTTCTGCTTGGCGCGCAGCTGGATGCCGTAATCCGACATCTTGCCCTTGCGGCGCTGGCCGTGCTGACCGGGACCATATTCACGCTTGTTGACCGGGCTCTTGGGGCGACCCCAGATGTTTTCGCCCATGCGGCGGTCAAGCTTGTACTTTGCGCTGGAACGCTTCGACATGATAATTTCCTAGACAATTGCTTCTAACGTTATTCCCGGTATCGCCTGCTGACCATATTTCAGGGGCAGGGCCACCGCTTCACCGGAGTGCGGGGCCAATCGCGAAGCGGCGCCTATGACGAAGCGATGACAGTCTGTCAACCCTCGACAGGCCGGATTTCCGGGCTTAATTGGCCTTTATGAACCCCGAAAACTACTCGACCATGGCGGAAGTGCGCGCAGGCGTGGATGAAATCGACCGCCAACTGGTGGCGCTGCTGGACCAGCGCTTCGCCCATATGCGCGCCGCCGCTCGCATCAAGCCCGAACGCGCCGCCGTGCGGGACGAACCGCGCAAGGCCCAGGTCATCGAAAACGCCCGTGCCGAGGCCGAACGGCTCGGCGCGCCGGGGCAGGTGGTCGCCGACCTTTGGGAGCAACTGGTCGAAGCCTCGATCGCCTATGAAATGGCGGAATTCGAACGGCTTCGACCGGCTTAACGGTCCCGCCGCTTGGCCAGCGTGGACAGGACGCCGCGCAGGGTGCGCACCTCAAAATGATTCCAGCCCGGCTTGGTCAGCAGGTTGCGCAGCGTCAGCTTCGTCGCGGGCGCGCGATCCGGCGGGAAAAAATAGTTCACGCTTTCCAGCAACGTCTCGAACTGGACGATCATCCCCTCCAGCTCCACCTGCGGCGCGGGTTCGCCCAGCTCCACCAGGGTCGGCTGCTTCAGGTCCGCCTGTTTCGACCATTCATAGGCGCACAGGATCACCGCCTGCGCCAGATTGAGCGATCCGAAGTCAGGATTGATCGGCACGGTCAGGATCTTGCGGGCCAGCGCCACGTCCTCCGTCTCCAGCCCGGATCGTTCCGGCCCGAACACATAGGCGGACCGGCCCGTCGCGGCGTGGATTTCCCGCGCCGCCTCTTCCGGCGTAACGACAGGCTTGGTCACGCCGCGCTTGCGCACGGTGGTCGCATAGACATGCGCGCAGTCCGCCACGGCGTCCGCCAGCGTCTCGAACACCTCGGCCCTGTCCAGCACTTCGTCAGCGCCAGCAGCCGCCGGGCCAGCATCGGGGTTGGGCCAGCCATCGCGGGGCGACACCAGCCGCATTTCGACCAGCCCGAAATTCAGCATGGCGCGGGCCGCCTTGCCGATATTTTCGCCCAGTTGCGGACGGACGAGCACGATGACCGGGGCAGGGGCGCGATCAGTCACTCCCGACTTCCTTCACGGTCGAAGCGAAATCCTCGAAGTCCCGCGCGTCGGTGAAGTCCTTATACACGCTGGCGAAGCGGATATAGGCGACGCTGTCGAGCCGTTTCAGTCCCTCCATCACCATCTCGCCAATGGCGCGCGCAGGGACTTCGCCATCGCCCGATGTTTCCAACTGCCGCTGGATGCCGGAGATCAGCTTTTCCAGACGGCTGGGATCGATCGGCCGCTTCCGGCAGGCAATGCCGATCGACCGCGCCAGCTTGTCGCGGTCGAAGGCTTCCTTGCGCCCCTCGCTCTTCACCACCCAGATGTCGCGAAGCTGTATCCGCTCGAATGTGGTGAAGCGCGCGCCGCAGGCCTCGCACTGACGCCGACGGCGGATGGCGGCGCCATCTTCCGTCGGGCGGCTGTCCTTTACCTGACTGTCGTCATGGGCGCAAAAGGGGCAACGCAAGGCTGGTCTTACCCTTCGTAGATCGGGAAACGGGCGCAGAGAGCGGAAACGCGCTCCCGCACATTGGCTTCCACGGCGGCGTCGCCATGCTCTCCATGATCGCGCAGACCCTCCAGAACGTCCGCGATCATGTCGCCAATGGCTTCAAATTCCGCCACTCCGAACCCGCGCGTCGTTCCCGCAGGGGAGCCAACCCGAATGCCGCTGGTCTTGGTGGGCGGCAGCGGGTCGCCCGGTACTCCATTCTTGTTGCAGGTGATGAAGCTGCGCTCCAGCGCCTCGTCCGCGTCCTTGCCCGAAATGCCGTAGGGGCGCAGGTCGATCAGCGCCAGATGCGTGTCGGTGCCGCCCGATACCACGGCAAGCCCGCGCTGCTCCAGCCTGGCGGCCAGCGCCTTGGCGTTGGTGACGATGGCCTGCGCATAGGTCTTGAACTCAGGCCGCAGCGCCTCGCCGAACGCAACCGCCTTCGCCGCGATCACATGCATCAGCGGGCCACCCTGAAGGCCGGGGAACACGGCGGAGTTGATCTTCTTCGCAATGGCTTCGTCATTGGTCAGGATCATGCCGCCGCGCGGACCGCGCAGCGTCTTGTGGGTGGTCGTGGTCACCACGTCCGCGAAGCCGAACGGCGTCGGGTGCGCGCCACCGGCGACCAGCCCTGCGAAATGCGCCATGTCGACCATCAGCAGCGCGCCGACCTTGTCCGCGATGGCGCGGAAACGGGCGAAGTCGAGGTGACGCGGATAAGCCGAACCGCCCGCGATGATCAGGGTGGGCTTCGCCTCGATCGCCTGCGCTTCCAGCAGATCGTAGTCGATCAGATGCGTGTCTTCGCGCACGCCATATTGCACGGCATTATACCATTTGCCCGACAGCGCAGGCTTGGCGCCGTGGGTCAGGTGGCCGCCCGCGTCCAGCGACAGGCCCATGATGGTGTCGCCCGGCTTGGTCAGCGCCAGCATCACCGCGCCGTTCGCCTGCGCGCCCGAATGGGGCTGCACATTGACATAGCCGCAGTTGAAGATTTCCTTGGCGCGGTCGATGGCGAGCTGCTCGACCTCATCCGACGGGGCGCAGCCCTGATAATAGCGCTTGCCCGGATAGCCTTCGGCATATTTGTTGGTGAAGACCGAGCCCTGAGCCTCCAGCACGGCCTTCGACACGATATTTTCAGAAGCGATCAGCTCGATCTGGTTCTGCTCGCGCTTCAGTTCATGGGTGACGCCGGCGAAGACCGCCGGATCGGCATCGGCCAGACTGCGCGTGAAATAGCCTTCCGAACGGATGTCGGACAGATTGTTGAGGGTTTCCGTGCTCATGCAAAGGCTCCTTACAGCGCGGGCTGGGACAGTTTTTCGACGCGGCCGCTATGGCGGCCTCCGCCGAAGTCGGTGGAAAGAAATGCGGTGACGCAGGCTTTCGCCATATCCACGCCGGTCAGGCGCGCGCCAAGCGCAAGGACGTTGGCGTCATTATGTTCACGGGAAAGCGCGGCCGACAGCGGTTCCGACACCAGTGCGCAGCGGCAGGCGGGGTTGCGGTTGACGGCGATGGAAATGCCGATGCCCGATCCGCAAATCGCGATGCCGCGCTCCGCCGCGCCCGAAGCCACCGCTGTCGCCAGCTTGTAACCGAAATCGGGATAATCGACGCGGTCGGCGGTCGCCGGACCCAGATCGTCGACCTCATGCCCTTCCGAGCGCAGCCAGTCTGCAAGGTCCGCCTTCAGGTCGACGGCGGCGTGGTCAGATGCGATGGCGATCTTCACGGCGGGTCCAATCGTTAAGAGGTGATTCGTTCCCGCGCCTCATAGGGGCAGAGGCGCGATATTGCCACAGTCCACCTGCCGACCTATGGCCTGCTGCATGGCAGGCACGATCTTATCCATATTGATGCTGGCGGGCATCGCCCTGACCGGCGGCGGCGTTTATGCGATCGTGAAACGGCGCGACCGCAAACGTGGGACTTTGATGATCGTCGCGGGGCTGGTGATGTTCGCCAATGTTGCGATCAGCGCCATTCCCGGTCCCGATCTGCCGGTGCTGGAAAAGCATTAAGCCCGCAACGCCACGGCGGCGAGCAGATCCGTCTGCGTGACGATGCCGCGCAGCTTCTTCTCACCATCCACCACCAGGGCTTCGCGCCGCGTGCCGCTGGTCAGCGGGCGCAGCAGCCGGGCGACCGGCGTGTCCTCCATCACCAGCATCGGCTCGGTCATGATGTCGCGCACGCTCTCGCCCTGCCGCGCCAGGTCGAGTGGCCCGACCAGACCCTGCACCCGCCCGGCCTTGTCCAGCACCGGCAGGGACAGCAGCCGCCGTTCCAGCAGCAGCGCCCGGGCCTCCGCCACCGATTGCGTGTCGATGATGGTGATCAGGTCGCGCGACATGATCTCGCCGCAGTTCTGGCTGCCATGGCTCCGCTCCGCCGCGCGCAGTTCCGCGTCGCGCAGCACCGCCTGAAGGTCGGCGGCGTTCACGTCCAGCGTCTCGCCATATTGGTCCAGCGCCGCCTCTATATCCCGCTGGGTCGGGGAGCGCCGCGCCGGGGCGGGGTCGCTGGTGCCGTGCGCACTGACGGCCTTGGGCGGAAGATGGGGATAATTATGCCTGGCCAGCCGATGAAAGATGATCGCCACCGCCACCAGCAAAGCCGTGTTCACTCCCACCGGCACCAGCGCGAACATATAGCTGGGCGGGGTATGCGCCGCCCCCAGCACGGCCGACAACGCCACCGCACCGCCCGGCGGATGCAGGCAGCGCAGCAGCGACATCGCCGCAATCGCCAGTCCCACCGCCACGGCCGCCGCCAAGGTCGGGTCGGGGATCAGCATGGCGATGAACGTCCCCACCAGCGCCGAAACCACATTGCCCCCGATCACCGGCCATGGCTGGGCAAGCGGACTGGCGGGCACCGCGAACAGCAGCACGGCCGAAGCCCCCATCGGCGCCACCAGCAGCGGATGGGCCAGCCCATTGCCTAGCATCAGCCCGCACAGCAGGCCTGTCACCGCGATCCCGCCGATGGCCCCGCTGGCCGCCTTCAGCCTGTCGAACAGCCCCGGCGCGGGCTGGGCGGGCACGAAGGCGCTGTAATAGCGGCTCCATTTCAGGCGGACGTCGTTTTTCTCGTCACTCATCGGGAGCCGCCGCTAAAGCCGCCCGCACCCTAGGCCAAGCGCGAATTTCCTCGCTCCTCTCAACCCCAGCTTCATGCCCAAAAGAAAAGGGGCCGCCACAGCAGCCCCTTCAACTTTCGCCTGCGCCCGAACTCAGCGGATCGGCGAATCCGGCGACAGCCGCATGTCGAGATAATTGTCGACCGACTTCATCAATTGATCCAACTCATGCTCGAAAAAGTGGTTCGCGCCACGGATTTCGTCATGATGGATGGTGATGCCCTTCTGGGTGCGCAGCTTGTCGACCAGCTTCTGGACCGCGCTGGCGGTGACGACCTCATCCGCCGTACCCTGCACGATGATGCCCGAAGAAGGGCAGGGCGCGAGGAAGGAGAAGTCGTACATGTTCGCCGGGGGCGCGACCGAGATGAATCCGCGAATCTCCGGCCGCCGCATCAGCAACTGCATGCCGATCCACGCGCCGAAGGAAAAGCCCGCGATCCAGGTCGTCTGCGCTTCGGGATGGAAGCTTTGCACCCAATCGAGCGCGGCCGCCGCATCGCTCAGTTCGCCGATGCCATTGTCGAACGTGCCCTGGCTGCGCCCGACGCCGCGGAAGTTGAACCGCAGCACGGCGAAACCGCGCTTCACGAAGGTCTTGTAGAGGGCCTGCGTGATCCGGTCGTTCATCGTGCCGCCACCCTGCGGGTGCGGGTGCAGGATCATCGCTACGGGTGCGCGCGGGCGGGGCGGAGGGCTGAAGCGGCCTTCAAGGCGACCTTCGGGACCGGGGAAAATGACGTCGGGCATGGCACCTGTTATGGTTCTGGGCGGCCCAACCCCAAAAAGGGCGAACCGCGAAGGAAGAGGGTGCAGCAGCCAAAGCTGGCGCTGCACGACAGACCGCCTATATAGAAGCCGCCACCGATATCGCAATCAATGAGTGTTTCTTGGGCCTCGCTTCCGACCGTCTCTATCTGGACCACGCCGCCACCACGCCCATGCTGCGCCAGGCGAAGGATGCCATGGTCGCGGCGCTGGACGGCTGGTCCAACCCCTCCAGCCCGCATGGCGACGGCCGCGCCGCCCGCGCCGCGCTGGAGGATGCCCGCCGCCGCATCGCCGCCGCGCTGGATTGGGAAGGGGACGTGATCTTCACCTCCGGCGCGAGCGAAGCGATCGCCATCGGCCTGACCCGCGCGAAGGCGGGGCGCATACTGACCTCTCCGGTGGAGCATGATTCGGTCCTGCGCGTCACGCCGGGTTGCGAACGGTTGGCGGTGAACGGGGATGGCCTGATTGCCTTCCCGGCCCCTTCCGCTGAAAAAGCGCTGCTCGCCATCCAGCACGTCAACAATGAAACCGGCGTCATCCAGCCGCTCCACCGGATCGACCGCGCGAGCATCGTCCTGTTCGCAGATTGCGCCCAGAGCGCGGGCAAGCTCCCGCTTCCGCCAGCCGACATGATCGCGATCAGCGCCCATAAATTCGGCGGCCCTCCCGGCATCGGCGCCTTGCTGATCAAGGATCTGGCCCTGATCCACCCCAGCGGCGGGCAGGAACAGGGCTATCGCCCCGGCACCGAAAATCTGCCCGCCATCCTCGCCATGGCCGCAGCCCTGGAAGCCCGCACCGACTGGCTGCCCCATGCCGCTGCCCTCCGCGAAAAACTCGACGCCGCCATCGAGGCATCGGGCGGTGAGATCGTCGCCCGCGACGCCCCGCGCATCCCCAATATCGCCAGCTACCGCATGCCCGGCCTTTCCGCCCGCGCGCAGCTCATCC
>Ga0065704_10070908_pt1 | contig 14778 bp, 11 predicted proteins | sample SwiRhicommuniRL2_FD_59091 | JGI IMG/M metagenome (GOLD analysis project Ga0065704, IMG submission 59091) | Switchgrass rhizosphere bacterial communities from Rose Lake, Michigan, USA - RL2 v2 (version 2) | ecosystem: Host-associated > Plants > Roots > Rhizosphere > Soil | place: East Lansing, MI
TATAGGACATTTGGCAGGGGTATATATTCCTGCAGATGTTTACGCAAGATTTCAGAGAAGATCAGGAAAAGAGGTAGCGTTTATCTGTGGTTCGGATGAACACGGAATTCCTATTACCATAAGAGCTAAAAAAGAAGGAGTTACCCCTCAGGATATTGTTGATAAATACCACGAAATAATCAAAAAATCTTTCTCAGATTTGGGGATTTCATTTGATGAGTATTCCAGAACGACTTCTAAAAAACATTACGAAACAAGTCAGGATTTCTTTAAAGTTCTTTATGAAAAAGGGAAGTTTACGGAAGAAATATCTGAGCAATATTTTGATGAGCAGGCAGGAGAATTCCTTGCAGACCGTTATATTGTCGGTACCTGCCCTAACTGTGGCAACGAAAACGCTTACGGAGATCAGTGTGAACGATGTGGGTCTACCCTTTCCCCATCTGAGCTGATTGATCCAAAATCAATGCTTAGCGGAAATGTTCCTATTTTAAAAGAAACGAAAAACTGGTATTTACCATTAAATGAATACGAAGATTTCCTGAACGAATGGATCATTGAAGGTCACAAGGACGACTGGAAACCAAACGTTTACGGACAGGTAAAATCATGGTTGAATGACGGACTGAAGCCTCGCGCCATGACGAGAGACCTTAATTGGGGAGTTCCGGTTCCGCTTCCGGGTGCTGAGGGTAAAGTATTGTACGTTTGGTTCGATGCGCCGATCGGTTATATTTCTTTCACCAAAGAATGGGCTGAGAAAAACGGAAAAGACTGGAAAGACTACTGGCAGAGCGAAGAATCTGATCTGGTTCACTTCATCGGAAAGGATAATATTGTATTCCACTGTATTATTTTCCCAAGTATGATGAAGGCTCACGGAGATTTCATTATGCCGGCAAATGTCCCTGCTTTTGAATTCCTGAATCTTGAAAATGATAAAATTTCAACGTCCAGAAACTGGGCAGTTTGGGCGCATGAATACGTGGAAGATTTCCCCGGCCAGCAAGATGTGTTGAGATACGCTCTTCTTTCATCGGCTCCTGAAACAAAGGATAATAACTTTACATGGAAAGATTTCCAGACTAAGAACAATTCTGAGCTGGTAGGGATTTTCGGAAATTTCATCAACAGAGTTGCTGTGCTTATCCATAAATATTACGATGGCGTTGTTCCGCAAGGCGATGTAAATGTTCCTGAATTACAGGAAATCAATAAATCAGCAAAAGAAATTGCAGGTTTTTTAGAGAATTATGAATTCAGAAACTCCTTGACGACCTTAATGAATCTGGCACGTTTCGGAAATCAGTATTTACAGACTGAAGAACCATGGAAGACAATTAAAGACAATCCTGAAAAAGCAGCTCATTCATTATTTGTAGGTGCTCAGATTGCAGTTGCTTTAGCGCAGTTGTGCGAGCCATTTATGCCTTTTAGTTCTGAGAAATTACTCAATATGTTTAACGTTGAAAAGCAAAGCTGGACTGATATCGAAACAAAATCCGTATTGATAGAAACAGGTCATAAAATCAATGAATCTTCACTTCTTTTCTCTAAAATTGAAGATGATGTGATTGAAGCTCAGATCCAAAAGCTGGAAAATACAAAACAAAACAATAAGAAAACAAACCCTAACGCCAACCCTATGAAAGACGAAATCACTTTTGATGATTTTACAAAGATCGACTTGAGAACAGCAACCATTGTAGAAGCTGAAAAAGTGGAAAAAGCTGATAAATTATTAAAACTGACAGTTGACACTGGTGTCGACGTAAGAACTGTAGTTTCAGGGATTGCTGAAAGCTTCACTCCGGAAGAAGTGATTGGAAAGCAGGTGATGATCTTATTAAATCTGGCGCCAAGAAAAATCAGAGGAATCGAGTCTCAGGGAATGTTATTATTAACGACAAAACCGGATGGGAAACTATCTTTTGTAACCCCGGACGACAGCAATGTAGAAAACGGTATTGAGATTGGGTAATCCATCATCCTTAGATATACAGAATCCACATGAAAAATCATGTGGATTTTTATTTTATTGAATGCTTCGACAGGCTCAGCATGACATTTATACTATTTGCTTATTAAAAATAACATTAAACTTAACTTTCTTAAAGCCCTAATAGAATCTTAATGGTTAGAATTTGAAACATTAAGGTAATTTAAGTTGTTAAGATGATTAAGAGATTGCTTCGTCGTTTCACTCCTCGCAATGACTTATTCTTTAGTCAATTTTGCCAGATAAGAATCATCTTCCTGCAATATCTTTTCTATTTTAAAGCCATTATTTTCCGCAGCATTTTTTAAAGTATTAAAATCAAGATAGAGCCATTTGATCGCTTCTTCCGATTCGCCTTTGTAGTGAACAATATAATCGAGTTCGCCATAATATCCTTCTGCCGGAATATAAACACCACCGTCTTCATCACGGTCAAACATATAAAGAATATCCGTACTGTCGATCAGGATCTGTCCGTTTTCATTCAGAAGCGAGTGCAGTTTTTTAAGATAAATATCAATAACTTTCAGACTTTGAAAAATCCCTGTCCCGTTCATTAATAAAAGGATCGTATCAAAAGTTCCTACCGAGAACTGAAGCATATTTTCACAAACGGCCTTCCGGATTCCCCGCAGCCGGCACACTTCAATGGATTTTGGCGAAATATCAAGGGCCGTAACATCAAGATTTCTTTCGTTCTGAAGATACAGAGAATGCGAACCAGCTCCTGCCCCAATGTCAAGGACTTTTCCGCGGGATAATTCCAAAGCTTTCTGCTCGATTTCATTCATTTCTTCAAAATCGCGAAAGAGATAATCTACCGGAAGTTCATCCAGTTCGGAAATTGAAGTTTCAGTCTGCAGGTTCTCGGGATTTTCCTGATGGTAATACTCCCAGATAGCCTTTCCCATAAGGTCTTTCATAGCGTTTTAAAAAAGCAAAGATAGTGTTTTGATTAGACTTATCTAATACAACCAATTATACTATCGTATAATAAACTACATAATTCTTTGTATATTTATTACATTTAAAACCAGAAAAAACTTAAAAATAAATATGAATAAGATCTTTATAAGCCATTCTAATCTAGATTCAAAATATGTAGAAAAAATTATAGATCTTTTGGAAACAATGGGTGTTCCAAGTGAAAAAATTTTTTGTTCATCTTTTGAAGGCTATGGAGTAAAGCTAGGCTCAGACTTTTTAGCTTATTTAAAAAATGAATTAGATGATGATATATTAGTAATTTTCATCCTTTCAAGCAATTTTTATTCAAGTGCAATATGTTTGTGTGAAATGGGAGCAACATGGATAAAAACGAACACTCATATTCCAATATTAATTCCGCCCTTTGAATATCATGATGTAAAGGGAGTGATACCAACAATCCACGGAATGAAAATTGATGAAAAGGAAAGATACAATACTCTCAAAGATATTATAGAAAAAAACTTTCATATTTCACCAATCAATAATTCAGTGTGGGAGAGGAAAAGAGATAACCACTTAAAACAAATAAAACAACTAATAGAATCAACAAATGTTTCTATTATTGCTTCACAAAACTCTTCTCACAATTCCATTGATGACGATTATTATTTACATTCAGATGATTTAATAAAAAAACGTAGTAAAATTGAATGGCCAAATGATTTTGAAATGCAACTTCATTATATTAATAAACAAAAAGAAGCTGTAGAAAATTTGAAAAAACATAATCCTTTAGATATAGATAAGCAGCAATTTGAAAAAATTCGGAAAAATGCAAGAGCTGAATGGAAAAATGATTATGAAATGCAGTTAGATTTCGAACAAAGACAAGTAGAAAGTTTAAGAAGAATTAATGAATTATAAGTTTACGGTTCAGAACATATCTCTACCGGTCTTTTAATGGTCGGGATGGGTTATTTGCTGGTTTATCCGGGTTAACAGACCCAGATTTTCAGCTTCTGAACCGGAACAAAGCTTCGGGAAACCCTAACGGCATGGTTAAAATAAAATCCGCTACGGTTCTGCAACCGCAACGGACCATTAAACAACCTGCTCAAACATCTAAGCTACTAATCAGAACCTTTTGTATCTTTCTTAGGAGAAGTTTTTACAAAGAACTGCTTAAGATCATTCAGCTTTGTTTCAAAACCTTCTGCTCCAGTACCTGCCATAAAGCCGGTAAAACCATAATCTACCAGAGACGCCTGATAATTGTCGTAATCATGAAGGATCTTTGCATTCTGAATTTTAACATAAAGAATATTCAACCGTGCACTTATATGTTCCATAACTAGGCGGCTCGCAAAATCATTGTTGAATTCTACCCAATCGACCTGGGTCGTGCTCAGATCCGGTCGGTTGACCAGATAATCATTCACCTTGTTGACGAAAAGCTTATTCTGCTCATTGATGCTTCCATACTTCTGTCGGTCTTCTGAAGTTAATGTAATATTAATTCTCGAAAGGGCATTTTCAAGTCCGGTTAATGCATTCTTCACATCATTTACTTCCTGCTCGGTAAGATGTACATTGTTTAAGTTGGTAATTGCCATAGTTGCATTGTTTAAAATTGATTAATAAAATTATATTTGTTGGGACTAAAATATACTGGTCCCAGATCATTAACAATTTTAAATGCCGCTTTTTACTTTTAGCACGTTAATTCGCATTTTTGGCTAATTATTATAGCATAAATTTCATTATTTAAGTTTGATTACAAAATATTTTTCACTTCTTAATTCATGGTATAAGAAGAAACAGTACTTATGATTAATTAGTCCGTATACATCTTACAAAATGCAAAGCTCCATTCTATAAATAAAATGAAGCTTTGACTAGTAAATGAAAAACAAGGTATCTTTATAGCGCAGGTCCTGCTGCGTCTTTTATTTCTTCCAAGAGTTTTTTCCGCTCACGGAGTCTTCTTCTTGCAATGACCGATTTCCCGGTGAGCATTCTTATAAATCGTACATATTCGAAACGTTCTTTTCCGAAATGGTGGGTAAAAACATACATCAGAATACCGATTCCGGCCAGAATTATATATCCGAATATCTTTTTTGAAGCGATAATAATGGCGTTCAGCTGAATAAGCTTCATATTGGCGGCCACATTCTGCGGAGTCACCGTCATTCCATCCATATACACTGCCAGATCACCAATAGCCACTACCTGAAAACGGTACTGAAACCATGAATAGAGAGCCGAGAAAATACCCACTGCGAGGAATGTTCTCCATACCAGCACCAGACCGATGGCCGCAAGCATTTCATCCATTTCAAGTTTATCCAGGGTATAAAACCACACTGAGATGAAGAGCGCTCCCATACCGTATCCTTTCAGGAACATCGGTAAATACCAATAATCGTAGCTAAATTCAAGTACCATGGAGAAATACATGACGATGGCATACCCCAGCATCGCTGAAAAGCCTGAAAAAATGTACATTTTCAGCGGAATTTCTTTTTTAAACCAAAAGATGGCTGTCACGCCGGCCCATATCAATCCGGGAATCATTAATAGATTCAACTTTGCATTCGTCAGCTGATCGTATCCTAAGACCCCTACTGCAAAAGTATTCTGAATAGAGGTTGTTCCTAAAAACATTCCCAGACACAAAAGCATGAATAGCCCATGCTGCACATTATTTTTAGTAAAAATTTTAAAAGATAAATAAGGTCTTTTTAAAGTCAGCTGTCGTATGGCAAGCAATGCAAAACTTATGAAAGCTGCAATTCCGGCATTGACGATTTTGTTTGAATTGAGCCAGTCCTGTTGTTTTCCGAATGAAAAGACATACGCCGAAAACATAAAAGTAGACACAAAAAGCAACACGCTGAGCCAGTCTATATAATGCAATGGGACTTTTAAGGCAAAATATTTATCATGCATAAAAACCCAATGCAGAAGAGCGAGAATGAAACATCCTACTGATGCCATGATGTAAAAGTGTTGCCAGTTGTAGCGGATGGAAATATCCACCGCATAATAAGCAACTACCTGATTAAGGACGAGAACAAAGGTATAAAACGCGCCGTAGAATACTCCACGGTTGCCAATCATCGCCATCAACGGAAGAAAAAGTTCAATCGTCACCATCATTTTTAAAAACCCGATAACCAGTGAACTGAACACAAAGATCATGGGATCATACGTAGTGGAATTCAGGTAGCTTAATAATCCTAAAAGCACCAGCAAAACCACCATTTTATCACGGACCTTAAATCTCATTTTCATTCTGAGCACGATGGGCATACAGGCGCCCATACCGATGGTAGTAGCATAATTGGCCCACATAAAATATTCAGTCATTGCCCCGGTACCGCTGACAAGATAGCTGATGTTCCCCGTGTAAACCCCACCCAGCGGCATTACTACCGCGAGCAGCAACACAATGAGAAGCAGCTGTAGAGGTTTGGGAACCCAGTCGTTATATAGTCCTTTGTTGTACATAGATTTAGGTTAGAGGTTGAAGGTTGAGGCTGGAAGTTCGAAGGTAAAATATTTTACTTTTCATAATTCATAATTCACATTTCACATTTCACTTCTCACCATTAATACTCACATTCACATTCATTCCTGCGCTCAACTTATTGAGGTCAGCTTTCTTGTTGGATTCGGTAAACTCTATTCTTACCGGGATTCTCTGCTGAACTTTGATAAAGTTCCCGGTAGAGTTATCCGTTGGAACACTTGAATATCTTGAGCCTGTCGCTGCAGAAATAGCCGTTACAGCGCCTTCAAACTTTTGTCCGCCTAATGCGTCTACGGTCATCATCAGCTTTTCACCGATCTTGATATCAGGCATCTGGCTTTCAAGGAAATTGGCAGTTACCCATTTTTGTCCGTTTAGTACAATGGTCGCTACCTGCTGTCCCGGCTGTATCAGTTGACCTTCAGAGATCGTTCTGCGTCCCATTACTCCGTCATAAGGGGCTGTGATCACAGTATATGAAAGATTGATCTTTGCCATATCCAAAGCAGCTTTTGTTCTTTTAATCTCCGCATCATTAATTCCCAATTTGCTTCTCACCTCTGTGGTAGAAAGATTTGCAGACTCTTTTTGGTTAACTAAAGTTTCATAGGCAGCTTTCTGTGCATCATATTCAGTTTTTACCTGGTCGTATTGCTGTCTGGTCACCGCTTCGGAAGCCAACAGGTTTTTGTAACGGTTGAGATTCTGCTCAGCATTCCAGAGTCTTGCTTTGGCACCGGCAATATTGGATTGCATCACACTGACATTATTGGAAACTGTATTCACGGAAGAACTTGTAGCGGTTCTCTGCGCAAGAGCATTCTGATAAGCCGCTTCTGCCTGTCCCAGCTGGGTAAGGATTTCACGGTCGTCAAGAATCACCAGGGTATCTCCTTTTTTTACCTTTTGATGTTCTATGAATTTTATTTCTTTGATATAAGCTGAAACCCTTGTGTTGATAGGATTGATAAATTCCTCTACCTGTGCTGCTTCCGTATAGGTTTTATCTCCTACATGAAAATATTCGCTCACCAGCCAGAACAGCCCGAAACCGATCACCAGAAAGACGATGGTATTGGAGATAATCGCTCTTATTCTGTTCTTTTTATTTTGTTTCTTTTTTGCTTCAGCACTCGATTGTACCTGAGCAGAAGATGTATTCTGTGTATTTTGTTCCTTGTTTTCCATTGTTTTATTTACCTTTTAAAAATTATAATGTTCCCGTAGATTTCAGAAGATTGTAATATTGATACAGCATGTTGATCTCAGCATTGGCATAATCTAATTCTGATTGTAATTTCTGGTTCTGTGCATCGATCATTTCTGCCTGTACAGCCAATTGGTTAAGGTATTTAGCTTCAGTAATTTTATAGTTTTCTTCGGCCAGCTGTTTGGCATCATTAAGAATTTCAGCCTGCTGAATAGATTCCTGATATTTGATATAAGCAGCATTCACGGCCATATCTACATTCTGTTGGGTCAGCGTTACGGCATCATTCGCCTGGTTTTTCTGAAGTTCTCCTAACTTTACCCGTTCTTTGGTTTTATACAGATTATCGATGTTATAACTTAGGGAAATTCCGGTTTGCCATCCTCCCGAATACATATCGATTACAGGATTTCTCGTCGTGATAGGTCTTTGTAAAGTATATCCACCAAAACCTGAAACCGTAGGCATCTTATCGGTTTTAATAATTTCGATATTCTTATCGGCCACATTAACATTGGTTTGTGCAGATTTAAGCAAAGGATTGTTGTCATGGGCAAGATTCAGATAATACTCTATTCCGATTCCGGATTCTTTGTTTTCCAGACTTTCAACGGGAAGAATTTCTGTATCTGAAGGCAGGCCAAGGGCAATATTCAGATTATAATTAAGGATTTTCCTGTTGTTAATCAATGTCAGAATCCCCTGATCTAAATTTTTAATAGCAAGCTCACCACGGATCACTTCGTTTCGGGTGACCATCCCCTGCTGGTAGAATTTCTGAATGTTTTTGAGACGTTCCTGTGCCAGTTTCTTATTGCTCTGAAAAACCTCCTGCTGATTTAAAATTTTATAAACATCGAGATAGTTAGAAATTACTAGGAACTTTACATCCTGCTTATTCTTTTCGAGATCCAATTCAGAAAGCTGCTCACGAAGCCCGGCCAGCTCAATCGATTTATTGACGAGTCCGCCTTTAAAGATCAACTGCGTGGCCTGAACACCGTAAGTGCTTCCATAATGAGGCATTGGAACGTTTGTGGATTGGGAAAAATCTTTGTCAATAGCCACTGCATCGCCTAAATAAAACTGACTTGTAGAAGCCGTGATATTCGGAAGTTTCTGAAGTTTTACGACATTGGTATTCTGTTTTGCAATATCAATATTCTGTGCTGAAACTTTCAGCTGCTGATGATTCTGAAGGGCAAGTTCTGCCACTTCATTCGCTGTCATCTGTTTTATTTCCTGTGAAAAAAACAGCGCAGGAAAGACTGCTATCATAAATGACAGCGCTGTTTTTATATTCTGTACCATTTTACCTTGTTTTACGAATGCAAAGTTATGGTACGAAGAAACTCAAACAAATGTTTGAATTTTGGAAAAAGATGTTCAAATGTAGGATTTTATTTTTCGAACTGATTTCTGTATTGTGTAGGACTTTCACCTAAATGTTTTTTAAAAAAGTGTGAAAAAGAATACTGATCACTAAAACCAAGCATTCCGGAAATCTCCGAAACAGGCTTATTTGAAGAATTCAGCAACACTTTTGCTTCATTGATAACAATTAAAGCAATGATCTCACTGGCCGACTTACCGGTAACAGACTTAATGACCGATGAAAGATGTCTGGTTGTAATCGACTGACGTGCCGCATAGTACTCGACATTTCTTTCTTTGTTATGATATTTTGCCACATCATTAAGAAAAACAAATACAATTTCTTCCTGTCTCGACATCTGATTCATGGCATTGCTGTCTTCCTTGGAAATAATTCCTGCCATCTGATAGCAGAATACAGAAAAAAGATGTTCCACAATTTCTTTTTTATACGTCATTTCAGTATCCGAATCGAGGATATACTTTAAAAAATTAACGCTTTTCCACACTACTTCCATTTCATCGGCTTGAAAAGGAACACCAATGTTCATCTGCTGGCGGAAATACCTGTATGTTATTAATCTGTTGAATTTTAATGATAATGCCGAAATAAACTCTCTTTTATAGGAAACCATTCTCGACTGGAAATCGTCACTGATGGAAATCATTTCATAAACCGTCTCCGGATCCGTTACCATGAACATATTGGCGGAAAGCTCCAGATCACGGAAAGATTGTTTTAGTTTGATGGTTCCTGTTTTAATAAAGATAAATGCAGGATTATCAGGACGGAAAGGCTTGTCGACAGCGATTCTCTCGAAGATATTATGTTGTGTAAAAATCTCAACCCCGAATTTTTCTAAGACAGACATAACACAAATGTAAGCAATCTGTTGAGTGATTACAAAAATTTATTATTTTAGTGATTCCCAATTTATAACTATGAGAAAAATTGATTTGCTTTTCGCAGAGTATAGTGAAAGCCACAGAAATTCTACGAACAAACTGATTCACTGGATCTGTGTTCCCTTAATTTTCTGGACGATCTTTGGCTTTATTTCACTTATTCCCTCAAAGTCCATATGCTTTATCTATATCGGTTGCATCAGCTATATAAGTCTTGCTGCAATGGCCTTAGTTACGACATTCTATATGAGGCTTTCTATTCTTATAAGCATTGTAATGCTCATCATAATGGTAATCATGGAAAGTTTTGCATACGGAATCAATATTCGGTTCAGAGGAAATTCCTGGATGGTGTATCTTTCGGTTTTCATTATTACCTGGATCTTACAATTTTTAGGACACAAAATTGAGGGTAAAAAACCATCTTTCCTGAAAGATCTTCAGTTCCTGCTTGTCGGACCAATCTGGCTGTTAAGTTTCATCCTGAAAAAGCTGGGAATCAGATATTAATTCAATATATAAAAGAAGCTCCGAAGCAGGTATCTTCAGAGCTTTTATTTTAATGAATTGTATTTTACCTTACCCGGACTGGGTTTCTATCTTTTTGCCTTTAAGATATGCCAAGATACTTTCTTCCGGAAACAGATCGAGTACTTTATTGATATCGATGATCTTATGTTTGTTGAGAATACTTTCTATTGATTTCTCCGCATCGGGCTGGTTAATCAACTGCTCTAAAATTCCATAGGTATTCACCATTTTTTTATGGGTATTTTCTTCATCTCCCCCAAACCATGAGCCATTAAAATGATGGCTTACATAATTTTTCGGAAGATCCTGCGAGAAATATACCGACGGATACAGCGTTACATCATGCCTTAGTTTCTGAATAGTATCGCTGTAGCGGTCTGCCCCGTATTCTTTTTCAAGCATTTCAGAGAAAATATCGGTATTAATGCGTTCTTCAAAACCTTTCTGCTGTTCATAATAATCCACAAAATCTGCGGCTAATTTATGCTTAGGTTCGGCCATCCAGAATGCGGAATACGGAACTCCTTTTACTTCAAAGCCACAAACTGCTTTTTCATTAAGAAATTCATCCAGCGGCAATTTCAGTTCCATATCCGTATCCATATAAATGCCTCCGTGTTCATACATTATTTTTGATCGTACATAATCGGATACAAAAGCCCACTTTTTCTGCTCAAAAGCTTCTTTTACATACTGATTATCTTCCAGCGGAGAATTGCTTTCATTCCATTCTATAATCTCATAATCAGGATGAATTTTTTTCCAGGATTCGATGCAATGTTCCGCAAGTTCGTGTTTTGCATGGCCTCCAAACCAGCAATAGTGTATTTTCTTTGGAATCATATATTGATTTTTAAGTGATTGGTTTCTTGAAGATGGCAAAAAGCCTTTATTAGTATTTGCAAAAATTAAACCTTAAATTTTAATTCATAAATATTTAAATACCACAAAAACGGAAACAAAGTCTCACACATCATTTTAACAACAGATTGTACAGAATTTGGCTCTTATTATTTAATGAAATCAATTATGGTACATTTATTTCTTTCATGCTCATGATTATATTTCTCTTTATCTTTAATTACAATTATGGAACAGCACCCTGAATTCCCATACCTTCCGGAACAATATGTGAAAATTATACTCCCGGAGTGGGCAAAAAACGCCACGGTTTATGAGCTTAATATCCGGCAGTTCTCAGACGAAGGAACATTTAAAGCCATTGAGCAACAGCTTCCAAGGCTAAAAAAAATGGGAATTGATATTATATGGCTGATGCCGGTGCAGCCTATCGGAGAATTGCACCGTAAAGGAAGCATGGGAAGTTATTATTCGGTGAAAGATTATCTGAAAGTCAATCCTGAATTTGGTACACACGATGATTTCAGAAGTCTGGTAAATGCTATTCATCAAGAAGGAATGTACGTTATTCTGGACTGGGTTGCCAACCACACCAGCTGGGACAATCCTCTGGTGAATGAACATCCGGAATGGTATCGTAAATCCAGAAAAAATACATTTCAGTCGACGCGCTGGAGAGACTATGACGATATCATCGAACTGGATTACCAATATCCTGAACTTCGGGAATATATGACAGAAGCCCTGAAATACTGGATCCGGGAATTCGATATTGACGGCTACCGATGCGATATTGCAAGCTTTATTCCTATTGATTTCTGGGAAAATGTCAGAACTGAGCTTGATGCCATAAAGCCTATATTCATGCTTGCTGAAGCCGAAGACCGCGAGCTTCACCGGAAAGCATTTGACGCTACCTATAACTGGACACTCTGGAACATCCTGCACCAGATCGCCCTGAACGAAAGAAGCGTAAAAACCCTTACTGAAGCGTATCTTGCAGAGCATGTATCTATCTTTCCCGAAGAAGGTATTCGTTTAAACTTTATCGACAATCATGATAAAAATTCATGGGAGGGCAATCAGTACAGCAATTTCGGAAAAGCTCTTAAAGCCGCAACCGTTTTTACAGTCATGATGGATGGAATGCCGCTCGTTTATAGCGGTCAGGAAGCCGGTCTTGACCGCTCTCTAGAGTTTTTTGAGAAAGATCCGATTGACTGGAAATCTCATGAAAACGAAGAGCTTTATACCATTCTTTTTAAATTAAAGCATCAAAACAAAGCGCTTTGGAACGGCAAATATGGCGGCGAAATGGTAAGGATTATTAATGACAAGATGGATGAGGTGATCTCATTTGTACGCGAAAAAGACGGCGATAAAGTTCTCACCTTCATGAATCTAAGTAATGAATCCGTAATGGTACAGTTTGACACTTCGTTTGATACCGGTGGCTACACAAACCTTTTCACCAGAAAGCAGCAAAATGTCCCGGATACAATGATTCTTAATATGGAGCCATGGGAATATATGATTTTACACCATGAGAAATAAACTCTGTCAGGGATGAATAAATTGCTTTTTGAATTTAATCTTCCAATGCATATACCGCAAAGCTGGCGAGCCAGTGATCTCCACCGTAATTTCCCTGAAATAATAATGGAAGTCCGTTATTAAGGAAAACTGAAGCCGTTTTTTGAAACTCTTTTTTCAATGGATGATGATCAGGAAGCGATTTGGCAATTCCTTTCATACACCAAGCTTTAGAGAAGGAAAGACCTACCAGATGAACGGTTTGATAATCACTCAGATCACTCACAATAGGGATATTTTCGATATTTTCCAGACTGCGCTTTTCATAAAACCTGTTTAGCCACTGTACAAATTCTTTTTGAGGAAGAACTCTTCTCATCAAATCTGCAATTTCAAGACTCGGCGAGAAAAAATCTGAACCATCCGGTTCCAGATAAGCCGGAGTTTTTTCATCTTTTAAATAAAAATATTTTGCTTTTTCTATAAGCTGATTTTCAAAATCCTTATCTGCCATTGTTCTGGCCCAGTCAATGGCAAAAGCCATTGCAAATGCGGTGTTTGGGTGAACTCCCGTCCTGTTCGGATAAGTCTGTTTAGGCAGATAGGTTTTCCATGCGCTTATAATCTTATCCATTAGAGGTTTGAGATTCTGGTGCCAGGTTTCGGCTTTCGGGGAACCCCAGCCAGCCAGCTCTTCATCAAGTTTCAATAGCCATGCCCAACCGTATGTACGCTCGAAAGTTCCGGTCAGCTGATATTTTGTAAAATAATCCGATTCGGCCTGCAGATTCTCTTTCGTGAAGGAATGGTCAAGAATATTTTCAATGTCTTTAGCAATTGCCAGGTTCGGCTTTGTTTTTAGTATGCGAACCAGCATCCAGTGACCGTGTACCGAACTGTGCCAGTCGAAACATCCATAAAAAGCCGGATGAAGCGCTTTCGGGCTTAAGGAAACTTCATTAGCATTGTTAATGATATGTGCCGTTTTATTAGGATATTCCTGATTGATACAGTGAAGGGGTTTTTCAGATAATTTTATGGCCATGTCATCCGTAAGTTTTGGAATTTCCTGGGCAAACGTTAACAATGGAAAGAAAATAACAGCTAAAAGACTTTTTTTCATTGATTAAAAGTATAAAATTATTTCAACTTGATTTTAAAAATTAAATAAAAAGCATCGAAAATTCAAACTAATTATACATAATATTAAATTTTCAGTACAATTTTTGATGTGATCCAATAAAAAACTTCTATTCATGAAAAAATTACTCATACCTCTGTTTTGTTTATTATTAATCCAGTGTAAAAAAAATGAAACACAGACAGCCAATGCAAGTTTGGTTGATATCGTTCAGGAAGATAAAATAGCTGTAGCTGATGTTCCACCGCCGCCAAATGCTGAAGCAGAAAAGATGATGAGCCCAGTAAGTAGTCCACAAAATTCATCTTTACAGATTAATACGATCTCTAAAAAGATTATTAAAAACGGTGACATGAGAATCCAGGTTGGCGACATCAAAAAAGCCCAGGGACAGATTAATTCAATCCTCAAAAACAATAGCGCATACATCCAGAAAGAAGAATTTCAGAATACGGATACCGATGAAAACCTGGACATTGTCATAAGGGTACCTCATAAAAACTTTGATGCCCTGGTCAACTCATTTTCAAATGGTGTTGGCTCGGTTTTATCTAAAAATATATCTTCCGATGACGTTACAGAAGAATATACGGATGTTTCCATTAAACTGGCCAATAAAAAGATCTACCTTGAGAAATATCGTGACATGCTGAAAACGGCAAAAACCACGAAAGACATGCTGGAAATTCAGGAAAATATACGCGCTCTGGAAGATGAGATCGATGTCGCCGAGGGAAGGCTGCGCTTCATCGATGACC